>JAEEGL010396926.1_pt1 | contig 11503 bp, 12 predicted proteins | sample 9134231 | NCBI WGS metagenome assembly JAEEGL01 (sample SAMN16246548, study PRJNA631951) | gut metagenome | biome: gut microbiome; feature: rumen; material: fiber-attached | host: Bos | place: Iran: Karaj | collected 2018-10
AATGATTGTGCTGCGTGCCCGAGGTATGTTGCACATCCATATGAGAAGACGGACGAAGAACTCCGTCACACGGCAGAACTTTGGATGAAGATCGGGTACCGCGATCATCTCGTTACGAATAAAGAGATTTCCTGTACGGGCTGTAAGCCGGAAAACTGGTGCAGATACCGCGTTGTTAAATGCTGTGCGGACAGAGGCATTGAGACATGTGCTGATTGCAGGGAATACCCTTGCGGCAATATGAAAGAGTGCTTCGAGGTAACAAGGTCTTTTATGCCACGATGCCGCGAAGTCTGTACAGATGAAGAATATCAGCAATTGAACACAGCATTCTTTGAGAAAGAGAAGAATCTTTCCAAAGGAGTTTAGTCGAGATAATAGACAGGATAGTCGGCGAATGAGCATGGAAACAAGCACGAGAGCAGAACGCATACATTATATTGATAACCTAAGATGGATCGCGATATCGCTTCTGGTCCTCTACCACGCATGCATGTCCTATAACACCTGGGGCGAGCCGAACTACATCTTCTTCAAGGCATTAAAGCCTCTTGCATTTATCGTTGTTCTCATAAGTCCCTGGTTCATGCCGCTGATGTTCCTTCTGGCAGGCATATCAGCTTCTTATTCGCTCTCGAAAAGGGGATACGGCAAGTTCATCGGCGAACGCTTCAAGCGCCTTGGCATTCCTCTTCTGATCGGCCTTATCATCAACACACCGATATTGAGTTATGTCGCCGATCTTACGCACAATCATTACCGGGGAAACTTCATTCAGCACTATGTGATCTTCTACTCACGCTTCACGGATCTTTCTGGTTATGATGGCGGATTTGCTTTGGGTCACTTGTGGTTTCTGTTAGCACTTATTCTTATCTCCCTCATTGCGTGTCTCATCATTAAACTGCTCCCGCAAAATAAGAAAGTTATCCTGATTGCAGGCATCATTCTTGCAGTAGCAGGAGTGGGGGCATTCGATTATAAGCCTCTGGGGAAACCGCTGATATCATACCTATGCGCTTTCCTTCTTGGTTACTATTTCTTCAGCAAGAAAGAATTCGTTAAAAAACTACTGGCTATTAAGTGGGGATTCGTTGCTGTGTTTGTTGTCACTACTGTCGCAAATGCTTATTTGTTCATCTATGCCGGCGGCCCCAAGATCCTCAATGATATCTTTAACTATTTAAGCCTTATAAGTGGCTTGCCAGCCTTGATGTGCATTGGTCATGATTATCTGGATTTTACCGGAAAAACTTCCAAGAAGTTATCGAAGCTGTCTTATCTTTTTTACATCGTTCACTTCCCGGTAGTTGTCCTGAGCCAGTATTTCCTCAATCTCACAGGTATGGACGTCCTTCTTAACTTCTTTTTGACGATAGTGATTGCGTACTTGTTGACTTACTTCATATGTGTCCTTGTCGAGATAACATCAGAAGTAATTAATTATAGTTTCTGACGATGTGGAAAATGTTGCTTACAATCGAATGCTTGATCGGAGTTTTATTGTTTACGCTTATTGTAGTTCCTAGGAACTCTGATAGGATTACCGGCATGTGCTCTTATTGGATTGTTGGTTATGCTGTTGTCGTAAAGAGTCCATATTAGTGTTATGCATAAATTCTGAATAGTATAATTAGTAATCGGGAAGATTTAACAGGGAGGGGGCTCTATGTCAGTTTTATTTATCAATGCGTGTGTCAGGAAAGAATCAAGAACAAAAGACCTGGCAGATCATCTGCTTACACAATTGAATGAGCCTTATGAGGAGATATATCTGAATTCAATAAACTTCCCGGTTGTCGATGAAGACTTCCTTGTCAAGCGTGACCGTCTGATAGCTGACCGCGATTTCAGCGATCCCATGTTTGATCTGGCAAAACAATTTGCCAAAGCAGATAGTATCATAATCGCCGCACCGTTTTGGGATCTGTCTTTCCCGGCTTCGTTAAAGCAGTATCTCGAGCAGATAAATGTCCTGGGAATCACATTTTACTATACGCCGGAAGGGATACCCGAAGGTTTGTGCAAGGCCAAAAGTCTGACCTATGTCACAACTGCCGGCGGAGATTTCTTTCCTGAACAATATGGAGCAGGATACGTCAAAGCACTTGCTCAGAGTTTTTATGGCATCCCGGAATTCAGGCTGGTAAAAGCCACCGGACTTGACATTACCGGCGCCGATGTTGATGCCATAATTGATTCGGTAAAAAAAGAATTATTAAGGACCTGATAAAACCACAAAGCCAATTAAAGCTTATCTATAAACCTATTGACATAGTAGGGTAATAGGCATAATATAACGGCGTAATATTTTGAATCAGGAGATCAATAATAGTGATTTACGCAGATAATGCCGCTACCACAAAGATGAGCGAAGCAGCGCTGAAAACTCTTACAGAGCTTATCGGAACCACATACGGCAACCCTTCGAGTCTTTATACGTTCGGACAGGAGGCCAAGGAAGTTCTCGAACAGGCAAGAGAGGATGTAGCTACGGCTATAGGTGCTGCTGCAAAGGAGATCATATTCACTTCGGGTGGATCTGAAGCTGACAATCAGGCTCTTATCACTGCGGCTTCCATCGGAGCAAGAAAAAACAAGAAACACATCATCTCCACCAAGTTTGAGCATCACGCGATACTTCATACATTGCGTAATCTTGAGAAACAAGGCTTTGAAGTAACTTATCTTGACGTGCACGAGAACGGTCTTGTAAGACCGGAAGAAGTCGGGAATGCCATCCGCGAGGACACGGTGCTCGTTACCGTAATGTACGCTAACAATGAGATCGGCACCATCCAGCCTATACGTGAGATCGGCGCTGTCTGCCGCAAGCACGGGGTAATCTTCCACACTGATGCGGTTCAGGCTATAGGTCACATCCCGGTAAATGTTGAAGAAGACAACATCGATATGCTCTCGGCTTCGGGACATAAATTCCACGGTCCCAAGGGCACCGGATTTCTTTATGTGAAGACCGGTATTCCTGTAACCACTCTTATCGAGGGCGGCGCTCAGGAAAGAGGTAAGAGGGCAGGTACCGAGAATGTTCCCGGCATCGCGTCGATGGCCACGGCACTTAAGGAGTCTGTTGCAGCTCTCGATGGATACAAGGCGAAGCTCACACCTATAAGAGACAGAATCATTGCAGGTCTTAATGAGATCTCTCACTCCGCTCTTAACGGCGATGCGGTAAGCCGCCTTCCTTCCAACATCAATTTCTGCTTCGAGGGGATCGAGGGCGAGTCCCTGCTTCTTCTTCTCGATGACAAGGGGATCGCGGCTTCTTCGGGAAGTGCGTGTACATCCGGTTCACTTGATCCTTCGCATGTGCTTCTTGCTATAGGACGCGTGCACGATGTTGCTCACGGTTCACTTCGACTGTCGCTGGGCGAGGACATAACACAAGAGGATGCGGACTACATTGTTAAGTCGGTAAAGGAGGTTGTCGAATACCTGCGCGGATTCTCGCCTGTCTGGCGTGATCTCGTGGCAGGCAAGAGCAATTTCATACTATAAGGAGGAAACACATGGCTTTATACAGCGAAAAGGTAATGGACCACTTCAGAAATCCCAGGAATGTAGGCGTTCTTGAGGATGCTAACGGAGTCGGTACTGTTGGCAATGCAAAATGCGGTGACATCATGAAGATGTACCTGAAGATAGAAAACGACATAGTCGAAGATGTTAAGTTCGAGACTTTCGGATGCGGCAGCGCGATAGCATCAAGTTCCATGGCAACAGAACTTATCAAGGGTAAACCTGTTGAGGAAGCAAGAAAACTTACGAACAAGGCAGTAGCTGAGGCGTTAGACGGACTTCCCGACTATAAGATGCACTGTTCGGTTCTTGCCCAGGAGGCAATAGAGGCAGCACTTAAGGACTACGAAGAAAACGGTAAGGAAAAATGAACCTCATACCACAAATAGCAGCATACATAAAAAGCGGTGAGACAAAAGACCAAAGTTTAGGTCTCGAGATTGAGCATTTCGTTGTTAATGATAAGGGCATTCAGATCGACTTTCACGAGATCTCGTCCCTGATCAAAGAAATTGCGGATAAGATCGGTGCCGATGTTTTTTATATGGACGGTTATCCCGTAGGTTATGCTGCTGATGGGTACACGACCAGTCTGGAGCCGGCATGTCAGTTTGAGATAAGCATCGATCCCTTTAAAGAGATTGATGAGATTAAGCGTGTATATGAGGCTTTTATTGATTTATGGGAGCCCATATTTGAATCACGCGGATATCACTTCGTGGTAAAGGGGAATCTGCCGTTGGTGGAATTAGGAATTCTGGATCCGGCTGATATTGCTTTATCTCCCAAGAAAAGATACATCTTCATGGATGAGTACTTCAAAAAAAGCGGTAAGTACGGAAAGTACATGATGCGTGCATCCGCTTCAAGCCAGATATCGATAGATTATTCGTCTGAGAAAGATATGGTGAGGAAACTTAGGTTACTGCAGAAGATATCACCTGTACTGATGATCATGATGGAGAATAAGACCGATGATGATTCCACTCTTCCGGGCGTAAAAGACAGAAAACATCTTCATAGGATACAGGAGTGGGATGATATCGATCCTGACAGGACAGGATTTATTCCGCATTCGTTTGATGAAGACTTCGGCTATGAGAAGATGGCTCAGGTCATTTGCAATGTTCCTCTTATTCTTTATACGGAAGACTGGGTAACGGAAGGCGTAGGGAGCAAGAGCGCTTCAGACTTGATTAATGAAGGAAGGCAGCTTCATAATATCGAGCATATTATCTCTATGGGATTCTTCCATATGAGAGTAAAGAAATATATTGAGATAAGAGTTGCAGATGCTGTTCCAATAAGTAAGGCTTTGGGCTATGTTGCATTGATAAAGGGTATTGTTTATTCTGACAGTGCACTGACTTTGCTCGAGAAGGAACTTGAGAATATTGATGATGCTTCCAAGATACAGGAAGCTGTAGAAAGAATTGAAAAGGATGGTTTTGACGCCGTTATTTATAATGGAAGGACTGCCGGGCAGTGGGCTGATCATCTGATCGGCATTGCATCAGGTAATCTTATTGAGGGGGAAAGGGAGTATTTGAATCATGTGCGAGCTTTTCGCAGTTACGGCAAGCCGGAAAATAACGGTCAACAAACCGCTTAAAGCGTTTTACGCACACAGTGAGGAACAACGCCACGGCTGGGGGATTTACATAAAGGATGATGTAAGGGAGCTTCTTTATAAGGAGCATATTAAAGCATCTGACAGCAGATATCTTAATCGTTTTCTTGAAGATGAGATTAAGACTGTACTGTGCCTTTCCCATATAAGAAATGCAACTGTCGGTGATGTTACTGATGTTAATTCTCATCCTTTTACCGGAATAGACAAGTTCGGACGTAAATGGGTGCTGTTCCATAACGGGACTCTTTTTGATGCTCCCGACCTTGATAAGTTCCACTATATACAGGAAGGCAGCACAGACAGCGAAAGGCTTTTGCTCTATATCCTCGAGCGTATGAACAATATGGATGTGTTTGAGTCTGACGACAGGATGCGTCTTATCGAAGATGTGGTGGCTAAGGTCGTACCGGGTAATAAGCTTAACCTGATGATATTTGATGGTGAGTACTTATATATTCATAAAAATGAGCCGGGCACTCTTCATGTGAAGACACTGGAAGAAGGTCTTATGTTTTCAACATATCCTCTGGATGAAGGAAATTGGGATGAAGTTCCTGCGAACCGCCTTCATGTCTATAAAGACGGGCATCTTGTTTATGAAGGACAAAGACATGACCACACTTATATCTTTGATCCTGAAAAGATGAAAGCGGTCTTCATGAACTACGCATCACTATAATCGTATAAACCTATTGACACGATAGGTAAGTAGAATTATAATCACTGGCATAATCAAAACGAAAGGAACTCAACTTCATGAGAAACATGTGTTGTTGTATGTACTGCAGCCGGGCGAAGGAAGATATTTCCCTCGATGTTTCACGATGTTGAGATTACAAGATATCATCCAGTATTTACGCCCGGAGCAAATCAAAGCTCCGGGCTTTTTTAAACTTAAAAAACATATAAGGAAGGACAAAACCCATGAGCAATAAGGAAACACTTAAACTGAATTCACTTTTGATACACGGCGGTATCGATGGTGATGAGACCACAGGCGCAGTCAATGTTCCCGTTTATCAGACATCAACATATAAGCAGGACGGCCTGGGAAAAAACAGAGGTTGGGAGTACAGCAGAACAGGTAACCCGACCAGAGCCGCACTCGAGAAGCTCATAGCAGATCTTGAGAAGGGAAAGTACGGCCTCGCATTCGCATCAGGACTTGCGGCTATCAATACTGTTCTTTCTTTGTTCAAATCAGGTGACAAACTGATTGTTTCCGACAACATCTATGGCGGTACGTTCCGCATCCTGGATAATGTATTCAATAACTTCGGTATCACTTACAAGATAGTAAACACATCTGACATAGAAGCGGTAGAAGCAGCCATAGATGATGATGTAAAGGCAATCTACATTGAAACTCCCGCCAATCCGCTTCTTACTGTTACTGACATCGAGGCGGTATCCCGAATCGGAAAGAAGCATGACAAGTTCGTTATCGTAGATAACACATTCCTTACGCCTTACCTTCAGCGTCCGATCGAACTTGGAGCTGATATCGTAATTCACAGCGGTACGAAGTACTTGGGAGGTCATTCGGATACGATCTCAGGCTTCGTAGTAGTCAATGACAAGGCCATTGCCGACAGGCTTTACTATCTTCAGAACGCTATCGGAGGTGTGCTCGCACCCTGGGATTCTTTCCTCATCATAAGAGGAATCAAGACGCTCGGCGTGAGGATGGACAGGCATGTGGAGAATGCGGGCAGGATTGCCAGATGGCTTCACGGGAGCGGTTACGTCTGCAAGGTTTACTACCCCGGCCTCGAGTCTGATCCGGGTTATGAGATTCAGAAGAAACAGGCTGACGGTGCAGGTGCAATGATCTCGTTTGTGCTTGATGAGAAGTACGACTACAGGAAGTTCTTTGAGGAACTTAAGGTCATTACTCTCGCGGAGAGCCTCGGAGGAGTTGAATCCCTCGTATGCCATCCCGCTTCCATGACACATGCTGCGATACCCGCTGACATCCGTAAGGAAGTTGGAATCGTGGATGAACTCATAAGACTCTCAGTCGGTATAGAGGATGTTGATGATCTGATAGCAGATCTTAAGCAGGCTATTGAGAATTCAGTTAAGTAAAGGGGAAAAGAAATGAATAACGTATATGAAGATATAAAAGAAATGATCGGTAATACTCCGGTATTGAAGATCAATCATATGGGCGTGAAGCCCGGAGTAAATGTATATGCAAAGCTTGAACTCATGAACCCCGCTGGCTCAGTCAAGGACCGTGTAGGTGTGTACATGATTGAAGACGCGGTAAAGCGCGGAATCTTGAAGGAGGGAGGCACCATCGTAGATGCCACTGCAGGAAACACCGGAATCGGTATCGCGGTTGCTGCTTTGAACATGGGATACAAGATATTATTCACGGTTCCCGAGAAGTTCTCTATCGAAAAGCAGAAAGTGATGAAGGCACTCGGAGCTGAGCTCATCCACACGCCTCGCGAAGACGGCATGCTTGGGGCCGAGAACCTTGCTGAGGAGATACTTAAGAAAACTCCCGGAGCCGTATCACTAAGACAGTTCAGAAATCCCGCCAACCCTCTTGCTCACTATGAGACAACAGGTCCTGAGATCTACAGCCAGCTTGATGGAAAGATTGATTACTTCGTCGCAGGCGCAGGCTCGGGTGGAACATTCTCAGGTGTAGTGAAGTATCTTAAGGAACAGAATCCTTCTATTACAGGTGTTCTTGCGGATCCTTACGGTTCAACAATCGGAGGTGGCGAGCACTTCGACTACAACATTGAAGGAATCGGCAATGACTTCATTGCGGACACAATGGATATCACACTTGTAGATAAGGTTATCAAGATTACTGACGATGAGGCTTTCGAAGCCTCACGCGAGCTCGCTCGTAAGGAGGGCATACTTGCAGGTTCTTCTTCCGGTGCGGCACTTGCAGCAGCACTGAAGCTTGCGGCCGAGATCGAAGAAGGAAATATCGTGACGGTGTTCCCGGACAGGGGAGACAGATACTTAAGTAAAGGATTGTACGACTGATGGAACAGGTCTTTGAACTTACAAATGTCTATAAGACGTATAAGAATGACGGCAGGGAATTCGAAGCCCTTAAGGATGTGAGCCTGTCAGTCAATGAGGGCGAGATATTCGGCATCATTGGAATGAGCGGCGCCGGTAAATCCACCCTTGTAAGAACGCTTAACAGACTCGAGGAAGTAAGTTCCGGTACGGTAAGCTTCTACGGGAAGGACCTTGCATCTCTTGCGCCAAGAGAGCTTCGGGAAGTAAGACACTCGATATCGATGATCTTCCAGGGTTTTAACCTTCTTAACCAGCGTACGGTTATCCAGAACGTAGAGCAGTCTTTAAGGATCATCGGCACACCCCGTTCCGTAAGAAGAGAGAAGGCGAGACAGATGCTCGAGGTCGTAGGCCTGCTCGAAAAGCAGAACGAGTACCCCGCGCGTTTGTCGGGAGGTCAGAAGCAGCGAGTAGCTATAGCCCGCGCACTTGCAGCCGATCCCAAGGTGCTTTTATGTGATGAGGCTACAAGTGCACTTGATCCTAAGATAACGGGTGAGATCCTTGATCTTCTCAAGAAGATCAATCAGGAAAGAAAACTTACGATCGTCATCATCACTCACGAGATGGCGGTAGTCGAGAAGATATGTGACCGCGTTGCTATTATCGACGACGGTAATCTTGCTGAGATCGGTGATGTTAAGGATGTATTCTCCAACCCTCAAAGCAAGGCTGCGAAGAAGCTGGTGTTCCCGAGCAATCCTTTCGAGGTGTCGGAGCCTGACGGAAAGGTTGTGAGGCTTGTTTTTGACGGAACACAGTCGAGTGTACCTTTCATCGCAAATCTGGTGGAGAAGACCGGCATCAAGGTAAATATCTTAAGTGCGAATACTAAGAGCGTCGGCGGCATCGGCTACGGCCAGATGATCGTGGAGCTCCCTAAGGATGAGAAGGAAAGGCAGACCGCAATCGGTTTCTTCAGGGACGGCGGTCTTACCGTGACGGAGGTAAATTAAGATGAGTGATTATATTAAAGATGCGATCATTACCGGTGTGTGGGAGACCTTCATCATGACGTTCTTCGCATCGCTTTTCTCATACGCTGTCGGACTGCCTCTGGGTGTGGTGCTGTACTCTACGTCAAAGGGGAGACTTCTCGAGAACCGTGCTGTAAATGCGGTGATAGGAACGATCGTCAATATTACTCGTTCGCTGCCGTTTCTTATCCTTCTGGTGCTGCTGATTCCGTTCACGCGTGCAATCGTGGGAAAGTCGATCGGCACCACGGCTGCCATCGTGCCTCTAACGATAGGCGCCATTCCAATAGTCGCGAGGATGGTCGAAGCTTCATTAAGTGAAGTTCAGCCCGGCATCATCGAAGCATCCACATCAATGGGTGCATCGCCTGTGTATACGATCCTGCATTTCGTTATTCCTGAAGCGATGCCTTCACTTTTGCAGGGAGGAGCTATTAATGTGGCAACAGTATTGGGTTACTCGGCAATGGCCGGCGTAATAGGAGGCGGCGGTCTTGGTGCGATAGCTTTGCAGTACGGTTATTACCGCTACGACAAACCAGTGCTGTGGACTACAGTTACGCTTCTTATCATCATGGTAATGCTGATTCAGGAATTCGGCATAAGACTGTCGAAGAAGCATAGGAAGACCTAAGACAGTTCATATATTATTAAATTTATATTAATGCTTGGGTTGCGAAGTCATCCCCCCGCAGGTGCTACAATTTAATCTGACAGACTATATGTGGGGAACTCTAATGAACCAGAATGAGCAGTATATCAAAGATATCCGCTTTATAGAGAAGACGCAGAAGCTTCTTTCGCGTGATATTGAGTTTACTGCTTATTTTCTTGCTTTCGCTGCGTGCGGGCTGGCACATGTGATGTACCTTGTGCTTTTCGCTATGGCCGGCGTAAAGTTTATGGTCTGCTTTAATATCTTCAGTGTGCTGTTCTACATAGCGGTAGTGCTCCTGGCAAAGAAAGTGAAGGATAAGACGATACTTGTCTATCTGTCGCTTATCGAGATCGTGGTGCATGCGGCGGCTGCAACTATGTGCGTAGGATTAGGGCCGAATTTTTGCATGTTTATGCTGATGATAATCCCGCTCGCGTTTCTTATGCCGCACAAGAATGCCAACGCACCATTTGTTGTCTTGTTTGTGTCACTTCCCATCTACGGTACGCTTAATTTTATCTATAACGATTCGCATAACGTTCCTTATAGTCTTGAGGGAACACCGTATCAGCTTATCTTCTACGTCATCAACATCATCGTAGGTGCGGCGGTGCTTGTCTATGTTGCTGTTATCTATAGTTACATTCACCGCTATAAGGAATGTCAGTTTCGTGTCCAGACGGAGCAGCTTCGCGTTATGGCGACGACTGACCCGCTTACGAAGCTTAACAACAGGCGCGCGATCAATATGAAAATGGATGAGATATGCAGGAGAAGTGACTTGACGAAGTATGTCATCGGCTTATGTGATGTAGATGATTTTAAGGTGGTAAATGATACCTACGGACACGATATGGGCGATGAGGTCCTTGCCGAAGTCGCGCGCATCATAAGTACGAATCTTCCGGATAATGCATATGCATCCAGGTGGGGCGGAGAGGAGTTTCTGTTTATAATCCCGGAAAAGGGGCTTGAAGAAGGCCGCGTTAATAGTGATGCAATTATCGAATCTTTAAGGAAGAGGGAGTTTAAGTTTGGTGACAAGAGTTTCTTCGTTACCATGACTATAGGAATCTGCGAGGGCAAGCCTTCCGACAATATCGAGAAGGTGATCAAGGTCGCAGATGACAGACTGTATAAGGGAAAGTTAAGCGGTAAGAATCATACTCAGTATGGAGACTAAGATAAACAAGAAGATAATCGAGAAGGGCAGGAGCGGCTGCTGTTTTTATTCCGATATTTCTTGACAACTGGTTACCGTCGTTGTATGCTTTGTATTACAAGAGATAATACAAGAAATACAGAAAGACGGTAGAGTTATGGATAAGAAGAAAGTAATTAAGTTTGTAGTGATCACCTATGTGATCGCTTGGACTTTGCAGATCATCGGATCGCTTTATGCGGTTAATAATCCCGGAATAACGGGGACTATGGTGTTCCGCGGGAGCCTCGCCGTTTGTATGTTCGCACCTTTGGTCGCAGCTTTGATCGCGAATAGGAACCTGAAGGGCATGGGCTGGAAGCCCAAGTTCAAGGGCAATATCGGATGGCTCTTCTTCAGTGCATATGCCTTGATCATTCCGACGGCCCTGGGAGCAGCTTTGTTCTTCGGGATCTTCCCGAGTCTGTTTGACGGCA
>JAEEGL011175283.1_pt1 | contig 11503 bp, 9 predicted proteins | sample 9134231 | NCBI WGS metagenome assembly JAEEGL01 (sample SAMN16246548, study PRJNA631951) | gut metagenome | biome: gut microbiome; feature: rumen; material: fiber-attached | host: Bos | place: Iran: Karaj | collected 2018-10
GCCGATGCTCGGCCGGTACTCTTCCTCGGACTAAATTAAACACACAGAAAGTCCCGCACGTTGTTGTGCGGGACTTTCTGTGTTATAGATGTGAATGTATTCATAGATGAAATTACAGAAACACGCATTTACTGCGGGTTTCGTGCCGACATGATTCAGCATACAACCAAGCCCTTCGACGAAGTCGACTCTAATGGCTTGGTTGATACATTCTTGGATTTTATATCCAAGAATGTATGCGTCATGAAACCTGTGAGTTCTGAATCCAGTTCTTGATGTCTGAGACACCGGGAATCTTCTCAAAACTGTCACCGGATGTAACGACCAGTGTAGGTGCCTGCATGATGCCGAATTTTTCAACAAGATCAGGGTTCTCATTGGCATCAAGTATCTTGTAGTCGATGCCAGCCTTGTCAAGAAGGGAACCTGCTATCTTGCAGTTGGGGCAGGTCTGTGTCTTGAAGAGCATAACTGTTCCCATGTTCAGGTTGGAAGCGCTTCCTACAGAATCATGGTTTGATTTCTTCACAGCGGCCTCCTGGAAGTTGACCTCTTTTATAACCTCGTGGGTAAGCTTGGAACCGGCAATGTTGTAGACCTTGCGGTCTCTGTATTCCTGAGCCTTTCCGTCATTCCAGTTGGCAACAGGGCGGTAGTAGCCGGTAATACGGCTGTAAACCTCTGTCTTTGCTCCGCAGTGAGGGCATACAGCCTGCTCACCTGTGAGATATCCGTGTTCCTTACATACAGAATATGTAGGAGACATTGTGTAGTAAGGAAGCTTGTAGTTCTCAGCAATCTTCCTTACGAGAGTTGCAGCTGCCTTCCAGTCAGGAAGCTTCTCACCCAGGAATGCATGGAATACTGTTCCGGAGGTGTAAAGAGTCTGAAGCTCATCCTGGATATCAAGGGCTGAGAAAATGTCCTCAGTGTATCCCACAGGAAGATGTGATGAGTTTGTATAGTAAGGAGTTCCGTTCATATTGGCAGTGATCATGTCCGGATAGAGCTCCTTGTCATGCTTTGCAAAGCGATATGTTGTGGACTCAGCAGGTGTAGCCTCCAGGTTGTACAGTTCGCCGTCATACTTCTCCTGATAATCAGCAAGGCGTCCTCTCATGTGATTGAGAACTTCCTTGGTGAATTCCTGGGTGCGCTCATCAGTCATGTCTGCACCCAGCCAGCTGGCGTTGAGACCAACCTCGTTCATGCCGATAAGTCCGATGGTAGAGAAGTGGTTTGCAAAGGTTCCAAGATATCTCTTGGTATAAGGGTAAAGACCCTGGTCAAGGAGCTTGGTGATAACCTGTCTCTTGGTATGAAGACTCCTTGCAGCCACATCCATCAGGTGATCCAGCCTCTTGTAGAAGTCCTCTGCGTCTTTGGCCAGGTGGGCAATCCTTGGCATGTTGATGGTTACAACACCGATTGAGCCTGTGGACTCACCTGATCCGAAGAATCCGCCGGATTTCTTGCGCAGTTCCCTGAGATCCAGACGAAGTCTGCAGCACATGGAGCGGACATCACTGGGCTCCATGTCGGAGTTTATGTAATTTGAGAAATAAGGTGTGCCGTACTTGGCAGTCATCTCAAATAAAAGCTTGTTGTTCTCTGTCTCGCTCCAGTCGAAGTCCCTTGTTATTGAATATGTTGGGATAGGATACTGGAATCCGCGGCCGTTGGCATCGCCCTCGATCATGATCTCGATGAAGGCCTTGTTGACCATATCCATTTCCTTCTGGCAATCGCCGTAGGTGAAATCAAGTTCCTTGCCTCCGACAATACAGTTGAGGTTCTTGAGATCTGCAGGAACGGTCCAGTCCAGGGTTATATTTGAGAATGGAGCCTGTGTACCCCAGCGGCTTGGTGTGTTGACACCGTATACGAATGACTGGATGCACTGCTTAACCTCCTTCTGTGAGAGGTTATCTACCTTGACAAAGGGTGCAAGATAGGTATCGAAAGAAGAGAAGGCCTGAGCGCCTGCCCATTCATTCTGCATGATTCCCAGGAAATTGACCATCTGGTTGCACAGGGTGGAAAGATGGCTTGCTGGAGCAGAGGTTATCTTGCCGGGAACTCCGCCAAGTCCCTCGATAATAAGCTGCTTGAGGCTCCATCCGGCGCAGTAGCCTGTGAGCATGGCGAGATCATGGATGTGAATAGCAGCGCTTCTGTGAGCGTTTGCAATCTCCTCGTCGTAAACCTCTGAAAGCCAGTAATTGGCTGTGATGGCACCGGAGTTGGAGAGAATAAGTCCGCCGACAGAGTAGGTCACGGTTGAATTCTCTTTTACACGCCAGTCGTTGATCTTGAGATAGTCGTCAACAAGATCCTTGTAGTTGAGCAGCGCAGAGTTGACATTGCGGACCTTCTCGCGCTGTTTGCGGTATAGAATATATGCCTTGGCGACATCAGAGTAGCCGGATTCAGAGAGGACCTTCTCTACGCTGTCCTGGATCTCCTCCACAGTGATCTTGCCGTCATGCACCTTGCTCTCAAAATCTGAGGCAACGCGAAGTGAAATAAGGTCAATAACACTTGAGTGATAATCCTTTTCCAGCGCCACAAATGCCTTTGTGATAGCAGCTGAAATCTTGGCAATATTAAATTCTGCTACAGCTCCGTCTCTTTTAACAACCTGGTACATATGACATCCCCCTTGGTACATTATATTGATACATTTTATAAATTTAGATACAGAAAGTGCCAATATGCGTTGGCACTTTTGATAAATAGACGATAACATAATAATGAGATTAAGTCAATATATTGTTAAAAGAAATATATAAAACACAATATCTTGTGGTTGAAAACCAAATTGCTGAAACCCGCACTGTCTGTGGCCCAGACGAGGGCCGGGGCCTCAGACACCCCGAAGTGACGCCCTTTTTACATATTTTGATGCGATTTCGAGGAATTCCCGCATGGCTTCTGGGGTTGGAGCGCTCAATATCTTGCCCGGCACTGTATCCCTTGCCACAAATTGTTGTAGGTGGTACTGATCTGCTCCCCGGATAAGCTCACCAATTTCTTCGAAATCGGATGCCTGATGGAACTGCTCCACCACTGTGGTCCTGAATTCATATTCTGCAGGGCCGTCCATAATAATATGTATGCTGGCTCTAATCTTTTCCATATCAATGGAGGGGAGGCCGGCTGTCATGGCGTATTTTGCGGGGCTGTTCTTGATGTCCATGGCTATGTAGTCAGGAAGACCTTTTCTTACAAGATCCTCCAGAAGCTCCGGGTGATATCCGTTGGTATCCAGTTTTACCAGGTAGCCCATATCCTTGATCTTTTTCATGAAGGTTTCTGTTTCAGGCCGAAGAAGCGGCTCCCCGCCTGTTATGGCCACGCCGTCAAGAAGTCCCTTTCTTTTTCCGAGAAAACTGAAAAACTCCTCCTCATCCATAAGAGGCATTGCAGTCCCATCCACAAGTTCGTAGTTGTGGCAGAAGGGACACCTGAAATCGCAGCCCCCGAGAAAAACTGTACAGGCCACCCGGCCGGGATAATCCAGCAGTGTCATTTTCTGAAGTCCGTGTATTTTCATCTTTTTTCCTCACAAATATGCTTTATCCAGGATTATATGATAACATATATTCCGGGGTGTAAATAATGGCTCAGAAGGCATCGGATTTTCCGGTTAAACAAAGACAACTTAATGAGGATATTGCTGGAGGCACCTTCAGGCGCTGTTATCTGATATACGGGGACGAGGCGTACCTTCGGCTCCAGAACAGGGACAAGCTCCTTAAGGCGCTGGATTGTGATGCTTCTTCCATGAACTACAACAGATATGAAGGGGAGGCATGTATCCCCGCTGCGATCATAGACATGGCTGAGACGATGCCATTCCTGGCACAGAGGCGTGTCATACTGATACAGGACAGCGGTTTTTTCAAGAGTGGATGCCCTGAGCTTGCGGAGTATCTAAAGAACCCATCGGAGACCACGCTGTTCATTTTTGTGGAGAAGGAAGTAGACCGGCGCAAGGACATCTACAAGGCCGTTGCCAAGGCGGGCTTTGACATAGAGTGTGTCACCCAGGACGATGCCATGCTCAAAAAGTGGATAGCATCCAAAATGGGTTCTGAGGGAAAGAGAATTTCAGCTGAAGCCCAGAACAGGCTCATAGAGCGGGTTGGGACTGATATGTCTAACATAGCGACTGAGATAGAAAAACTTGTCTGTTACTGCATCGACAGGAGCGAAGTGACTGTGGAGGACATTGATGCTGTCTGTGCAAACTATCTCACAAGCCGGATATTTGCCATGACAGATGCAATCTCCTCCCAGAACCGGAAGCAGGCAATGGAGCTGTACTACGACCTGCTTGCGCTGAAGGAGCCACCCGCCAAGATCCTGGCCCTGATAACCAGGCAGTTCAATCTGATGCTCCAGATAAAAGAGATGACAGAGAATCACCGAAGCAGCAGCGATATAGCCAGCGCTGCTAAAATAGCTCCCTTCCTTGTGGGTAAGTACCAGGGCTGGGCGCGAAACTACAGCTTTTCACAGCTAAGGGATGCGCTGTCATACTGCGCGACCAATGATGAGGCGGTAAAGAGAGGCAAGCTGGACTACATAATAAGTGTAGAGATGGTTATCATCAAGTGCACCTCGCTGGCGGGCCGATGATCTCTCGGAGCTGATAATAAAACTATATTAAATTTGAAATTATATGGCAGATGACGTATACTAATTAGTTGTGTTGATGAGACACAAAAGAAGGGGAGGTAACTATGGCTTCCAGACCAAATCCGCAGGAATTATACAGACATTTTAAGGGCAATCTCTATCAGGTTCTGACGATTGCAACCAACTCAGAAACCCGGGAGGAGATGGTGGTATACCAGGCCCTCTATGGCGATTACAAGGTCTATGTAAGACCGCTTGACATGTTCATGTCAGAGGTGGACCACGCCAAATATCCGGATGTTTCACAGAAGATGAGATTTGAGAAGGTCAGCCGGGAGGACATATCTTCCGGGACTGTTGCTCCGGACAAGTCTGATGTCCCAGAAGGAAAGGCAGCTGTCTCCAAAGCACCGGAGAGGGAATCAGGCTGTCAGGATAAGACCCCTGAAAAGAAATCTCTTTTCAATTTTGACAAGCGTCCCCCGGAGAAATCCACTGTCATGAGCAAGAGTGTGGATGAGGAGGCAAAGGAACTGAACCTTGATCCATTGGTTATCCAGTTCATGGATGCGGATCTTGCAGTGGACAAGAATGATATCCTGTCCAAACTGCGTCCGGTCATTACCAATGATATGATCGATATCATGGCGCTGTCTCTGGGCGTTGTGGTAAACGAGGGCGATGTCTATGACAGGTACAATGACCTTCGTACATGCCTGACAACCATGGAGAAATATGAAAGTACAAGATTAAGGAGTTAACGTTTTATGAAGTTATTATCAGTTGCAGTACCATGCTACAACTCACAGGATTATATGGAGAAATGTATCGACTCACTTCTCGTCGGAGGAGAGGAGGTTGAAATACTGATAGTTGATGACGGATCTAAGGACAGAACCGCAGAGATAGCAGACGAATACGCTGCAAAGTATCCGACTATCTGCAGGGCTATCCACAAGCCGAACGGAGGACACGGTTCTGCTGTAAATGCAGGTATCGAGAATGCCACCGGACTGTTTTTCAAGGTTGTCGACTCAGATGACTGGGTTAAGGAGATCGCCTACAGAAAGATACTTAGCACACTGGCTGAGCTGGCAGGCGGAGAGTCCCAGCTGGACCTGCTCATAAGCAACTTTGTATACAACAAGGTGGGGGAGAAGAGACACAAGGTGATGCGCTACAACACCATGTTCCCCATTGAGAAGCTGTTTACCTGGAAGGATGTAAAGAGGACTCCCAAGGGACATTATCTTCTGATGCACTCCGTTATATACAGGACCAAGCTCCTCAGGCAGTGCGGTCTGAAGCTCCCGGAGCACACCTTCTACGTGGACAATATCTACGTGTTCAATCCGCTTCCGTTTGTAAAGAACATGTACTATCTTGACGTAAACTTCTACTATTATTACATCGGAAGAGAAGACCAGTCGGTGAACCAGAAGATCATGCTCTCCAGGATCGATCAGCAGCTTAAGGTCAACAGGCTTATGGTTGACTATTATGTTGAGAACTACGGCATGATCCGCTCCCAGAAGGAGCGCCACAAGTACATGTTTAACTATCTGGAGATAATCACGGCAATATCCTCAGTCCTTCTTATAACCGAGGATACCGCTGAGAATCTTGAGAAGAGGCAGGAACTGCTTGAGTATATCAAGGAAAAGAATTTCCTCCTGTACTTTAAGATCAGATACAGCATAGAGGGAACCTATATCTACCTTCCCGGAAAGGGAGGCAGAAAGATTACCCTTGCCGGATACAAACTCCTCCAGAAAATTTTCCACTTTAATTAATTTAAAAAAGTGGTATGATATATTATCACAATTTGAATTTTGTTGGTCTGTTTGAAAATATTTGAGGAATGTTATGAAAAAGAAATACGAAAACTGGACGGGAAGGACGGTTGACAGGGATTTATTCAGGGATCTTTTGCAGCTTTTCCTGCCGATACTCATATATGCACCTTTCTATCTGACCTGGTTCATATACATTGAGCATCACACGTTTACGCACTACTCAGTGATACATACTGCAATAGATGACGTGATTCCCTTCAATGAACTGTTCGTTATACCCTACTATACCTGGTTTGCATATGTTTCGCTGATGCTGCTGTTCTTTATGTTCTCCTTTGATGTTGAGGAATACTACAAGAACTTCTTTTTCCTGGCCACGGGGATGACAGTGTTTCTGGTGATTTCTACGCTGTTTCCCAATATGCACAACTTAAGGCCCGTTGTAATGCCCAGGGAAAATATTTTCTCGCATCTGGTGACGGTTATATACAGCCATGACACACCCACTAACCTCTGGCCCAGCATTCATGTGTACAATTCCATTGGAACCATGATAGCTGTGCACCACAGCAGGAGATTTGGGAAGCGGGGCAGGATAGTAAGTGACTTTATCGGAATGTCCATTATATTGTCAACGCTGTTTATCAAACAGCACTCTGTATATGATGTGATCACTGCCTTTATCATGGCAATCGTGTTCTATCTTGTGTATTATCACACACCTCTCCTTGAGGGGTTCTGCAACAGGCAGGAGCAGAAGGTTGCTGTGCGGTACAATTAAACAAAAATTAAACGCGTCGGATTTTCCGGCGCGTTTTTGATATTTTACAGACTGGTCTTATGTTTGTCAGCACATGAGACGAAGTTTTTCTTTCAGGCACTCAAGGGTTATGTGGTCGGACTTGACTGAGACTTCACCGTCGGTGTGGACCCACAGAGGCTTGTCTGTCCTTATGGTGATCTTCTGTGCCACATGGTGTCCGATTCCCTTTATCCAGTAGTAGTTGCCAAAGAATGACATGGGCAGGGCAAAGAGCATCCTGACAGCAGGCATGTTCCCGGCGTATACGATATCAAATTTTCCGTCGGTCAGGTCTGCCTTCGGGGCAAAATTAAAGCCTCCGCCTTCATAGTGATGTATCATTGCAGCAATGAAGATGAATTTTTTCAGGTGTATGGGCTCCATTCCGTCAATAGAAATGTCACAGGGAACCTTTTCAGCCCACAGGAGCTGGCGAAGGGCGATGGATCCATAGGTCAGCTTGCCGAGGCCTATCCTGTTGAGAAAATTCTTGGTTCCTGATGAGAGGGCCTGTTCGCATACAGCCGCGTCGAAGCCTATGCCTGCGCTCACATCAAACATCCTGGTGACGGATATTTTGTCAGTGTGAAGGCGGGAGGTCTCCCTTGACATGGAGTTGTAGGTGAGTCTTCCAAGATCCAGACGCCGAAGTTCATTTCCCTCAACGATCCTGTCAATGAGATCATCAATCTTTTTTGGATAGGGCATATCTCTGGCAAAATCGTTGCTTGATCCGATTGGGATGTAGCCTAAAAGCGTGTTGCCAAAGTCTGCAATACCGTTTATCACTTCATTTAAGGTTCCGTCACCGCCAAGTACCACAATCTTTACGGGCATTTCTTTTTCATCAGTTCCTGATACCTCACGGGTGAGAGACCTTGCAATCTCTGTGGCGTGCCCCGGACCCTTTGTAAGGTGAGCTGTGTAATCTATTCCTTTATCAAGGAATCTGAGCTCCAGTTTATTCCAGATATCCCGGCCCTTTCCGGAGCGGGCGGATGGATTGACAATGCAATAGTACATATATTTCCTCCGAAATTGTTATCATAGAGTTCATTGTACCATCTATTTGATGTATAATGTTTAGATATTTGTGAAATACAGAGAGGATGATTGTATGAAAAAAAGAACAAGATATGGTATTCTGAGGACTGTTTTATCACTGGTCCTTGCATTTTCCATCATATCGGGGAATGTTTTATCAGCACACGCAGCCGCTTCGGCACCTGCCTACAACTGCAAGAAGACAAAGAGTAATGTCCTGCGGCTCCTGGATGCCTACGACTCGGACGGGGCATATATTATCAGGTCTGACAAGGGGGACGACCTGATGCTGTGGTTTTACGGCTACAATTATCTTGGAGACAGGATGGACACTGCAGTCCATGAGACTTTTCACTCCATATCCGTCGGATATGACGGCGACAGGATGTACATAGGTGGAAAGAAGTCGGTGTATGTCCCAAGGACACAGGTCTTTTCCTCCACAAAGGCATCCCAGACGATTCCCAAGAGACTTCAGACCTTCCGGTTTGAAACCTATATGACCAATAAGAAGAGCAACATTATGCATTCTGTTATCAACGGTCCCTACGGTCTTTTGAATGAGATGTCGGCCTACAGCTGGGGGATGAACAACTCGATTAAGCTCTATCCGTATTTTAAGGAGAACAATAAGCTGAGTCCGTTTTATATCTCATGTTCCAACAACAAGAATGCCTATGCGGAGTTCACTTTTTTTATTCTCTATTATCTGAACTATGCCAAGAACCACGACAAGAAGGTCTACAACGGCATAATGAAAAATGCGCAGTTTAAGAAGGTGTACAAGAACACTGACAAGAGATTCAAGTCTTATATCCAGAAATATGACAAGATAGCGAAAGCGGACAAATACTCGGCATACTATCCCAAGGCTTCATCCGGGGATTACACACTTCTTATGAAGGAAATTTCCAAGAGCAAGTATCAGAAGATATACCGTCAGTTGACTAAATGATGAAAAAACGTTATAGCTTTTTTTAAAATTCTATGTTAATATAAGCGAAATGTTGCTTTAACGCATTAAATTGCAAATGCGAAATGAGGAGGATCTGAAAAATGTATTCATTGGAAGAAGTCAGGAAGGTTGACCCGGAAATCGCAGCACTTATCGAGGAAGAGGTGGAGCGCCAGAACAATCACATAGAGCTCATCGCCTCTGAGAACTGGACCAGCAAGGCAGTAATGTCTGCCATGGGCAGTCCCTTGACCAACAAGTATGCAGAAGGGCTTCCGGGCAAAAGATATTACGGCGGCTGTTATGTAGTCGACAAGGTTGAGAACCTTGCACGTGAGAGGGCAAAAGAGCTGTTCCACTGCGACTACGCCAACGTTCAGCCCCACTCAGGCGCCCAGGCAAACCTCGCTGTACAGTTTGCTCTTTTAAAGCCGGGTGACACATTTATGGGTATGGACCTTAGCCAGGGTGGTCATCTTACACATGGCAGCACAGCAAATATATCCGGAACCTACTACAACATTATTCCATATGGAGTTGACGATAACGGAATCATTGATTACGACAATATGTACAAGCTGGCAGTAGAGCACAAGCCCAAGCTCATCATCGCCGGTGCATCTGCTTACTGCAGGACCATTGATTTCAAGAAGTTCAGGGAAGCTGCGGATGCCTGCGGTGCAGTCCTTATGGTGGATATGGCTCATATCGCCGGTCTGGTAGCAGCCGGAGTTCACCCAAGCCCATTCCCTTACGCAGATGTTGTTACAACAACTACCCACAAGACACTTCGCGGACCCAGAGGTGGAATCATTCTCTGGAATCAGGCGGCACAGGACAAGTACAAGTTCAATAAGGCGGTATTCCCCGGAATTCAGGGCGGACCTCTGGAGCACGTGGTTGCAGCCAAGGCTATCTGCTTCAAGGAAGCTCTTTCTCCTGAGTTCAAGAAGTATGCCCAGGACGTTGTGGATAATGCCAAGGCTCTCTGCAACGGCCTCATGAACAGAGGAATCAAGATCGTGTCAGGCGGAACAGACAACCACCTGATGCTTGTGGATCTCACCAACTTCGGCCTCACAGGAAAAGAGGTTGAGGCATGGCTGGATGATGCACATATCACTGCCAACAAAAATACAATTCCCAACGAGCAGCAGTCTCCATTTGTTACCAGTGGTATCCGCCTTGGTACACCTGCTGTAACCACCAGGGGAATGAACACTGAGGATATGGACCAGATTGCAGAGGCGATCGCCATCGTCATCAAGAACAAGGGAGAGAAGAACGATGAGGCCAGAGCCATCATCAAATCCCTCACAGACAAATATCCTCTGGACTGATCAGTGTATAACTGATAATTTGCTACGAATAAAAGACCCGACTGCCTTAAACAGCAGCCGGGTTTTTACATTCGAATTATTATTCATAAAGTGAACAGGAGCTTTAATACTACTTCTTAACCTTAACATTCTTCGTTGCAGACCACTTTCCGTATATTTTTGAGCCATTTGCCTTCTTGTTGAATGCGCGTACTCTGACATAATAGGTCTTGCCTTTTTTTACATTCTTTACATTTATTGATTTTGAATTGGTTACTTTTGTAATTGATTTCTTAAATTTTTTGTTATCCGCACACTGTACCTGATATCCGCTTACTTTCCCATTTACCTTATATTTTACAAGAATGGTTTTCTTGGCATTATTCTTTATCGTTGTGATTGTCACCTTACCGGGAGCCTTCACTGATACAGGATTGGATGTAACCTTATAGGTGTAGTTCCACTCATACTGACCAGCGTCAGTTACATAATATATCGTGCAGGTATCACCTTCTTTGGGCTGCTGTGGCATAGTTCCGGTTACAGTAATCGTTGCCTCACCTTTAATGGGTTTCCACGAATACTGGGTATTGGGATTGGTTGAATTCTGATCAAAACTTGTTTTTCCATCAGAATCTTTCATGTTCGTTCCCTTAGATCCCGTATATCCTGCTCCGGATGGACCTATTGCTGCGACTCTGTGTGTTGTCATACCTAGCTTGAAAATGTTCTCTGACCATGTATGGATTTTAAGTGTAACAGTCCCTCCTGCAGCATAGGTTGCGGAAGGTATTGAACATTCCGAATAATTATCACTTGTACCGGTATCGGGTTTGTCTGGTCCAACATATCCGCCTTTTTCAAGAAACTTAACTCCCCCACTGGTCTTACCAAGATAAGTATAAGTCCGTGCCTGGTATCCATCTGCGGATCTTGTATATCC
>JAEEGL012800892.1_pt1 | contig 11503 bp, 9 predicted proteins | sample 9134231 | NCBI WGS metagenome assembly JAEEGL01 (sample SAMN16246548, study PRJNA631951) | gut metagenome | biome: gut microbiome; feature: rumen; material: fiber-attached | host: Bos | place: Iran: Karaj | collected 2018-10
ACGCTGGCCAACTGCTACCGCCTCGTGCCGGAGTTCAAGAACGAGCTCGAAAACGGCCCCGACATCAACAAGGAGGTGCTCAAGTACGCCCAGAAGCTGGAGGGCTGCATCCGCCAGGTGGGCATGCACGCCTGCGCCACCATCATCGGCCGCGGCAACCTCACCGACTACATCCCCATCTGCCTCTCCAAGGACAAGGACACCGGCAAGGACGTGTGGACGTCGCAGTTCGACGGCCACTACATCGAGGATGTGGGCATGCTCAAGATGGATTTCCTGGGGCTGATAACTCTGTCCATCATCCACGAGACGCTGCGCAACATCAAGCAGCGCCACGGAATCGACATCGACATCGAGGCCATCGACATCGCCGACCGCCCCACGCTGGAGCTCTACGGACGCGGCGACACCACCGTGGTGTTCCAGTTTGAATCCGAGGGTATGAAGAACTGGCTCCAGCGACTCAAGCCGGAGCGTTTCGAAGACCTCATCGCTATGAACGCCCTGTACCGCCCGGGGCCAATGGACTACATCCCCGACTTCGTCGCGCGCAAGCAGGGCATCCAGAAGATCGAGTACGACCTCCCCGAGATGGAGGAATTCCTGGACGAAACCTACGGCATCACGGTATACCAGGAGCAGGTGATGCTCCTGAGCCGCAAGCTCGCAAACTTCACCAAGGGCGAGGCCGACCGCCTGCGCAAAGCCATGGGCAAGAAGAAGATAGACGAGATGATGGTGCTGAAGGACAAGTTCATGAGCCAGGGCCAGGCGAACGGGCATCCCGAGAAGGTGCTCGACAAGATATGGAAGGACTGGGAGAAGTTCGCCCAGTATGCGTTCAACAAGTCGCACGCCACCTGCTACGCCTGGGTGAGCTACCAGACGGGCTGGCTCAAATGCCACTACACCCCCGAATTCTTCGCGGCCAACCTCTCCTGCAACCTCTCCAACATGGAGGAAATCAAGAAGATAATGGCCGACACCAAGCTCCACGGCATCAAGGTGCTGAGCCCCGACGTCAACGAGTCGGAGGCCCGCTTCACCGTGAACCGCGAGGGCAACATACGCTTCGGCCTGGGCGGCCTGAAGAATTTCGGCGGCAACGTGGTGGACGCCATCATCGCGGAACGTACGGAAAACGGGCCTTTTGCCGACGTTTACGACTTTGTGGAGCGCATGGCCGAGCGTGGGGCCAAGGACTCCAAAAACGTGGTCATAACGGCCAAATCCATCGAAATCCTGGCGCTTGCCGGCGCTTTCGACTCCTTCGGCTACCGCCGCAGCCAGTTCTTCGTGCCCGGCGCGAGCGGCGACCGCTTCATCGACGAGCTCACCCGCTACATGGACCTGTTCAAGAACGACAAGATGGACAATTCCCTGTCGCTTTTCGGCGAGGTTGAGGAGCTCAGGCCCAAGCGCCCCGTCATGCCCCCGGCGCCCGAGGACGAGGATACGCTGGCGCTGCTGCAGGAGGAGAAGAACTACGTGGGCATGTACCTGAGTTCGCACCCGCTCGACAAGTACGCCTTCGAGATGGAGCACTTCACCAACATGCAGATAGGCCGCCTGCAGGACAAGATCCAGGAGTGCGAGAAGGACAAGAAGAAATTCTCCTGCGCGCTCGCGGGCATCGTGACCGACGTCAAGAGCATCAACACCCGCTCCGGCGCCCCCGGCGCGCGCGTGACGCTGGAAGACTACACCGGCCACTACGAGTTCGCGCTGTTCGGCAAGGACTACGAGGCGTACATCGCCTACATGAAGCTGCACGAGTACCTGTATGTCCAGGGCGACATCGACGAGCGCTACCGCCTCAAGCCCGACGAGCGGGAGCAGGGCAAGACGGCGCCGTACGGCTTCAAGATACGCAAGGTGCTGCTCCTTGGCAACGTGGCATCGACGTTTATCGGCGGCTTTGCAGTGGATATCGACACCTCCGTGCTAACCCCGGCCTTCCGCAAGCAGTTCGCCTCGTTGCTGAAGCACAACCCCGGCCCCACGCCCCTCTCCATCGTTGTTTACGACAAGGCAACGGGCTACAAGCTGGATTTCCACTCCAAGAAGTACTCCGTCGCCGTCACCGGCGACTTCATCGCCCGCCTCAAAATGATGGGCCTCACCTACTCCGTCAAATACGCCCCCGGGGTCACTGTGTAATGCCGGCGCCTGGGGCTTTACCCCCTAAGCCTATACAAAACGCCCCGGCAGCATATACTGTCGTTTTCTGCGGTGGGAGTAGTTACTGGATAAAGGCCTTAAAGAGTGGCGTGTTCGATGTTGGGCGGGATAGAATATAGTTCTTTAACCGGGATCGTTTTGACCGAACAGTCCCATTCTTCTCTTTCAAAATGTTTGATATGGTTTGATTGTTAAATCCGGCAACAATATAACAGATAAAACGGACTTGATCTTCTTTGAGCTCTGGATAATCTGACCTTATCTTTTCAATTATGTTATCCAAATCGTTATTCAAACGTTCTTCAAAGTGTTTGTGCTTGTTTGCCTTCGGCGTAATCTCTGAAAGAATCTCTTTTACTCTTTCTGTATATTGTTGCTGACTTGAATAGAGCTGGAGGGCAAAATCAAGATTTTTCCCATATAGATTACCAATTTCTTTCAGGTTCTTTTGGTATAAGTCAGCAAAAACGGTTCTTAAATATACCAGTTCTTCTTCCGTTGCAAGCCGCGATTCTTTCTCTTTGAGTTTGTCCAGCTGTAGTAACTCCAAAGACTCCATATATGAGACGGCAGCATCTACCCTTTTCTTTTCTGCTTTTAGCCTGTCTCTTAGAGTTGCCGCCAACACAATTAGCAGTAAGACAAGGCTTACAAGGGTTATCACTGTCGCCTCGCCTCGAATGCGTTGCATTTTAGCAACTGCCTCCTTGGCCTCTTCCCTCCTAAATTGTGTTTCTGCGCGATAGACTGATTGTGCAAGCTGAACCTTAACTACCGAATCTCGGGCACTACTATATGCTTCGTGTTTCATGAGGGCCTCGCTCTCATGTCCTTTTTGCTTTGCTAACATGTATTGCCACCAAAGGGTTTGCGCATCTTGCCGGTGAGGGGGCAAAGATTGCAAAACATCCTGAGACCGCCCCTTTTGATTATCCAACAACAAAGCATAGGCATATTCGTACTGCATTATAACCGGTAAGGCAATCCCCTTGCTCTGTGCAGCTTCAAACCACTGAATCGCTTTGCTTGCATTCCTGTTGTCCCGTTTTATTTCATTATCTGCCCGATACAACAATGCAGACGGGTAGTAACGGCTACTTGGTTCAATCATGGAAAGCACGCTGTCTGCACTCTCAAATCGCCGATTATTGTGCAGCGAGACGCCAAGAGCGCGGAGAGAATTGTCAATATATGAACGATCCCCATATTGACAGAAATATTGGTGCGCCATGTCGGCATATTTCAGTTCATCCTCCCTGTTGTTAAGGTGATTGAATACCAGCGAAAGAAGGGCGCAAATCATACCATCCGTCCTATAGTCATTATCGGATGCCGATAATTGAAGTGCGTCTCCTAAACTAATTGATGCGGCCGCATAATCACCCATATTATAATAAATAAGCCCTCGATAGTATTGTGTTTTAACCTTTTGGTTGATGGTTCCACGTCTTGGATAATAATCTATAGCAGGCTGCAAGATGCTAAAATCTTGCACATCAATATAGTTTTTATCCAATGCTATCGTCTTCAGCAGGGCATACTCGGCCCGGCTTTTACGGGTCCTTAAGGATAATGTATCCACTTTTGAGAGTGTCTTCAGAGCACTGTCCGGGTAATCCTGGAGGATAGGTTCAACCTTTGTTAGAATCTCTATCGCTGTTCTTTGGGAACACGAGGAGACAACAATAATAATGCTTACGAGGAGCCATATAAACAGATCTTTCATAGTCCAAATATACAGAAAAGAAGACAACACCGACTATAAACGGAATAAAGAATATAAGAAAAATGTTGCAGATCTAGTATCTTCTTAATATTCAGGTCATTGCAAATGGCGCGCACAAAAGAGCCTCCTGCAGGGTGTGCGCCCTGTTGGCGTGTAAGGCTTATAGTGGTTCTTTCTTATGCGTCTCTTGCAACACTCTTTTTTTGCATTGTTTTGATTATTTAGAGGGCAACTCGTACTTTCATTAAAAACCACTTTTTTATGAAAAAATTAATCTGTTTGTTTATCGCATTTCTGTGCCTTCTTGCGCCCATTTCCAAAGCCGGATCCCAAATAGTGGAAGAGATTCCCTTAGGCACAGAGCTCCCAGGTGGAGACCATCCACGTTCTGTTAGTGAATGCCCATTGAAATGCCTGTTGTCTTCCCCCTCCGGTTTTTTATTTGTAAGTGCAAATACTACACTAACGAATGTGGACATTTGTGTAACCAACACCAGCACGGCGGACTATTACCACAGTATTGTGCAGTTGTCAGAAATCCCTCTCCCCATTAGCCTTTTCGGATCTGGAGATTATTATATTGCCATTTCTCTCCCCTCCGGGATAACCTACTACGGTGCTTTTACTTTGTGATTGCAGCAAAACACGGGTGATGGTTATGCTTACCCACTCTTTGTCCTCTTTTGCGTTTTTCCTAGTTTTATTACATTTGCCTTTACGAAACCATTTATGAAAAAATTTATCTCCCTTATTGTTTTATTTTTGTGCCTCGGCTGTAGCAAATCAGATTATGGTATATCTATAGATTCTGAAGCCAACCGCTATTATAGTGATCGCTTCATGCTAGACTTATCCACAAAAACAAACGCAGAGACAAGTAAGACTTACGATACCCTTTATCAACAATCAACACACCTTCTTTTAGTTAATAAAGGAGATCCTTATAGATTATCAATAATACAAAGTGCATATCAAAAGCTTAAAAGTGACGGAATAATTAGAGACGTCGATTTGCATGCAACACATCGTGCTATTACTCTTTATCCAAGAAATGAAGATGAACTTTCTTCCATAGAGAAGATGGAAGACATAATAGTTTCACCTTTTCCATTTGAGTATACGCCCATTCCTCTTTGCGCTGAAAAAGAGTATTGTGTTTTCCCAGAGCTTATTAAATATCGGGTAACTTGTGAGTATCCCGACAATAATACTGTTGAATTAGAAATGCCTATACTCTATTCCGTCTGGCCTATAGATAAAGAATTGCCCCTGGATTATGATTATACAATTAATTATGACGTTTATCTTCCGAATTATAGTGTAATTAATGATACTCAAATCATTAATGCACTTCAACTTATTGAAGAAGAAGCCTTCTATATCAATGCCGGAAAGCAAACCAGAGATCATTTGCCAAGAGAGACCCTATATTTCAGTGGTAATATTTCTTCCTATGATAATGTTTTGGACGAGAATCTGCCGTTGATTAATTTAAAGGTTCGGCGGCAACTCGGGTCTAATATTCAAGATGTTTTCACCGATTCCAATGGGGATTTTAGCACCAGCGGGCCAACTGGATCCTCACTATCAATTGTATTTCAACATGATAAATGGAAAATAACGAGTGGTAGTTCTTCAACAGCTTATACACAAAGCCAAGGCTCTTACAATAATAGCATAAGCGGGGTTAATTGGACAACAGACTCATTTGTGGGATCTATTCATCGGGGCGCCAATTATTGTTTTACGGGTAATCATCCTGTTACGGTTCCTCAAACCTCTTCGGCAATTCGAATATCTATGACAGGAACATATGAAACATGGTATGGACGCTTAAACACGGGCCCCTTTTCAACACCTTATATTCAAATTCCAAATAATCATATGTATGGTAATCACTGTGTTTTCTCCGATGTCTGCCATGAGTTAGGTCATTATTTCCACTATTTATATAGAGGAGGATGGTTGTCCTTCATAACAATGCATCATTTATTTAGAGAATCTTTTGCACATTATGTTGCCTGGAGATTAAGTCATTGTTACTACACTTTTTATAATGGCGGCATTGATGATCCTGATATTGGTTCATTCACCTGGAATTCTGCTTTTGGAAAAGACGCCCAAACCTGGACACCAATTCCAAATGATCCAGACTATTATTATTCACCTATCTTTATCGACTTGATTGATTCATATAACCAACACCTTCTAGACCCTGCTTATAACTTTGACACTATTTCTGGAAAGCCTGATTCATTAATTGAGTCATTGGTCACCGATTATGATAATTGGAGTCAGATACGAACCAGACTGCAGTATTATGTCTATACTTATTATACTCAATATCAATTAGACCAATTTGTTGCCCCATATAATGAATACTTCAATTAATAAAACAGGATTGTTATTATTATCTTTATTATCTCTCCTTGTCAACTCTTGTGATTCTAGCTGGATTGATAGAGAGATGAGAAGTCCAAGTGGTTCCGTTCAAACTTTCGGGCAATATCTTTGGTGTGTTGGGTGGTTAGATGGAGAGTTAATAAAAGGCGACGATTTGGAAGATCCGTACTTGTGGCCCCCTCTTGCAATAAGAATAAGCAAAATAAAGAATTATAATTATGATATAGCTATATCAATAAAGGTTAATACCAAACGCAATTTGTATTGTTTTCCTTTTAATGCTTCGTATTGGGAATTATCTACCACACAATTTAAAATTAAAGGATCTCCGTTTATTATTTCTTTTGATACTCCTGTGTGTCTCTCTTTAATACCCGCAGAACAGCGAACTGTTTACTATACTGTTGACGCAACGATAAAAGGATGGATAGATTCGAGCGTTAAACAAACAAAATCTCAACCAGATTTGAATAGGTTTTCTGGGGATATCGTATTAACTTGGGAGGATCCTGAATGCTCAGGAATAATACATGAGCTCCACATCAATCAGTTTTCGGACACACCAATATACAATTAATTGCTCAAAACACTAGACGCGCTATATGGAAGAAGCAAAGTATGATTGGTCTGCCACGAGGGAGCATTTCCAGACAAATCGCCGGATTATATTGATGCACCATGTGGTGTATAGAGACAGCGCCTATGTGCAGACCTTGAGCGAAGATGATATGCAGCATTCGGAATTACTGATGAACAAAAAGCGTTTAGTCGCCTGTATGTGGTTCATTTAAACGAATTTAAGAAACAGCAATAATGATAAAGAGAAAGAATAATACGAAAAGGCTATGCGGCGTAAAACGAAAGAATTGTTTTCTCAATGCATTTATCACAAAGAATGTTGTTTTGCATAGAACGTATTTCTTTTACAGTAGTGGTTTTATACTGACTTGAGTGCTACAGCTGTATCTTTAGAATAAGCTTTTTAGTCTTTTGAAGTCTGTGTTATTCTGAGTAATACTACTGATCCAGCAGATCCAGAAGGTCCTTTACGAACGGCCGCTCCTTAATCTGGGGGTGGGGAATCTTCAGGTCGGGTGTGTTGACTCTCAGGTCGCCGTAAAGCAGGATGTCTATGTCTATTGTACGGTTGTGGTAGATTCGTGAGCCGTCGGGGGCGTATTCGGGAGCATCGGTGCGGCCGAGCGAGCGCTCGATGCGCTTGCAAATCTTAAGAATCGTTTCCGGCCTCCGGGCACTGAGGTAGACTGCCGCGGCATTGAGAAACGGCGGCGCCACGAAGCCACAGGCCTCTGTTTCAATAATTTGGGTTGTTTTAATGCGCCGGCCGCCGAAGGCCTTGTCGAGGGCGGCGAGGGCGGCGGCGATGTACGCCTGGCGGTCGCCGAGGTTCGAGCCAAGCAGAAGGGTCAGCTCTTTCATAGCTCCGGGTCCAAGCCCAGCGCTACGCGGGCCTCGTCGGAGAGCATGCTCTGGTCCCACACGGGATCGAACGTCAGCTCGATATGGCAGTCTTTCACGCCGGGAGTGTCCTCCACGTTATGCTGAACCTCCGCTATCACTTCATCCGCCATGGGGCAGTTGGGCGCGGTGAAGGTCATTTTAATGAAGACCTCATGCTCCTTGTTGATGTTGAGTTCGTATATCAGCCCGAGGTCGTAGATGTTGACCGGAATCTCGGGGTCGTACACCTGCTTGAGCGACAGGATCACGTCGTCGTACAGCGGCGCCAGGGCCTTAACGTCTTCGGGGGTCAGAACTGTCTCGTCACTCATTTGCAGCTGCTTTTTCGCGAAGGGTCGCAATCATTGATACAAGCCCGTTTGCGCGGGTTGGAGAGAGGTTTTCCTTGAGTCCGAGTGCCTCTATGAAGGAAAAGTCGTCGGCCAGGATTTCGGCGGGAGTGTGACCGGAGTAGACTTTGATTAGCAGGGCGATGATGCCGCGGGTGATGATTGCGTCGCTGTCGGCGGCGAAATAAATCCGACCCTCGTGCGCCTCACAGTCAAGCCAGACGCGTGACTGACAGCCTTTTATAAGGTTGTCTTCGGTTTTCTTATCATCGGGGAGGCCCTCAAGCGACTTGCCCAGTTCGATAAGATACTCGTACTTGTCGAGCCACTCGTCGAACATCGAGAAATCGTCAATAATCTGCTCCTGTTGCTCTTTCAGTGTCATTTCAGCATTGTTATCGCTTTGCGCAGCGAAGATATGAAATATTCCGCTTCCTGCATCGTATTGTACGGCGCAAACGAAGCGCGCAGCATTCCGGTGACGCCGAAGCGGTCCATAAGCGGCTCGGCGCACATCTGCCCGGAGCGCAGCGCAATGCCCATTTTGTCCAAAATCAGTGCCAGGTCTTCGTGATGCGCGCCTTCCACAGTGAAAGAGAAGACGGAGGCCTTCCTGCTGAGGTCGGAGCATGTGCCGAAGAGGCGGACGCCGGGCTCGCGGAGGAGCGCATCGTAAACAAAATCACGAACTTCGGTGGCGTCTGGCATGGAGCGAAGCATCTCGATAGCCGGACCCCAGCAAGGCACGGCAGAAATATCCTGGGTGCCGGCTTCGAACTTGCCGGGAAGGGGCGCATAGGTGGTGCCGCTCCAGCGCACGGTGGCGATCATCTCGCCGCCTCCGAACATCGGAGGCATCTGCTCCAGCAGCTCACGCCGCCCCCAGAGAATGCCGGTGCCGGTGGCGCAGTACATCTTATGTCCGGAGAAGGCATAGAAATCGCACCCAAGGGCCTGAACATCAACCTTTTGATGGACGACTCCCTGTGCGCCGTCGACCAGCAGGAGAGTGCCGTTGGCGTGGCATGCTGCGGCTATTTCTCCGATGGGATTGACCAGGCCGAGCACATTGGAAATGTGGGCGACGCACATCAGCCTTGTGCGGGGCGACAGCAGAGAGGGGAGGAGTTCGATGCGTAGGCGGCCGTAGTCATCGACCGGCAGAACCTTGATGGTTGCGCCCTTGCGCTCACAGAGCATCTGCCAGGGCACGATGTTCGAGTGATGCTCCGCTTCGCCGACGAGTATTTCGTCGCCCGGCTTGATGAACGCCTCGCCTATTCCGAACGCGGCCAGATTGAGCGCATGAGTAGCTCCGGAAGTGAAGATAACTTCCTGACGCTCAGCGGCATGGATGAATTCAGCCACCGCATCGCGGGCGTTTTCATAAGCCTCAGTAGCCTCCGTAGCAATGCGGTGCACGGCCCGGTGAAGATTGGCGGTGGAATTGGCAGCGCTGTGAGTCCAGCGGTCAATTACAGAGCGCGGACGGAGCGAGGTGGCCGCGTTGTCGAGATACACAAGCGGCTTGCCGTAAACGCTCCTTCCGAGTTGGGGAAATTCGTTGCGAAGTTCCTGGATCGTCATAGTTTGACAAGTCCAAGACCAGGGCCGGTAGGCAGAACCATATAGCCGTCCTCAACTACCATTCCCTTGAATATGTCGTTGCTAATCAAGAGGTTACCGTCTATATCGCAGAAGTCGACGGCGGGCGCGAGCTGGGCGGCGGCGGTGCATGCGCAAGAGGTCTCGGTCATGCATCCAACCATTACCATCATCTTTTCAGCGCGGGCGTAGGCAATCATCTTGCGGGCCTCGAGCAGTCCGGTGCACTTCATCAGTTTGATGTTGATGCCGGAGTATGCTCCTTTGATGGCGGGGAGGTCTCTGAGGCGCTGGATGGATTCGTCGGCCACGATGGGCAGCGGGCTGCGTTCGGTGAGCCAGGCCACGTCGTCGAGCTGCTCCTTGGGAAGGGGCTGCTCTACCAACACGACGCCTTTCTCCTTGAGCCAGAATATCTCGTCGAGGGCCTTCTGGCGGTCTTTCCAGCCCTGGTTTGCGTCAACGGCAAGCGGCAGGTCGGTGACCTGGCGGATGGTGTTGATCATCTCCTCATCGGTGTCCAGACCCACTTTAACTTTGAGAATCTTGAAGTGGTCGGAGCACTCAAGGGTCTTTTCCAGCACCACGTCGGGGGTATCGATACCGATGGTGAAGGTGGTGGGGCGGCGCGTATCCGGATTGTATCCGAAGATGCGGTGAACGGGAACGTCGAGGAGCTTGCCGATAAGGTCGTGAAGAGCGATGTCGATAGCCGCCTTAGCGGGGGCATCGCCGTCGGAAATAGTGTCGAGGTAGGCCATGATATCCTCCAGGAGGAAGGGGCTGCTGAAGCGGCCCAAGTCGACCTGAGACAAGAAGTTACAGACGCTCTCGACTGTGTGGCCGAGGTACGGGGGCATGGAAGCCTCGCCGTATCCGACGTATCCTTCATATTCGATTTCCACCTGCACGTCGGGCGTGGTGGTACGGCTGTACGACGCAACGGTGAATGTGTGTGCAAGCGTGAGCTCGTAGGGATAGTACGAAAGCTTCATTTTCCCCGTACCGACGGTTACCTTGCGGGGACGGGAAAGGTTGCAGCTGCTGAGGCCTGCCGCGACGGCTGCCGCAGCGGAAGTGCCCAAAAACTCTCTTCTGTTCATATGTTACAAATTTATAAATAATTCCGTAATTTTGTAGAAGATTAATTGAATTATGTTTGACTACATTTCAGGACGCATTGCAGAGCTGACGCCGACCAGAATGGTTATCGACAATCACGGAATCGGGTATGCTCTGGAGATTTCGCTTCAGACTTACGAGGCCCTGGAGGGCAAAAACGAGGCTGTCATTTATACTCAGTCGCAGCTTAATCAGCGCGACGGTACGCAGGTGGATTACGGGTTTGCCGGCAAGGAGGAGCGTGAGCTTTTCCGGCTGATCACCGGTGTCTCCGGCATGGGCGCAGCCTCGGCGAGGATGATTCTGTCGTCGATGACTTCCGGCGAGCTGGAGGAGGCGATCCTGTCGGAGAATGTGAATGCGCTCAAGTCGGTTAAAGGCATCGGCCTGAAGAGCGCCCAGCGTATGATTCTGGAGTTGAAAGACAAGATCGTGAAGGGCGGAGCGGCTAGTTCCGACATGCTGTTCCAGGCCGACTCCAACGCTGCAGCAGACGAGGCAAGCAGCGCACTGCAGATGCTCGGCTTCACCAAGGCCAACGTCACAAAGGCCATCCAGGCCATCCTCAAGGCTAATCCACGAGCCACAGTGGAACAAATTATTAAATCCGCTCTGCAGATGCTGTAGGTGTTACAGCCTTCGCTGAAGAAGGACT
>JAEEGL012998699.1_pt1 | contig 11503 bp, 10 predicted proteins | sample 9134231 | NCBI WGS metagenome assembly JAEEGL01 (sample SAMN16246548, study PRJNA631951) | gut metagenome | biome: gut microbiome; feature: rumen; material: fiber-attached | host: Bos | place: Iran: Karaj | collected 2018-10
CCTTTTTTGCTGTACAGGGTGCTCATGAAAAAATTGGCCAGCAGGTTGTCGCCCTGCAGGATGCTGTAAAAGTAATGCCGGAAGGTGGATTTGCGGATCAGCACGTCGATCACGACGCTTTCATCGCTCACATCCAGGGCGTGGGTCACCCGGGGCTGGATGAAGCAAAGATCGCCCGTGCTCATGGCGGAGGTGCGGCTGCGCACCTGATGGGCGCACCGGCCCTCCAGCACGTAAAACAATTCAAAAAAATTGTGGTGGTGAGGCACAGGCGGCGTATAGCAGTTGTGCTTGGATACGTGGATGCCCACCCGCCGGTCGGGCGAAAAAAACTGATTATCCAGATATTCCGATTGGATGGTATCCGGCCATTCGGGCAAAATCAGGTTCAGCCGCCGCACCTGTTCCGGGTCGATCTGCCGCAGAAACACCTCAAACCCGCTGGGGGAAAACCTGGCCAGCCGGTAGTTCCGGTAAAACAGCTCGCTTTCGTTGAGCGTGCGCAACCGGGTCATGACCAGCGCTTCATCCATACCATCCCCCCTTTTGCGATATCTTCAGTATATATGCCTTTTATGCGTTTGTCAATTCGTTTGCGCAAAATAAAACAAAGGAAAGGAAACGGAATGATACCGGCCGAAATGAACATATATAAAACAGAAATCATAAAAAAAATCAAACGAACAGACGGAATATGCGCGGCTTTCGTTTTTTCGCGCGCCGCTTAATCAAAAAACACCCGGCGGGCGCTTTCAGCTTCCTTGTTCCCGTCCGGGTTTTCTGATATAATGGCGGCGCGGCAGAATCGAATACGGCGAAACGCCGCTTTGTGGATGGAGGCTGTTATGTACGAAATCAACCGGGAAAGACTGACGGCGGAGGAATATGTGGATTTTCTCCGGCGCACGGATTTAGGCTCCCAGTATCCCAGGGAGCGCTTTGAGGAACGCATCGAACGGCTGCTGAAAAACGCGTCCGTCAGCCTGGCGGCGCGAAACGGTGAAAAGCGTCTCGTGGGCGTGCTGCTGGGCGTAACGGATTTTGCCTACTGGCTGTTCGTAACCGATTTGGGGGTGGACAGGCGCTATGTGCGGCAGGGCATCGGCCGGGCCCTGATGCGGGCCGCCCTGGAGCTGGCGGGCGGCGAGCGGGATATCATCGTCTATCTGGCCGCCAATGATAAAGCGGTTCCCTTTTATGAAAAAATAGGCATGGAGAAGGCGGACGGCGTGATGACATACAATCATGTGGAATGGACGGATTTTACCGTTCGATAAGCGATTCCGGCCCCCTTGTATGTTCCGGTACTGAACGGAGGACCCGTTTGCGTCGCGGTTCCGCCGGATGCTGACGCCGGAGCAGTACCGCAGCGCGGAAATGAGCAGGCTGTACCGGCAGCTATCTGGCCGCCAAGGAAAAGAAATTCAAGGAAATCGCCAAATTCAGCAAGGACCGCGCCAAAGCCGGCAGGCGGTAGGCGATCAGCGCAGGCCGCCGATGAATTCCGCCAGCGCCTGCCGGTCATAGTAAGCGTTGTAAGACGGCAGTGCGGCATCCGGCGCCGCGCCGCGCTCGCCTTCGATGAAAGCGCGGCTTTTCAGAAAGGACAGCCGGTAAGGGCCGGAGATGGAATAGGACGCGCCCCAGGCGGTGGTCATGGGCCATACGGCGCAGCTGCCGCCGCTGGTGACGCCGCCCAGCAGCTTCACGCGTCCGTCCGCCTTGAACGCCCAGGCCGCCAGATTGCCGCAGGAATAGGAAACGGGGGAAGTGAGGCAGTACAGGTTCAGATTCCGGCCGGAAAGGGTGTCCCGGGCGTCAAAGCGCCGGTCCAGATTCACGTCGGCCAGGAAGCGGGCGGCGGCCTCCGCGCCTCCGAAGGTATCCCGCATGGACAGGCCGGCGTCCCCCAGGAACCAGGCGATCGTATAGATGGCCGCTGGAACAGCGCCGCCAACGTTGCAGCTCAGATCCAGCACCACGCTGCGCACCGGGCTGTTTTCCCGGGTGATCCACCGGTGGGCCCGGATGATCCGGCCAATGGCGTCGTCCGGCAGCGCGTTATTTTTCGCGGCTTCGTAGTAGTCTATACCGGAATCGTAGGTGAAGCTGTCCAGCACGATAAAGGCGGTGCCGTCCGTTTCATAATATCCCTTCGACGCGCCGGGATACTGGGCCCGCAGCTTTACAAGCTGCTCGTACAGGTCGAACCGGCTTTTTGCCGCCGGGCCCGGAACGGCGTCGTTCTGGCTCGCGCTGGCCCGGTAAGAGCCGTTGTAGCAGACGGAGTGGCCGTCGTCCAGCCGGGTTTCCATCAGATGCTTCAGCGCGCCGTCCGCCGTGGCTGGGTTCCTGCTCAGCAGGTCGGCTGTCAGGCCGGTCTGAGCGCAGATATCCGTAAAGCTGTCCGCGCCCAGCGTTTCCCGCAGCCCATAAAGCATGTCCAGCTCCAGGCAAAGTTCACGATAGCCGTAATCCGCCAGGCCCTGGCTGCGTCCGCCCTTGGGCCCGGCCATATAGGTTTTCAGCAGCGAGGGGCCGGGCAGGATATCCGTTCCGGTGACGAGCTTTGCGCCCAAATCGCCCCAGTCATCCGCCAGGAAGGAGAGGAATTTTCCGTACGGGGGCGTCATCTGCCGGGGATTGCACAGGATCAGGCACCGATGATTGAAATACAGGCTCACCGATTCCGTGGACAGGCAGAAGGCCGACAGGGTCTGCATAGGCATCAGATACAGGCCGTCCCGGGCTGCCATGGGAATGCCGCGTTCCTTCAGGTCCAGCGTTACCGGCCCGCCGGGGCTTTCGCGGGCGCGGACCATGGAAAGCAGGCAGGGACGGCCTTTGGCGTCCTGAGCGCGGAAGCCCCGCAGCAGATCGATGCTGAAACCGTCCGCCCCCTCGCGGAAAGCGGAATAATCATCCCAGATCATACGGCCCAGCGCAAAATCAAAGGTCAGCGCGCTGCCGTTTTCCCGCAGCAGCGCCGCCCGGCCCGCCGCCTCGTCCGTCTCTACCGTGACGCGGTAATCCTTCCAGCGGGCGGGGTCTTTGGCGGGGAAAAACCAATTCAGCAGCGCGGCGAAGTCGTTCAGGTCCATATAAGGCAGATCGTTTACTCCGTCCACGAAGTACAGGGGGAATTCTTCCGGCCAGGTGTTTTCCAGCCGTCCCAAATACAGGGGATAGGTCCTTTGCTCGATCCGGCGGGCGGCGCCCTCCGCCCCGGCGGAGGCAGCCGTTTCCGCCGCGGCCGGGAATGCGCCTAAGCACAGGACCAGCAATACGGCCACCAGCTTTTTCATTCGCTTATCCTCCTTTTATGCCCGCCGCGCCCGCGGCCGGTTCTATCTGTCGCTGCCGTATTATGATACCATAACGCTCGGCGTGCTGCCCTTCGGGGCCCGCCGAGACGGATAATTGGCCTTCGGTCAATTTCCTCGTTATTATATCATGCCCATTATCCATCCGCAATCCGCAAAAGAGCAGCGCCCGGCGTTGAAAACCCGGCGGCTTTCTGGTATAATGAACGGGCGGAAGCAATGGAAATAAAGCCGGGGGAAGGCCGGGGGGGCGTCCTTCCAGGACGTGCGGACGCTATGCGCCGCGGCCTGTCGATGGGCGTGAAAACTGCTTTGCGCTGACTGAGCAAAGGAGGCGGATGCCATGAGTACTCCTGAAAGGCCCTTTTCCCGCCGGGCGCTGACCGCCCTGATTCTGCCCCTGATCGCGGAGCAGTTCCTGGCGGTGCTGGTGGGGATGGCGGACACGGCCATGGTTTCCGCCGTAGGCGACAGCGCCGTGGCAGCCGTATCCACGGTGGATACGCTGAACGTGCTGTTCATCAATCTGTTTTCCGCCATGAGCGCGGGAGGCGCGGTGGTGGCAGCCCAGTATTTGGGGCACGGGGACAGAAAAAACGCCTGTGCCAGCGCCAGGCAGCTGATGATGTCGACCCTGGTCCTTGCCACGCTGGTGACGGCGCTGATCGTTTCCTTTCACCGGCCTATCATCGGCCTGATGGATGACGGCCGGGACGCAAGCACCCTGAATCAATCCTACACATATTTGCTGATCACCGCTTTTTCCTTTCCCTTCCTGGGCGTTTATAACGGCGGCGTGGGCCTGCTTCGGGCCATGGGCAATTCCAAAGCGTCCATGTATACCAGTATCGCCATGAATGTGATCAATATCGGCGGCAACGCGCTGCTGATTCATGGGTTCGGCCTGGGCGTGGCCGGGGCGGGCATTTCCACCCTGCTCAGCCGGGTGGTGTCGGCCCTGGTGATCCTGCGGGTGCTGTTCAATGATTCCATGCCCATTCATCTTGAGGTTCCCCGGCGGCATGAACCTGCTTACCGGCCGGATATGCGCATGATCCGGCGCATTTTCCGGGTGGGCATCCCCAACGGCCTGGAAAACAGCCTGTTTCAGGTGGGCAAGGTGCTGATCATGGGCATCATCACCACGTTCCCCACCGCCATCCGGGCGGCAAACGGCATTTGCAACAGCGTATCCGGCGTGGTGAATATTCCCGGAAGCGCCATCGGCCTGGCCACGATCACCGTGATCGGCCAATTGATCGGCGCAGGCAAAAAAGAGGAAGCGAAGCGCTACGGCAAAAAGCTGGCGGGACTCATGTATTTGGCCGTACTGCCGCTCAACGTGGTGCTGTTCTTTACGGCGGAGCCCGTTGTGCGCCTGTTCAGCCTGTCGGAGGCGGGGATTCCCGTGGCGGCGCAGATCGAAAGGCTGTACGCCGTCTGCTCCATCCTGACCTGGGTGCCTTCCTTTGGCATGCCCAATATCCTGCGGGCGGCGGGGGACGCAAAATATACCATGGCGGTATCCATGGTGTGCATGCTGGTGCTGCGCTTGGGGGCCAGTTATCTGCTGGTTTACGGGTTCGGCCTTTCCCTGCTGGGAGTATGGATCGCCATGCACCTGGATTGGGTCGCCCGCGGCGTGTGCTTTATCGTGCGTTTCAGCCGGGGAAAATGGCTGGAGAAAAAGGTGATCTGAGGCCGTCCCCCCGGCGCGCCCGCGAAAGCGCGCATGCCGGATATAATGAAAACGGAAAAGAAGGAAACAGAAAAAGCCCATACGCCGCGGACAGCCGGGCGTATGGGCTTTTGCGTAGATGAAAACGAATCAGTCCATCTTTTTCACGATGATCATTTCCACCTGCTGGTTCCGGATGCTGACCTTCACATCGTCGGCCACGTGGGCCACCACGGATTTTTCCAGTTCATCCCATGCCTGCAGGGCTTTTTCATCCCGCTTATCCACCCCGTAGGACAGCGCCTTTTCATACTGGGTCATAGACCATTCCCAGTCCAGGGTGGGCGTGGAGGAATGTTCGTACATACCGGGCATCAGCAGCGGGCTGGTATGGGCGGAGATATCCTCGTCCGCGCCGCGCTCGAAGAAATCCCGCAGCTTGCCCATCAGGCCCCGGGCGGATTCATTCTTTCCGCTGGAGGAAGCGGAAAGCAGCTTTTCCCGCTTGGTGCTGGTCATGCGGGTGGCGGCCAAAAGATGCAGTTCATATACGCCGCCGTCATCCTCGATCCAGAATTTTCCCTGGGTTTCGCCGGTGATGGAGCGCATCATCGCCATCATTTCTTCCGCCAGCAGACGCAGATGCCGGGCGTTTTTGCCGGTCAATCCCTTGTAAGCGCTTACCTTTTCAACCTGATCCAGGGCCGCTTCCATCTGAGCGCCCTTGCTGGAAACCAAAATGACGTCTGATTTCATGTGATTACCTCATTCAATGTCCAGGATATCGGCAAAGCCGGTCACATCAAACACTTCCTGCACGATTTCGTTGACGTGAAGCAGCTTCATGCCGCCTTTTGCACTCATGGTCTTATGGGCGGTCAAAAGCACCCGCAGCCCGGCGGAAGAAATATAATTCAGCTTGAGACAGTCCAGCGTCAAAGTCTCCGCGCCGTTCAGGCAGGTTTTCAGTTCGGCTTCCAGGTCGGGGGCGGTCATGGTATCCAGCCGGCCTTCCAAAGCGATTTCCAGAGCGGTTCCGTTTTGCTTTTTTGTAATGGTCATGAAACAGTGTCCTCCTTGCTTGATCATCCGGGGTCAACAGGGAAAACGAACGCAGCGAATATGCCCGGACGGCCTGCGCCTTTCCCCGTCGGAAGCCGCCGGCAGGCGCCGCGGCTTCGCGCCATGCTTATTATCCCATGATTTGGGTTAATTGTCCAGTGCATTCCCGCAATTTTCATAAAAATTCCCTTCAGGGTTTTCAAAAAATTCAAGCAGCAAACGCCCCATGATTTCGCTGTTCTGGATATAGCTGCCATGATCCGCCCCTTTTACGATCACCAGCCGGGCCCGGGGGAGATGAGCGGCCAGGGTTTTCGTTTCCTGCGGCAGGATCAGATCATGCTCACCCGCCGTAACGAGCACGGGAATGCGGATCCCCGCCAAATCCCGGGGATCGATATCCGGTTCGGTGAGCATCAGGGTGATCAAGGGATCGGGGGAGCTTTCGTTCATACGCCGGCATTCGCTGAGAAAAGAAGGAATGAGCCCGGCCGGGGACAGATTGGTGCCGCTGACGGCCATCATGCTCAGCGCATCCGGATGGCGCAGGGCCAGCAGCAGGCCGATGATGCCTCCGTCGCTGTGGCCGTACAGCAGGGGGGATCGCAATCCCAAAGCGCGGATGAACTGATACATATCCTCCGCCATATCGGCGTAGTGATATTCAGCCAGCGGCTCGTTGGCCCCATGGCCTCTGGAATCCGGGGCCAGGACCCGATAGCCCGCCGCGGTCAGCTGGCTGATCTGGGTTTCAAACAAATCGTGGCTTTCCCCGTTGCCGTGCACCAGCACCACGGGCCGGCCGCAGCCCTCGTCCGCGTAATGCAGGCATACCCCGTTGACCCGGATACTCCTGCCGGCTTCATATGCTGCCATAGATATTTCTCCTTCCCTTACCCCAGCACCATGGACAGCACGCCGAAGAAAACGATCAGCAGCAGCAGGAACAGCAGCTCCTGCTTCCAGCGTTTTTTCAGCAGGCCTACCACTTCGCGCATGAAAGCGTTGGGCCAGTACCACCATTTGGTTTTGCTGCCGATGCCCTCGGCGGGCAGCCCGGCCAGGGAAGCCCACAGGCCGCTGCGGAACACATGATAATTGGTGGTGGCGAACAGCGCTTTGCCCCGGGGATTGGTTTTCTGAATGATCGCTTTGGAAAAATCCATGTTCTGATAGGTATTGGCCGCCTGATTTTCCGGCAGAATCAGGCGCTCCGGGATACCCTGGGACACAAGATACCGGCGGATCGCCTCGCCCTCGGCCATGGGCTCGTCTTTTCCCTGGCCGCCGGAGGGGATAAACCAGGCTTCCTTTCCTGTTTTCTCCTTCTGGGCGCGCCAGAAAGCGATGGCCCGGTCCGCCCGGCCCCGCAAAAGCGGCGGCAGGGTGCCGTCCCTGCGGAACCAGCAGCCTAAAATGATAATGAAATCCTTGTCCATGGCGGGCTGATGCTTTGCGGCTTTTACGGCGCACACGATGGAACCCGCCAGCATGCATTCGCAGTAGGCGAACACGGTGGCGCAGGTGTTTTCCATCGTCTGCCGGATGCGGCCTTCCCACTCCGACCCCATAAAATCCCGATGGGTGAGATAGATGCAGACCGCTTCTCCCACGATGAGCAGCACGCTCGTCAGCAGGCCCATCACATTGGGCAGCCACAGCCGTTCGTGCCGCAGCAGGGCGATGTTGCTGACGCCCATGGCAACGGCGAACAGCACAACCAGGGGCATGGTGAGTAGCATGAACCGCGTGCTGGCGCTGTTGATGACAGAATAAACCGCGAACATGCTGTATTGGGCGGGATCGGACAGATGGAGCACCGCCATGTTCAGCATCACCAGGGCGGTAACCGTGGCGAAGATGAAAAAGCCCGCGAAATAGATGGTGGCGTAAGAATAGAAATCCGGCCCCTTCGCCTGAAGAAAATGCCGCAGCATGATAACGCCCGCCGCCATCCAGAAGGCAGTGACGGCGATGAGCACGGCGGAATCGCCGGTGAAGCCGCCGGACTGCAAATCAAACACCGTTCCGAACCGGTCCACATGAAGCGGAACGAACAGCATTTCCTGGCCGTTCCCGTCCGTGACATAAAGGTTGGTGTCGCCGGGCCGGTTGGGACGCAGGGGCATGCGCAGAAAGCCGGAGCGGAGCTCCGGTTCCCCGTGCAGCACCTGGGGGTCGTCCGCCGTCATATGAAAGCCCTGGCGGAGGGCTTCCTCCGTTGGAGGGGACAGGGGAATATAGGCGGTGTAGGTATTGGGGGACGCCACGCGGAAAACCGCGCAGAACAGAATCAGCAGCCCGGCGCAGACCGCCATTTCCCAAGCTGATTTTTTCATCCTTTGTTCCCTCCCGTTTGCTTCATCCGGCATACGCCATACCAGGCTGGAACGGTTACGGCCCCGTCTGCTCCTTCCCCTTGCCCAGGGCGGCGATACGCTTCTTTTCTTTCTTATCCTCATACATCAGCTGATCCGCCTGGTCCAGCAGCGCGTCCAGATCGTAACCGGCTTCCCCATACGCCATGCCGCAGGCAAGCACGCATGGAATGCCGTCGTCCTGCTGATTCATCGCCCGCAGGCCCTGTTCCCAATTCCGCAGCACGCTTTCGGCCTCTTCCCGGGTGAGATGCAGGCCGACGACGATGAATTCGTCGCCGCCGACGCGGAATGCCATCACGTTGCGGGCCTCGATCCGGCGGAGGCTTTCGGCGGCTTTTTTGATCAGCCGGTCGCCCATATCGTGGCCGAAAGTATCGTTCATGTATTTCAAGTTGTTTACATCCATATTGTAAATCGCAATGGAATCCAGATTTCGGAACAGGGATTTCTTCATCGCCATGAATTTGCCTTTGTTGAGCAGGCCTGTCAGGCCGTCGCGTTCTTTTTCCTCTTTGAGGGTTTTGGAATAATCGCTGATATCCCGGAACAGCGACATATACATGCTGGTGTCGATCAGATGATGAATCTGCAGCGTTTCTTCCCCTTCCATATAGGTAGAGGTGATCACCATAAAGGCTTTGCCGCCGGGGGACTGCAGCAGTTCCCACAATTCGCCTTTCTGGTCCCGCCGGGGGGGAGGACAGGCGGCGGCCCAGTTGTTTTTTTCCTGCTTTACGAAAGCTGATTTTTCATCATGGTACAGAAAGTTTCCTGCCGCGTCGGTGATCAGGATCCCGCCGATATCTTCACGGAAAAACCGCAGGATGATTTCATTCGGGTCGATCTGCATGCTGTTTCCTCCTCGTATTGGCGTCGGCCGCCTGGAAGTTTATGAATTCAACCTATTTTAATATGAAACGGACGGAATTGCAAGGATTACCATGGGCGTTCGCGCGCGCATACCGAAGAAAGTCCGCGGTGCGGGATTGTTTTTCAAGTGTATTTTACTGAAATTCCCAGAAAAAGGTATTGACAGGCAAATGGAGGATCTGGTATGATAAGGCCACACCGGAGAGAAAGAAAAGTAATCCTTTCCTAAGCCATCAAGAGAGCCGCGGGCGGTGGGATCGCGGTATGAGCGGGTTGGATGAATGGGCTTTCGAGGGCGAACCGAACGGGCAAAGCCTCAGTAGGGGAGACGGAGCACCCTCCGTTATCAAAGGAAACCGTATGATAGTACGGGCAGAGCGGGCGCGCAAGCGTCAAGCCGGGTGGCACCGCAGGGAAAAATCATTCATCCCTGTCCCAGCAGTCAATTTACTGGGACAGGGATTTTTCTGTACCCTGTCCCCAGCGCGAAACGCGGAAAGGAGAGCCCCATGAAGGACGTGAATGCCATCCCCTACAAGATTTACCTGGAAGAAAACGAAATGCCCAAGTATTGGTACAATGTGCGCGCGGACATGAAAAACAAGCCCGCCCCCCTGCTGAATCCCGGCACGCTGGAGCCCATGAAGGCGGAAGAACTGGCCCCTGTGTTCTGCGACGAGCTGATCAAGCAGGAATTGGATAACGATACCCGGGAATACCCCATTCCCCAGGAGATCCAGGATTTCTACAAAATGTACCGGCCTTCCCCCCTGGTGCGGGCCTATTGCCTGGAAAAGAAGCTGGATACCCCGGCCAAAATCTATTACAAGTTCGAGGGCAACAACACTTCCGGCAGCCATAAGCTGAATTCCGCCATTGCCCAGGCGTATTACGCCAAGAAACAGGGCCTGAAGGGCGTCACCACGGAAACCGGCGCGGGCCAGTGGGGCACGGCGCTGAGCATGGCCTGCTCCTACTTCGGCCTGGACTGCAAGGTGTACATGGTGAAGGTGAGCTACGAGCAGAAGCCCTTCCGCCGGGAAGTGATGCGCACTTACGGCGCGTCCGTGGTGCCTTCTCCCTCCGAAACCACCAAGATCGGCCGGGCCATCCTGGAAAAATTCCCCGGCACCACCGGCAGCCTGGGCTGCGCCATTTCCGAAGCGGTGGAGGTGGCCACCTCCACGCCGGGCTATCGCTACGTGCTGGGCAGCGTACTCAATCAGGTGCTGCTCCATCAGTCCGTTATCGGTTTGGAAGCCAAAGCGGCCATGGAAAAATACGGCATCAAGCCCGACGTCATCATCGGCTGCGCGGGCGGCGGCAGCAATTTGGGCGGCCTGATTTCCCCGTTTATGGGCGAAAAGCTGCGGGGAGAAGCGAATTATCAGATCATCGCCGTGGAACCCGCGTCCTGCCCCAGCTTCACCCGCGGCAAATTCGCTTACGACTTCTGCGACACCGGCATGGTGTGTCCGCTGGCGAAGATGTACACCCTGGGCAGCGGCTTCATTCCCGCGCCCAACCACGCGGGCGGCCTGCGCTATCATGGCATGAGCAGCATCCTTTCTCAGCTGTACCATGACGGGTACATGGAAGCCCGGGCCGTGGAGCAGACCAGCGTGTTCCGGGCGGCGGAGGAATTCGCCCGGGTGGAGGGCATCCTGCCCGCGCCGGAAAGCGCTCACGCCATCCGCGCCACCATTGACGAAGCCCTGAAATGCAAGGAAACCGGCGAGGAAAAAACCATCCTGTTCGGCCTCACCGGCACCGGCTATTTCGATCTGGTGGCTTACCAGAAATTCCACGACGGGCAAATGAGCGACTATATCCCCACCGACGAAGACCTTCAGAAAGGCTTCGACGGCATTCCGAAGGTGGAATGATACTACTATAAATTCATGTAGACACATTCGGAGCGTTTGCATAGAATCATAAACCTCTATCGCCTTTCTCGGAAAGAGGTCTGGGGGAAACCGCTCTTTGGGCACCAAAGAGCGGTTTCCCCCGGTAATGCTTTTTGGTAATAGTTTTACGGAACATGAAAAACGCGCGTCCTCTGATGGGGGGCGCGCGTTTTGCCGCAAAAAGGTTCAGGCTTCCGCCAGATCTATCAGTTCCATGGGGCTGGAAATCAGGTGCCGCGCGCCGTTGGCGGTCAGTTCCTCCCGGGGACGGTAGCCCCACAG
>JAEEGL013085459.1_pt1 | contig 11503 bp, 11 predicted proteins | sample 9134231 | NCBI WGS metagenome assembly JAEEGL01 (sample SAMN16246548, study PRJNA631951) | gut metagenome | biome: gut microbiome; feature: rumen; material: fiber-attached | host: Bos | place: Iran: Karaj | collected 2018-10
AACCATGGCAAGATGTTATTTAACAGGTAAAACTACAGTAACTGGAAATAGAAGATCTCACTCATTACAAGCTACTCGTCGTACTTGGAAGGCTAATCTTCAAACTGTACATATTAAAGATGAAAATGGAAATGTAAAGAAAGTTAAGATTTCTGCTAGAGCTTTAAAGAAAGCTAATATTGAAAGAGCTTAATTAATTTAATCTTTAAAATAAAATAGGCGCTAAGCCTTTTTTATTTTATTTAAGCATTTTAAAAGGAGGCGTTTGCCTCCTTTTTACATTTTCTTTAATAATTCTAATCTTTCTTTTTTATCATTTGCTTTAGTTAAATATGAACCTACTACTGCTAAATCAACATAAGGTGCTATTTTTAATCCTGTTTCATTATTTATACCACCATCTATATTAATTAAATAATTATATCCATATTTATCTTTTAATTCTTTTAATTCTTTAACCTTATCTATAGATGATTCCATAAAGCTTTGTCCTCCAAAGCCTGGTTCTACAGACATAACAAGTACCATATCTAAATAAGGTAGGTATTCTTTTATAGCATCAACACTTGTTTTAGGCTTAATTGAAATACCTGCTTTAATACCTTTTGCTTTAATTTGATTTATAACTTCCATAGGGTTACAATCAGCCTCTACATGAAATGTTATATAATCAGAGCCTGCATCAACAAATTTATCAATATAATTTTGAGGATGCATAATCATTAAATGAGTATCAAAAGGTCTTTTTGAAACCTTCTTTAATGATTTAACAAAATCAGGACCAAAAGAAATATTTGGAACAAATTCTCCATCCATTACATCTAAATGCTCATAATCAACTAAATCTACAATATCCTTTAAGCATTCATATGCATTCATATAATCTACATTTAAAACTGATAAAGAAACCTTCATTATTTTTTTCTCCTTAATAATTCATTTAGCATTCTTAAATAGCTATCATATCTTGATTTTAAAATTTCCCCATTTAAAGCCTTTTCTTTAACTTCACAGCCCAAAATATTCTCTTTATGATTACAGTCTTTAAAGCGGCAATGTGAATCCTTAAATTCAATAAATAAATCCTTTAATGATTCATCATCTATTCCTAATAAATCTAATTTAGAAAAGCCTGGTGTATCACCTATAAAACCACCTTTATATAAATATAGGTTAGTTTCTCTTGTAGTATGCTTACCACGTCCTAAGGCATAAGATATTTCTTGAGTTTGTAAATCAAATTCAGGAATTAAAGCATTAATTAAAGTTGATTTACCAGCTCCTGTTTGACCTGATAGAACTGTTATTTTATTTTCTAATGCTTTTGATACTTCTTCAATTCCTATATTATTTTTACTAGAAACATATATAACCTTAAATCCTATTTTTTCATAATAAGACATTTCATTTTTAAATTTAATTAATTCATCTTCATTAAGCATATCTATTTTAGTTATTACTATAACTGGTTCTATTTTTTGTTTTAATATATTAACTAAAAATAAATCTAATAAATAAAAGGAAAAATCTGGTTCTTTAGAGGCAAAAACTAATAATATTTGATCAACATTGGCAATATCAGGGCGTACTAAAGAATTCTTTCTATCCATAATTTTAGATATCATATCATTTTCTACCAGTACAATATCTCCAACCTTAGGTGAATTCTTTACTGTTTGAATAGAGGCTTTAGTTGATTTACTTTTTTCATTAACCTCTAATCTTTTTTCAGCTCTTAAGCGTCCTCTAGCCTTAATGCTTACTGTTTCATTATTTTCTAATAAAACCTTATAAACACCGCCAACTAAATTAATTATTCTTCCCTTCATTTTCCCTCCTAATTCATATGCTTACTTCTAAGCTGTCCACAAGCTGCATCAATATCTGAGCCTTGTTCACGTCTTAATTGAACATTAATATGTCTTTTCTTTAAAATATCAAAGAATGAAACCATTTGTGATTTTTCACTTCTTTTATATGGTTTTTCTTTTACCTCATTATAAGGAATTAAGTTAACATATACATTTAATCCATGAATTAAATCTGCTAACTTATTAGCACATTCTTTAGTATCATTTAAATCCTTTAATAATATATATTCTAATGTAACTCTTCTATTTGTTTTATCAATATAATATTTTATAGCATCTATAACCTTATCTAGGCTATATGCATTCGCAATAGGCATAATCTCTTTTCTTATTTCTTGAGTTGGAGCATGTAAAGATAATGCTAGATTTACCTGTAAAGGAAAATCAGCAAATTCTTTAATTTTATCAACTAAGCCACAAGTTGAAACAGTTATATGTCTTGATCCTATTTCAAGTCCTAAAGGATTATTAACTATTCTAAAGAAATTTAATACATTATCATAATTATCAAATGGTTCACCAATTCCCATAACAACAATATGTGTTATTTTAATTCCTGCTATTTCTTCTACAGTAAGAATTTGCTTAACCATTTCAGATGTTTCTAAATTTCTTAATTTTTTCTTCATACCAGATGCACAAAATACACATCCCATATTACATCCAACCTCAGATGTAACACAAATAGAATAACCATAATCATTATTCATTAAAACTGATTCTATTAAATTTCCATCACTTAATTCAAATAGAAATTTTTGAGTACCATCAGAAGATTTTTGATTTACTACACATTTTAATAAATCAATATAAAAATCTTCTTTTAATTTAGCTATAAAATCTTTAGATATATTAGTCATTTCATCAAATGATTTAACCTTCTTACGATATAACCATTCAATAATTTGTTTTGATCTAAATGGCTTTAAGCCTAAATTAATTAAGTATTCTTTTAACATTTCTTCTGAATAATTATAAATACTTTGCATATAATTATCACCGCAAACATTATAATATAAAAACACTTAAAAGAAAAGAAAAAGAAATGGCTTTTTAAAACCATTTCTAATATTTTAATAATTATTATCTTAATCTTGCTTTATAAACAGAATCTAATCTAAATACAATAGATTTAATAATCTTATCAACATCTTCAGTTTCTAAAGTCTTATTAGGATCTTCAAATGTTAATTTAAATGCTAAAGATTTTTCATCTGATGCTACATTTTCACCTGTATATAAATCAAATAATTCAACATTAGTTAATAACTTTTTACCAGTTTGTTTAATTAATGTTTCAATATCTACTGCTTTAATATCTTTTTTACATACAATTGCTAAATCTCTTTGAATTGATGGGAATTTATTAATTGGCTTATAAGCAAATGCGCCAACATTAGCTAAAATTTCATCAATTTCAATTTCTAATACAACAGTTTGACCTAAATCATTTTCTTTAGCAAATTTAGGATGTAATTGTCCAATTGTACCAATTCTCTTATTGTTAAAGATAATTTCTGCAGTTCTTCCTGGATGGAAATTAGCTAAATCAGATACTGCTTGATAAGTTACTTTAATATTAAGCTTTTCTAAAGTTGAATCTAGAATACCCTTTAATAAGTAAAAATCAGCAACTTGCTTAAAGCCATTCCATTCTTCCTTTTCAAATAAACCAGTCATAGCTATTGCTAAATGAAGAGGTTCAGCACCTAAAGAATATACCTTACCGATTTCAAATATGTTTACATTATCCATCTTACGAGCTTTATTATATTTAACAGCATCAACAACACCATTTAATAAGCTTTGTCTCATAACAGCTCTATCTTCTGTCATTGGCATTAAAGGCTTAATTGCAGGCTTTATATCATTAATATATAATCCTAAATCCTTTTCAGCAATTAATGAATAAGATACAACTTCATTTAAGCCACGGTTAGCTAAAGCATTTCTTAAAATTCTTGTTCTTTGTTGAACATAATTTAAGCCACCCTTATCACGTGTTTTAGCTAAAGTAGTTGGAATATTATTATAGCCATACATTCTTGCTACATCTTCACAAATATCTTGGAATGATGGTTCTAAATCCATTCTTCTTGATGGAAGAACAATTGTATAAGATGAATCCTTCATCTTCTTATAATCATATGCTAATCTATCAAAAATTTGTTCAATATAATCAGATTTTAAATCTGTACCTAATACTGAATTAATCTTTTCAACTGTTACATTTACAGTTTGTAAAGGCATTTCAACCTTAACTTCTTTTGTAACACCCTTATAAACCTTAGCATCACATAAATCAGCCATTAGGCTTGCAGCATAATCTAGGGCACGTTCTACTCTATCATAATCAATTTTTCTTTCAAAACGAGTTGAAGATTCACTCTTTAAATTTAATCTTGATGATGTTTTTCTAATTGATAGTGGATCAAAATATGCAGCTTCTAAAACAATATTTTTAGTATCATTTGTAACTTCTGATTCTAAGCCACCCATAACACCACCTAAGCATTGAGGCTTTTTACCATCAGTAATAACTATATCAGTTTCTTCTAATGTTCTTTCAATATTATCTAATGTATAAATCTTTTCACCCTTTAATGCTTGTCTTACTAAGATATTATTTCCTAATTTATCTGCATCAAATGAATGTAATGGTTGACCCATTTCAATTAATACATAATTTGTAATATCAACAACATTATTAATTGGTCTAATACCTGATGCAATTAATCTTGCTTGCATCCATAAAGGAGATTCTTTAATCTTTACTCCTTCAATATATCTTGCACAATATTTATAGCACTTATCAGTATCAATTGTTACTTTTACAGGATTTTCTTTTTCAATTTCTTCTAAATCTCCTGAATTTGCAAATACCTTTTGATTTAAAGTAGCACCTAAATCAAATGCTACACCTTCAATTGAAAGTAAATCTGATCTATTAGATGTTAAATCTAAATCAATAACTGTATCATCAAAACCTAAAGCCTTTAATGGATCTGAACCAACCTCTTCATCACCTTCAAAAATATAAATACCATTTTTGAATCTTTCAGCTACATATTTTTCTTCAATACCTAATTCTTGTAAAGAGCATAACATACCATGTGATTCAACACCTCTAATTTTTGAATCCTTAATCTTGAAATCACCAGGTAATACTGCACCAACTAAAGCAACAATAACCTTAATACCTTTTGTACAGTTTGGGGCACCACAAACAATTTGTAATACCTCTTTACCTGTATTAACCTTACAAACATGTAGGTGATCAGAATCAGGATGCATTTCACATTCTAATACTTCACCAATTACTAAGCCTGTAGCACTACATAATTTTTCATAGCTTTCAATTTCACAAATATGGAAGCTTATTTCATCAAATAATTCTTTATCAGTAATATTATCTAAATTAAGATAATCTTTTAACCAGTTCTTTGAAACCTTCATCTTACTTTACCTCCTTGAATTGATTTAAGAATCTTAAATCATTTGTATAGAAATTTCTAATATCATCAATTCTATACTTTAGCATTGCAATTCTTTCAACACCTATACCAAAGGCAAAGCCTTGAATTTCATCAGGATTATATCCTGACATTCTTAATACATTATTATTAACCATACCAGCACCTAATACTTCAATCCAGCCAGTATTTTTACATACATTACAGCCCTTACCACCACAAAGACCACAAGATACGTCAACTTCAACTGATGGTTCTGTGAATGGGAAGAATGATGGTCTAAGTCTAATTTCTCTTTCTTCACCTAGCATCTTTTTAGCCATTTCAAGTAAAGCACCCTTTAAATCTGATAAAGAAATATCCTTACCTAAAACTAAGCCTTCGCATTGAATGAATTGATGAGAGTGAGTTGCATCATCAGCATCTCTTCTATATACCTTACCAGGACAAATAATTTTAATTGGTTGTCCTTTCTTTTCAAGCATTGTTCTTACTTGAACAGGTGATGTTTGGCTTCTTAATAATAATTCAGGATTAATATAGAAAGTATCTTGCATATCTCTTGCAGGATGTCCCTTAGGTAAATTAAGCTTTTCAAAGCAGAATTCATCTGTTTCAATTTCAGGTCCTTCAGCAACTGTATATCCCATAGAAATATATAAATCTTCTAATTCTTGAATTGTTCTATTTAATGGATGAATAGAGCCTGTAGGAACTGATACACCAGGAAGTGTTACATCAATTGTTTCAGATTGAAGCTTTTTATTAATCATTGCATCTTCGATTGCTTTTCTTTTATTTTCAAATAATTCTTCTAATGCAACCTTAATTTTATTTGATTTTTGACCTAATTCCTTTTTAGCCTCTTGAGATAATTCTCTCATTGTTGCCATTACTTGAGCAATAGGTCCTTTCTTTCCTAAATAATTTGCTTTCTTCTGTTGTAAAAGATTTAAATCAGATACATCTTTTAATTCATCATCTGCTTGGATAAGCACATTATCTAATTCTTTAATTTGATCCATTATTTTTTCCTCCTAAAATAAAAAAAGTCCTTAAAAATTAATTTAAGGACGAACAAGCCGTGGTACCACCTTAGTTCTATATAAAAATATATAGCACTCATTTTCCTTTAACGCAGGTATACGGATGTGATTAGCATCTCTCCAAAAGTGAATTCGATTACTAAATCATTAAAGGCATTTCACCATTAAGCCTTCTCTCTAAAATAATTTTATTGTAATCTACGGCTTTTATCATCAATTTAAACACAAATATTTTAAACCATTAAAATAATAAAGTCAATTGATTTAAACCAATAAATTCAACGATTTTCAAAACAGTTAAATTTATTTGTTGTTTTCTTTCAATAGAAGCTTTACCATCCTTATTCTGATCACCATAGGATGCAAAATTTGCATGGTTTCCACCTTCTATTACATATTCATAATTATTTTTAGGTAATTTTTCTTTAGCTTTAGCATATTTATTTCTATCTAAAACATAATCATTAGAACCATATATAGATAAGCTCCATATCTTAGTATTCTTAAAATCTTTATTTGAATATGAAGCTAAAAATATAATGCCTTGATAATTATCAATGTTTTTAGATAAATAATCAGATGCTGTAACTCCACCAAGAGAATGTCCTGCTAAATAAAAATATTCAACTTTATCTTTATAATCATTATATATGTAATCTGCACCATTTAAATTAAAAAATGAAAATCTAAGTGGTGTTTTAACAATTGCTGTAAATATATTTAATTTAGCTAGGTCATACATCATTTCTGAATATGCTTTTTCTTCAACTTTAGCACCACAGTAAAATATAATTCCAGCTTTTGCTTTTCCTTCATTCGGCATAAATGAAATATATTTATCTGTTTCTGTAACAGTTACATAATCATCTGTTTTTAAATAATCATCAACATCACTAGCATGATAATATATATTTGCATATATTAAAAAGCTAATACTAAATAAAACAATAATACTTAAAATTGTTGCTAAAATAATTTTAAATATTTTAAAAAACTTCTTCATCTAAAACTACTTCCTAATACTACTATAATAATTCTTCTAAATAAGTCTTTAAAGGCTTAAGTCCCATTTTATCATAAAATTTTTTAGCATTTGGATTGCATTCCCAAACATTTAATGTGATATTATAAAAGCCATTATCCTTTGCATATTTTTTAACAAATTCATAAAGCTTTCTTCCTATACCCAAACCTCTTGTTGTTTTTTCAACACATAAATCATCAATATATAATGTTTTAATATCAGTTAAAATATTATCATTTAATACTTGCTTAACCTGTGTGAAGCAATATCCTAATACTAAATCTGATGAATTTGTATATACAAAAATAATATCCTTATCATCATCAATTATTCTCTTTAAATCATCATATGCATATTTAGTACCAATTTTAAATATATCAGGTCTTCCATTATGATGAATTAAATCTATATCAGCTAATAATTCAATTATTCTATTAATATCATTATAATTTGCTTTTCTAATCATCTAAATCATATCTCTTTCTATTAAGTCTTCCAGATTCTTTTAATTCACATACCATCTTTTCAGGATTTTTAATTCCATAATCTTGATGGTATTCTTCTGCCATAAAGAATACCTTTAAAGGTAATATTTTAACAACAGGCTTCATTTTATATTTAGCTTCTAATCTTTCTAAATAATCCTTTGCATATTTTTTAATATCTTTATCATTTGTAAAAATAGCTGTTGTATAATTAAAGCCTTTATCTATAAATTGACCTTCTGAATCAAAAGGATCAATATTAGAAAAATATATTTTTAAAATATCTTTAAAGCCTATGATATTATCATCATATCTTAATAATATAGTTTCTCTAAATTTAGCATTACCTTTTTTAACTTCCTCATAGCTTGGATTTATTATATCATCATCCCCAACAAATCCTGATAATACCTTTAATATACCATCAAATTCATAATATGGATGTGCCATACACCAAAAGCAGCCACCAGCAAGTAAAATAGTTTTAATATTTCCTTCACTATATTTATATAATCCATCTTCTTTTATATATGAACCATTAAATATTTTTTTATATTCATCTAAAAAAGAAATAGCTAAATCATCATCTGCAAATATATCTTTAAATTTCAAATTATAATCTGCTAAAGTGTTTGATGCTTCTTCAACTAAAGATTTATCTCCTAATAGATATAAAACATCATCTTTAATAACAAATAATTCATCATTTTCATTATAAAATTTAAAAATAAATTTATTAATTGAAAATTCATTTATTTCAAAATCAAATACTATATCATTTTCTTTTTTTAATTCATCAATACTTCTATATATTTTAAACATGTTAATCACCCGAAAAATAAGAGCTAGCATTGCTAGCTCCCATATTTTATGCCTTTTCTACATTTTTAGCAAGAGGGCCTCTTTCGCCATCTTCAACATCGAAAGTTACTTCTTGTCCTTCATCTAATGTCTTATAACCTTCAGCTACAATCGCACTAAAGTGAACAAATACGTCTTTACCTTCTTCAGATACGATGAAACCGTAGCCTTTTTCAGCATTGAACCATTTTACTTTTCCCTTCAACTTCGAACTTCTCCTTTCAAACCCTTATCAAAACACGTTATGATATCGATAAAGAATTCTAGAATGATTATACTATATTTTTTTTAATAAAGAAATAATTATTTAAATAAAAAATAATTTTTCTTACAAAAAATTGAATTTTAAACAAAAAAACATTAAAATAGGGTAAATGCAACCAAAAGTTGCGTCATTTTCAAACTAGAATTGGTAGATGCAACCAGGCGTTTTTACTATAATGATGGTGTAAATTTGAGGAGGAAAAGTTTATGAATATTGAAATTGCAAACAAGTTACAAAAATTAAGAAAGGAAAACGGATATTCTCAAGAAGAACTTGCTGATAAGCTTGGAATATCTAGACAAGCTGTATCTAAATGGGAAAGAGCTGAATCTTCTCCTGATACAGATAATCTTATTATATTAGCTAAATTATATAATGTATCTTTAGATGAATTATTATCTACAGATGAATCAATTGATGAAATCAGGGAAAACACAATCGAAAGTAAAAATAATTCTGGTGTATGCTTAACTGATGATGAAGGTCAAACATTAAAAATAGAAAATAATAAAATTCATTGTTATGATAAAGATGGTAATGAAGTTAAATTTAATAAGAAGCTACATGCTACTTTAGCAATAATTGATAGTGTTATTACCCTTGCTGCTTTAATTGTTTATTTAGTATGGTCATTTATGACTAATGATTGGCATATCACTTGGGTTACATGGTTATATATGCCTGTTGTAATGTCTATATTTGAGGCAATTCTTAAAAAGCAATTAACTAAATTCTTATACCCAGTATTAGTTACTGCTATTTATTGTCATTTAGGTATGGCAAATGAATTATGGCATCCTTTATGGATATTATTTATTACAATTCCTGTATTTTATGTAATATGTGATCCAATTGATAAATTTGTTTTCAAAACTAAAGAATTAGATGAAGATGATAAGGACTAAGAGATTTTCTCTTAGTTTTTTCATTTTTGTAGTATAATAAAACTCGAGGTGTAAAAATGAAAAAAACTATATTAGATTATTTTTTAAAATATGTAAAAATTGATACTATGTCTGCCGAAGACCAAAATCAAGTTCCTTCTACTTCAAAGCAATTTGATTTAGCTAAGGTATTAGTTAAAGATTTAGAGGATTTAGGATTAAAAGATATTAAGCTTTCAGAGCACTGCTTTGTAACTGCAGTTCTTCCATCAAATTGTAATTCTAAATTACATATAGGCTTTATAGCCCATATGGATACAATTCCAGGCTTTTCAGGAACAAATGTAAAACCTAATGTAATTGAAAATTATGATGGTAAAACAGTTAAATTAAAAGGAATTGAATTAAATCCAGTTCAATTCCCATTCCTTACAAACCTAAAAGGAAAAACAATTATTACAACTGATGGTACTACTGTTTTAGGTGCAGATGATAAAGCAGGTGATGCCAACATTATGGCAATGCTTAATTATTATGTAAAACATCCTGAAGTAAAACATGTAAACATTCATGTAGCATTCACACCAGATGAAGAAATTGGTGGTGGAATTGATTATATGGATATAAAAGGCTTTGGATGTGATTTTGCTTATACAGTTGATGGTGGAAATCCATTTGAAATAAATTATGAAAATTTCAATGCTGCTTCTGCCACTGTTAATATTAAAGGCTTAGATATTCATCCAGGTTCAGCAAAAGGTCAAATGATAAACGCAAGCTTAGTTGCGATGGAATTTAATGAATTATTACCAATTAATGAAAGACCTGAATTTACAGATGGTTATGATGGATTTAATCACCTAACATCTATGGAAGGTGTTTGTGGTGAGGCAAAGCTTACATATATTTTAAGAAATCATGATTTAAATATTTTAAATAGACAAAAAAATGATTTTTATAATGCTAAAGATTTCATTAATAAAAAATATGGTAAAGATTTAGTTACAGTAGATATTAAAGATAGCTATTATAATATGGCTACATTAATTAATGAAGATCCTACATGTGTTATAAGAGCAAAGGATGCTATTAAAAAGTTAGGCTATAATCCTGTTACTTCTCCTATTAGAGGAGGTACAGATGGTGCTAAATTAACCTTAAAAGGATTAAAGACACCTAACTTAGGAACAGGTGGTTACAATTGCCATGGACCATATGAAATGGCTTGTTTAGAAGAGATGGAAATTGTAACAAATATCTTAATAGAAATTGCTAAAGAGGATTAATTTCCTCTTTTATTTTCAATTTTAAGAAAGCGCTTTACTAATTATAATAATTATAATATAATTATCTTAATTTGGAGGAAAAATGGAATGAAAAAGAGAAAAATTATATTAAGTATTTTAGCACTAAGTTCTTTAGCTTTAATTTCTTGTGATAAAAAAGAAACACCAAAAGAACCTGCTAAAGAAGAAACACCAATTGTTGAACCAGAAATTAAAGTTAAAACATATAAAGTTACACTTTATGATGGTCAAACAGTTTTAGCTGAAATTAATGCTGAGGAAAACAAACCATTAAATTTAGAAAAATA
>JAEEGL014510252.1_pt1 | contig 11503 bp, 7 predicted proteins | sample 9134231 | NCBI WGS metagenome assembly JAEEGL01 (sample SAMN16246548, study PRJNA631951) | gut metagenome | biome: gut microbiome; feature: rumen; material: fiber-attached | host: Bos | place: Iran: Karaj | collected 2018-10
AGGACAACCCCACCACCATCCTCAAACACACAATCCCGAGCGGGCGACTAATCATCCTCGACCTCCACGGCGACCAGTACGCCGACACCTCGTGTAGCGGCCAGCATCAGACTTCCGACAGCCAGAACCATGATTGGGTGTGGGGACAGGTTTCTAACTTTGGCGGCAATGTGGGCCTCTTCGGTCGCATGGACCGCCTCATCAACTGCTTCTACGAGGCACGCAACAACAAAGCCGCGAATAAGCTCGTGGGCATCGGCGCCATCCCCGAGGGCATTGAAAACAACGCGATGCTCTACGACCTGCTCTATGCCCTCCCCTGGACAACAACCGACTACACCCGCAGCACATGGCTTCAGGACTATGCGAAGATGCGCTACGGAGTAGCGCCAACCTCCGACTCACCCGAGAAACGACAGGCCTACGAGACGCTACTCTCGGCATGGACACGCCTCGGAGCCGGCATCTACCAATGTCCGAACAACGGCCAGCAGGGCACCACGGAGAGCGTATTCCTCATGCGGCCGTCGCTCACAGCCGGCAGGGTCAGCAGCTGGGCCAACTCCACGTGGTACTGGGACTTCGCCGACCTGCGCACAGCCTTTCGGGAGATGTTGTCCGTACGCGAGGCATTGGCCGACAATGAAAACTACCGCTATGACCTCGTGGACATCGCCCGCCAATGCTTAGCTGACTACGGCAAAGAGCTGCTGGACGAGATAGCAGTCTCCAAAAGTAATAGCTCCCTCCCTTTAGGGAGGGCGGGGGGAGAGTCCGTCGCTCGCTTTTTGGAACTCATTCTCGATCAGGACCGCCTCTTAGGCACCCGCTCGGAGCTGCGCCTCGGCCGCTGGACAGCAGCAGCCCGTGCGCTCGGAACGACCACTGCCGAAAGCGACCTCTACGAGAAGAACGCCCGAATGCTCCTCACCACCTGGGGCGACTACGCACAATGTGAATCCGGCGGCCTCCACGACTATGCCAACCGCGAGTGGAACGGCCTGCTCTCCGCCTACTACTATCCGCGCTGGAAGGCATTCTTCGAGAATGACTGTCAGCCACAGAACTGGTTCAACGACTACGAATGGCCGTTTGCCACAGGCACACCCGCCTACGGTACCTTCTCTGCCGCTGCTGAAGGCGACGAAATCGCCATTGCCCAGGAACTCTACAATAAATACCTTCAATAAATACACATCATGTTAAAATTAGACATTACGAAAGTCGCTCCGTTCGTGAGCGCAAAGACTATCAACGCTTATGCTGAGCGCGTAGCAGCAGCCCAGCAATCACTCGAAGACGGCACCTGCCCCGGCAACGACTTCCTGGGTTGGCTCCACCTGCCCACAAGCATTACGCCCGCGTTCCTCGGCGAGATCAAGGCTGTGGCTCAGACGCTCCGCGAGGAGTGCGATGCAGTGGTTGTGGCCGGCATCGGCGGCAGCTACCTCGGCGCCAAGGCCGTCATCGAAGCTCTGAGCAACAGCTTCCAGTGGCTCGTGAACGACGGCAAGAATCCCGTCATCCTCTTTGCAGGTAACAATATCGGCGAGGATTACCTCAGCGAGCTGACCACCTACCTGAAGGGTAAGCGTTTCGGCGTCATCAATATCTCCAAGAGCGGCACCACCACAGAGACCGCCCTCGCCTTCCGTCTGCTGAAGAAGCAGTGCGAGGAGCAGCGCGGCAAGGACATGGCCAAGAAGGTCATCGTGGCCATCACGGATGCCAAGCGTGGTGCTGCCCGCACCTGCGCCGACAAGGAGGGCTACAAGAGCTTCATTATCCCCGACAACGTGGGTGGTCGCTTCAGCGTGCTCACGCCCGTGGGCCTGCTGCCCATCGCTGTGGCCGGCTTCGACATCGACCAGCTCGTGAAAGGCGCTCAGGACATGGAGAAGGCAGCTGCCGCTCCCTTCGCTGAGAACCCCGCAGCACAGTATGCCGCCACACGCTTTGCGCTCTACACCGCCGGCAAGAAGATTGAGATTCTGGCCAACTACCAGCCGAAGCTCCACTTCATCGCAGAATGGTGGAAGCAGCTCTTCGGCGAGAGCGAGGGCAAGGACGGCAAGGGTATCTATCCTGCCAGCGTTGATTTGACCACCGACCTGCACTCCATGGGTCAGTGGATTCAAGAGGGCGAGCGCACCATCTTCGAGACCGTCATCAGCGTGGAGAATGCTGAGCACACGCTCCTCTTCCCCAGCGACGAAGAGAACCTCGATGGCCTCAACTTCCTCGCCGGCAAGCGCGTCGATGAGGTCAATAAGATGGCTGAGCTGGGCACTCAGCTGGCTCACGTGGACGGCGGCGTGCCCAACATCCGCATCGCCATCGACCGCCTCGACGCCTACCACCTCGGACAGCTCATCTACTTCTTCGAGCGTGCCTGCGGCATCCACTGCCAGCTCCTCGGCGTCAATGCCTTCCACCAGCCCTGCGTGGAAGCCTACAAGAAGAACATGTTCGCCTTGTTGGGTAAGCCTGGTTACGAGAAGGAGACGGAAGTGATCAAAGCAAGATTAAAGTAAAAAGGCGGACTCTCCCCCCGCCCTCCCTAAAGGGAGGGGGCGAATACCTTTGCGAAATGGATCATAGGACGGCATCGCCTGACAGATATAAGTTACTGAAGGCTGTATTATTCGACATGGACGGCGTACTGTTCGACAGTATGCCGGGCCATGCGTTTGCGTGGGCGAAGGTGATGACAGCCTACGGGTTGCCGATGCACGAGGAGGATGCCTTCGAGAACGAAGGGCGCACGGGCATCGGCACCATCAGCATCTTCACCCAGCGCTATTGGGGGCGCGATGCCACCGAGGAGGAGGCACAGGAACTCTACCGCCGCAAAACCATCGTCTTCAACGACTATATGGCTGCCCACGGCGGCGAGGCTCCTGAGATGCCCGGCGCAGGCGACGTATTAAATAAGGTACGCGCGTGCGGGCTCCTGCGCGTGCTTGTGACGGGTTCTGCCCAGCAGTCGTTGCTCACGCGCTTGGAGAAGCACTACCCGGGCCACTTCGTGCCCGAGCTCATGGTCACGGGCGACGACGTCCGCTACGGCAAGCCCAACCCGGAGCCCTACCTGATGGCCTTACAGAAAGCGGGCATCACCGCTGACGAAGCCCTCGTGGTGGAGAACGCGCCACTGGGCGTGCGCGCCGCTGTGGCCGCAGGCATCCGCACCATCGCCGTCAACACGGGACCCCTCGACCCGCAGCTGCTGCTCAACGAAGGAGCCTCCTGGCTGTTCCCCTCCATGCAGGCCTTAGCCGACCAATGGGACGAGCTCTACGCCTCCCTATCCCACCGCGCATAAAAACAACATCAAACCCTAATAGAACTGATAATGAAGACTAACAGATTATTCGCAACGACCGTGCTGGTGCTGGCGTCTATGGCAGCGTGGGCACAGCCGAAGGTCTATTTCACCAAGGAGATCACGCCAGAGGCATTGGTGAAAATCTACAAAGCGCTGGGCGTGAAGGCCGAGGGCCGCGTAGCTGTGAAGATTTCCACCGGCGAGGGCGGCAACACGCACTACCTGCGTCCCACGCTCATCCGCAACCTCGTGGACGAGGTGAACGGCACCATCGTGGAGTGCTGCACAGCCTACGGCGGCACACGTCAAGACCCCCAGAAGCACTGGGAGACGATTCACGACCACGGCTTCGACTCGCTGTTCGCCGTAGATCTGATGGATGAGTTCGGACAGATCCGCATCCCCATCCAGGACAAGAAACACCTGAAGTACGACATCGTGGGCGAGCATCTGGCCAACTACGATTTCATGATCAATCTGGCCCACTTCAAAGGGCATGCCATGGGCGGCTTCGGCGGTGTGCTGAAGAACGCCTCCATCGGTGTGGCTTCCACCGCCGGCAAATGCTATATCCACACGGCGGGCAAGAGCGACAACCCGCAAACAGCATGGTCGCGGGAGAACCTGGCAGCCGGTCCCACGCAGGATCTGTTCCTGGAGTCGATGGCCGCAGCCGCACAGGCCGTTCACAACTATTTCGGCGGTCGTGTCATCTACATCAATGTGATGAACAACCTGTCCGTAGATTGCGACTGCGACGGACATCCTGCGAAGCCCGAGCTTCAGGACATGGGCATTATGGCATCGCTTGACCCCGTGGCCGTTGACCAGGCGTGCCTCGACAAGGTGTTCAACTACGAAGGTAAGCCCGGCGACGACAACCAGCCCCTCATCCAGCGTATCAATCGCCAGCACGGCACCTACATCACCGACTACGCCGAGCAGATTGGACTGGGTTCGAAGAAGTATAAACTCGTGAATCTCGACAAATAATGAAACGACTCCTGACCCTGCTCGCAGCCACCGCTACGAACGCCTTGTTGATGGCCCAGACCGATACGCTGCAGCTGCAGGAGATCGTGGTTACGGGTACGCGCTCAGCTGCCGACGTGCGCCATCTGCCGATGACGGTGACGGTCATCGACCGCCGACAACTGACTGAGCAACACCAGACAAGCGTGCTGCCCACAGCCGTGCAGCAGGTGCCCGGCCTCTTCGTCACCTCGCGCTCGATGATGGGCTACGGTGTGTCCACGGGCGCGGCAGGCAGCATCACCCTGCGCGGCATCACGGGCAGTACAGGCCAGCTGATGGTGCTCATCGACGGTCACCCGCAATACCAGGGCATCTATGGCCACCCCATCAGCGACAGCTATCAGACGCTCATGGCCGAGCGCGTAGAAGTCCTGCGCGGACCGGCCTCGGTGCTCTACGGCTCCAACGCCATGGGCGGCGTCCTGAATATCGTGACGCGTTCCATGGCCGAGGACGGCACGAAGACTAACATCCAACTGGGTGCCGGCAGCTATGGAACCATTCAGGCCGAGGCCTCGAACCAGCTGCGCCGCGGACGCTTCAGCAGCACCGTGGCTGCGCAGTACGGCCGCAGCGACAACCACCGCCCGCACATGGGCTTCGAACAATTCGGCGGCTACCTGAAGCTGGGCTACGAGCTCTCGCCCCACTGGAAAGCCTATGCCGATGCCAACGTCACCCACTGGAGCGCCAGCAACCCTGGCAAGACCCAGCAGCCCAAGCTCGAGAACGACCAATGGATTACGCGCGGCGAGGTATCTGTAGGCATTGAGAACCGCTACGAACGGACGAGCGGTGCACTGAGCCTCTACGACAACTTCGGCCGCCATAAGATCAACGACGGCTACAACGCCAAGGGCGGCAAGCCGCAGACCGACCTCTTCCGCTCGAAGGACGCCGTAGCCGGCGTGTCGTGGTACCAGAGCGCCCAGCTGTTCCAGGGCAACAACCTCACCGTGGGCATCGACTACCAGCATATCTATGGACGCGCTTACTACGCCAACCGCAAGACGGGAGAAGTGGTGAAGACCAAGCAGCGACTGATGCAGAGCACCCACGCACACGAGAATGAGATTGCCGGCTATGTCGATTTCCGCCAGGATCTGCTGCAGTGGCTCACCGTCGATGCAGGTCTGCGCTACGACCACCACTCCATGGCTGGCGGCGAATGGATTCCGCAGGCAGGCCTCGTCGTGCGCCCCATGGCCACCGGCGAGGTGAAAGCCCTCGTGAGCAAAGGCTTCCGCAACCCCACGGCAAAGGAAATGTACCTCTACAAATCGGCCAACGACAAGCTGGATCCCGAGCGCCTGTGGAACTACGAACTCTCGTGGCGCCATCGCATCAACAGACTGACCTATAACGCCAACCTCTTCTACATCAAAGGGGATAACATAATCCAGACGGTTACCGCAAACGGCTCACCCCGCAACGTGAACACGGGCAAGATTGAGAACTACGGCGCGGAACTGGAAGTCAGCTATCGCATCAACGAGCATTGGAATTGCGCGACCCACCACAGCTTCCTGAAGATGTGCGAGCGCGAGGTTGCTGCCGCACCCAAGTACAAGGGCGTGTGGAGCCTCAGCTACCAGCAAGCCAAGTGGAACGTAACCGCCAACCTGCAGCACATCAGCGGTTTAGGTCTCGACAGCGACGACGATGGTCTCCGAGACCTGACGGAGCATGACTTCTGCCTGCTCAACCTCTCAGCCACCTACTCCCTCACTCCCGCCCTCTCCCTCTGGGCACGCGGCGAGAACCTGTTGGCCCGCCGCTACGAAATCAACTACGGCTACCCCATGCCCCGTGCCACCTTCATGGGCGGCGTAAGCATCAACTTCTAAAGGCGCAGCGCACACGCTCCTTGTAGCTATAACGAGCGCATACATCAAAACGAGCGCTCCTTCCCGCTAGAAGGAGCGTAGGTTTACTTGAAGCTGAAGAAGAAATAGTAGCAGACGGCGGCTACATAGACGCCCTTGTCGTTAAAGTTGCCGAGGTCGCGGTTGTAGGCATCGGTGAAAAAAAGATAAGGCCGCGCACGCGCGCGACCTTATCTAAATAATGATGTGCTTAGTACTGGAGCTCGATGAGGGCCTGACGAGCCTCAGTAATCTCGTCCTTCACCTCAGCAAGCTGTTCTTTCAGCTCAGCCACGGTGATGGCGTTGATGACGGTGAGGGGCTCGAGGGCGTCAGCCACGGGCACGAGCTCGGGGTCGTACTCGGTGAGGCGGTTGATGGCATCCTGGATGAGCACGATGCGCAGGGAGATGTCGGAAGCGGCCTGGTCGTCGAAGGAAGCCAGGAACTTGTCGGCATTCTGGGAGATGATGTAGAGCTGCTCCACGAGAGAAGCGGAGACAATCTGCCAGAAGAAGTTGATGCGCTCGTTCTCGTTCATAGCGTCGTAGAGCTTCTGAGAGTTCTCATAGACGGTGAACTCGTTGTCGAGGACCTTGAAGGAGGGGTCGTTGATGTCGGCAGCCACCTTGGCGATAGCCTTGTCATAGCCGCTGAGGTCGAGGCCATAGAGGTCGGCAATCTCGCGGTCCACCTGCAGGGCGGTGAGGACGCGGTACTCCTCGGCGAGGGTCATGGACTCGTCGGCGATGGAGAGGTCGAGGAGGTAGGTGGGCTTCACGAGCTTCTCCTCGTCGGTGAGGACGATCATGCCGTTCTTCTCCACCACGGGGAGCTTCTTCAGGCGGGCAATCACAGAGGCGAGGCTATCGACATTCATCTTGATGTTGGCCTCGATCTGCTGCTGTTCAAAAGCCTTCAGAGAGTCGCTCTCTTCCATTGAATCAACGGTTTTGTTGCCTCCGCAGGCTGCGAAAGCGATTGCTGCTGCTACGACAGCAAAGAAAGATAATTTCTTCATTTTGTTTTTGTTTTTAATAAAGGTTTATGATGTTGTATTATGTTTTATGCGAGAAGAGGACTGCGCCGACGATGAAGCACATGAGGATCATGACGGCGAGATTGAACCAGAGGGTCTTGATGTGCCACGAGCCGATGATTTTCTCGCTGCTGTAGAACGGCGCACGGCCATAGTGGTTGCGGGGTGTGAGGAACACGAAGCCTGCACGCGCCACGATGTAGCCGTCCACGACGTCGAGCACACGGCCGTTAGCGCCACCGACCACGAAGTCCTCGAGTTTGATGTTATGGTTCTCGCGCTTGAGCAGGCGCACGGCCTCCTTGCCGTCGGTGCGCAGGCGGTCGCTCAACACACGGTCGCGGGCCAGCGAGGCCGCGTTGCCGCGCTTGGAGAGCTGGCGCTCGAGGTCCTTCAGGAAGTCGTAGAGCGAGGCGTCGCTCCAGTCGCCGGCATAGGGCTCGACGGCCATGAAGGTGGTCAGCACAGGCAGATTCGTCTGGATGACCTGCAGATGGTCGGGATTGACGTCCACGCCACGGCGGCGCTCATCCTTCAGCGTCTCCAGCTGCGACTGGAGCTCGTTGAGGAAGCCCATGTTATAGTACTGTATCTCGTAACGCTGCTTGTCCAGCTCGAAGAAGGGGCGCTCGTATTCGTTGTCTGTGAAGGAGGTGACGGCCAGCGCCTCGTAGGCCCAGCGCGACGGGATGACATCGCCGATGACCGGCACATTGCCCGTGGTACTCTTGGGCGTGAGGTCGGAGAAGCTGACCACGAGGCCGCAGAGCAGGATCTGGGGAATGAGCAGCAGGGGGATGCTGACATAGATGGCCACCACGGAGTTGAGGCGTTGCGACAGCAGCAGACCCACCAGGCTCGACAGGAGCGCCGTGGTGAACAGAATCAGCCACCAGACGGCGAAGAGGCCGTGGAGCCCCATGATGGCATTGCCGATGAGGATGAACAGGAAGGTCTGCAGGAGGGAGACGCCTGCGGAGTAGATGATCTTCGACCAGATATAGCTGCCGTAGGAGAGGCGCAGGAACTTCTCGCGCTTCAAGAGGGCGCGGTCGCGGATAATCTCCTCAGCGCTGCCGCTCATGCCTACGAAGGTGGCCACGATGACGGCCATGAAGAAGTAGCTCACCAGATTCTTATTCTCCATGACGCTGTAGCCCTCGGGGGGCGCATAGCGCGTGAGGAAAGAGCAGATGAGCGCCAGCACGGGAGCCTCCAGCAGGGTGATGCACAGGTACTGGACGTTGGTGATCTTGGTACGGAAATTGCGATGCAGGAAGATCAGGAACTGGCGCCAGACGTTCGGCCGCTTCTGGTCGGAGGACGGCACGGCCTTCACCTTGGGCTCCGACGATGCCGGGCGGCGCTTGAGGTAGAGCTCGTGCCACTCCTGGGGGCTCGTCTTGCGCTCATCGGAGAGTTCGCCGCTGCTGTTGAGCGACTTCTCGTCGATGATATTGAGCACTATCTCGGGATTCACGTTGCCGCACGTGGGGCAGGCGCTCGTCTCGGCATCGGCATAGTCGGCGGCTTCCTTGAAATAGGTGATGGCCTCGATGGGGTTGCCGTCGAAGACGGGGTAGCCGCCCTTGTCGAGCAGCCACAGGCGGTCGAAGAGTTTATAGACATCGCTCGAGGGCTGGTGGATATTCACCACGATGAGCTTGCCTTTCAGCGTCTGCTCCTTGAGCAGGTTGATGACCTTCTCGGTGTCGGCCGAGGACAGGCCCGACGTAGGCTCGTCCAAGAACAGCACGGCGGGCTCGCGGATGAGCTCCAAGGCGATGTTCAGGCGCTTGCGCTGACCGCCGGAGATGTATTTGTTGATGGCGGAACCTACCTTCAGGTCCTTGGCGGCATCGAGTCCCAGGTCCTTGAGCGTCTTCATTACGCGGCGATCCAGCTCGCTGTCGGGCATTCCGGCAAAGCAGAGCTTGGCCGTGAACCAGAGGTTGTGATAGACGGTCAGCTCCTCGATGAGCAGGTCATCCTGCGGCACAAAGCCGATGAGGGCACGGGCCTCCGGCTCTGCGATATCGTGGCCGTTGATGGTGATGCTGCCGCTCTGGGGCGTCAGCGTTCCGTTGAGAAGCGAGAGAAGCGTGGTCTTACCGGTCCCCGACCCTCCCATGATGGCGAGCAGTTCGCCGCTGCGCAGGTCGAAGCTCAGGTCGTGCATTCCATTGTCGCTGTTCGGGAAGCGGAAATTGACATCGCGACCACAGAACGTCACCTTCTGCAGCTTCTCCACCGACTTGCCGGCCTGCCGGTTGTGGGCTTCTAGGATGGCGGAGTAATAGACGGGCTTACCGGTCTTGCTCTTGAGGACGCTGCTCTGCAACCACACCTGATAGGAGCCGGCAAGCACAGGCACATCGTTCAGCAGCGCCGTGTCGGGGCCCGGATAGGTGAAGACCATGATGCCCGAATCCGGCATCAGCAGCGTCTTCAGCGGGCTCTCGAAGCCCACGAGCTGGTGCAGAAGCACGTGCTCCGACGGGTTGCCCTCGACGAAGTCCACGAAATCGGCAAACAGCTCGTCGGAAACGCCGAATTTCTCGGCCATGACCTTGAAAATGGGGTGGACATTGTCCTTCTTGACACCACAGAACTCCATCAGACGCAACAGGAGCATCGCTTCCTCCTGCGCACGGATTTTTCGATGCAGGTTCTCGCAGATGGAAGCCACAGCGGCCTCGGTGTCAAGCTCTTCCGCCATCTCGTAGGCGAGACGCAGGTCGCTGTAGAGGTCGAGATAGGAGTTCGTGTTGCGGATTCCGAAATGGTGACGAAGATAGCTCACGAGCATTTCCTTTGCCCGTGACTCCTCCACTTGCTCCTCCCTGCCAAATAAAGCAAACAGGCTTAGGAAACTGGATAGGATGATATCTGTCATTTTGCGGGCAAATATACAACGATATTCTGAATCCGCACATTCTTTATTTGTTAAAAAGGATTAATCTGCTGCGATTCGCGCTTTTGTGCATTATTAACGAGCTGTTTTTTGCTATATTCAAAGAATATACCTATCTTTGCGCCGATTTTAGTATATTATATCGAATAAACGCTAAACAAAAAAGAATATGGCATTGAAAATCGTCGTGCTGGCCAAGCAAGTGCCAGACACCCGCAACGTGGGCAAGGACGCGATGACCGCCGAAGGCACAGTCAACCGCTCTGCATTGCCCGCTATTTTTAATCCCGAGGACTTGAACGCGCTGGAACAGGCGCTGCGTCTGAAGGAGCAGAACCCTGGAAGCACCGTAGGCCTGCTCACCATGGGCCCTCCCCGTGCCGGTGAGATCATCCGCCAGGGACTCTACCGTGGCGCTGACACGGGCTGGCTCCTGACCGACCGCCTCTTCGCCGGTGCTGACACCCTCGCAACCTCCTACGCTCTCGCTACCGCCATCAAGAAGATCGGCGACGTGGATATCGTGATCGGTGGCCGCCAGGCTATCGATGGTGACACCGCTCAGGTAGGCCCGCAGGTGGCTCAGAAGTTGGGCTTGAACCAGGTGACCTACGTGGAAGAAGTTCAAGGTGTGAAGGATGTTCAAGGTGTGAAAAAGGTGACCGTAAAGCGCGTCATCGACGGTGGCGTGGAGACCGTGGAGGCTCCCCTACCCGTAGTGCTCACCGTGAACGGAAGCGCTGCTCCCTGCCGTCCCCAGAACGCCAAGCTGGTGATGAAGTACAAGCGCGCCACCTGCCCCATGGAACGCCCTGCCGAGGGCACGCCCTACGACTACCTCTACGAGGAGCGTCCAGAGCTGACGCTGAACCAATGGAGTGTGGCCGACGTGGATGGCGACCCCAACCAATGCGGTCTCGCAGGCTCGCCCACCAAGGTGAAGGCTGTGAAGAACATCGTGTTCCAGGCTAAGGAGTCGAAGACTTTGACGGCTTCCGACGCCGACATCGAGGGAATGATCAAAGAATTACTCGAAGAAAAGATCATCGGATAGAAGCCTCACCCCCAACCCCTCTCCAAAGGGAGAGGGGAGTAGATAGTTCTTTCCACAAATAATTAACAAAAAAGGAAACAAATATGAATGATTCAAATAATAATCCAAATACAGGAGTAACCACTCCCCTCGCCCATGGGAGAGGGGCCGGGGGTGAGGCCGTCTTTGTCTATTGTGAGATAGAAGGCACCACCGTACAGGAAGTATCTCAGGAGCTGCTGACCAAGGGTCGCAAGCTCGCCAATACTTTAGGGGTGGAACTCCACGC
>JAEEGL014549660.1_pt1 | contig 11503 bp, 11 predicted proteins | sample 9134231 | NCBI WGS metagenome assembly JAEEGL01 (sample SAMN16246548, study PRJNA631951) | gut metagenome | biome: gut microbiome; feature: rumen; material: fiber-attached | host: Bos | place: Iran: Karaj | collected 2018-10
AGCTTCTTACTCTGTGATTTCGAGGATGGTCCTCGCCAGGCTGTGACCGAATTCTTTCAGGGCTGCTGGTGTGACCACTGCCCCGTTGGCATTGGCGAACGCCACTTCGAACGTGCGTGCGATTTCCAGTTCAGGGATATTCATCAGTGACCACATGATGTAGGAGGTTCCCTGGCTGTAATTGGTGTTCGTATTCCAGCTAACCCCGAAGGGCAGGTCGTCGCTGGCCTTGTACCTGAGGCCGCCTTCCTGGTTCTTTTCAAGGAGGGTTGCGAACAGTGCATCCTTCTCAGGATTGTGCACATATTCAGGATTCTTCAGCGGAGAGTAGATGAACTCATTGTTCTCCCCATACAGCCACGGGTCATGGAAATCAAAACACATGACAGGTGACTTCTCCTTCATCAACTTGGCTACGGCCGCTGTCTCCGGGTAAATGAATAAGGTGTAGTCCCTGTTGTGGTCGTGAGGTATCCTGCCTTTTCCCTGGTCTCCGGCGATAGCCCCGTCGATATCGACGAACGGCACGATGGTCAGGTCAAAAGTCCGGCGCAGTTCCCTGCCAAGTTTACTCTTCTCGGCAAATGCGGCGGCGATGCCCTCCACGACATATTCGGCGGTGGACTCGGAGCAATGATGACGTGCGGTCATCACTATCTTGTTCTTGCCATTCCCGATGTGGAAATAGGGAACATCCGTCCCTTTCCTGGTTTGGCAGAGTACACCAGTGTCATATTTGACGGAAGAAGGTAGGCTCTTAACGAAAGCCGTCCACATCTCGGGAGTATATGGGAAGCATTCGTACATCCACACTTCATATGCATCTTCCGGGAATGTGTAAGTGAATTTATTGCGGGTGACATCCCGGGCATCAGCATATGCATATGTCTTTCCGCGGTCGAACGAAATCACGGGGCCGCGGACTCCTACTGCGACGCTTTGAGTGAAAATGAAGGTGATGGTGCGGCCCTGGCATCCTCTGGCGCGGAATGCCCAGTAGAACCAGTCCCTGTCGGTGTCGCGGAGGTCCTGATGGACGAAGACGGTGTCGTTGCTAATCCTCTCGTAGACAATATTGCCGGCGGGGATTTCGGCATCAATCACCGGCTGGGCAAGAGGCTTCTGGTTTGAGGACTTGCCGGAGCATGAGCCCAGCATCGGGAGCGCCATCAGGCCAAGGTAGAATAGGGATTTCAGCGGATTCATATGTAATTCACGTTATGGTGTAAAGATATGTATAATCCGCTAAAATTGCTATTTTTGTTAAAAGTAAGATGTTTCAGATATGAAAAGATTTTTCTGCTTCCTTGCCGCTCTGCTGGCGTTTTATGCTGCCTACGGACAGTCATTCCTTGAGGATGTCTATCTATCCTTGGACAAAGGAGTCGAAGGGATATATGCCAAAGGTGAGACAATCAGGGTTTTTGCCGAAGTGAAGAAAGAGACTCCCGCATTGGTGAAGATCTATCAGAACGGGAAATTCAAGGAAGTGAGGGAAACAATTCTGCCTGAGGGTAAAACCGAGGTTTTCAGCGGTTCATATGATGAATCTGCCGCTTTGATGATCCGTCTGGCAAATCCCAAGGACCAGAAGGATTCGACCACTGTCGGGGCCATAGTCGCGCCGGAAGGATTCCGTCCCGGATTCGAGGAGCCGAAGGATTACCGCGCTTTTTGGAAGAAGCAGTTGAAAACGATGCGCAGGGAAAAGATGCAGGTAAAGCTGACTCCTGTCCCGGTGCCCGGGGAGGACGGCGGAAAATATGAATGCTATGACCTCGAAATCAATTGCCTTTCTTTCCGTCCGGTCCGCGGATATCTGGCTCTGCCGCGCGATGCTAAGCCCCGCAGTCTTCCGATTGCGATATTCGCTCACAGCGCGGGGGTGATGACTGCACCCCACACCAAGGCAACTGTCCAGAAGGCAGTCAGCCTGGCAAAGACCGGCAGCGGAGCCATCGCCCTGGATATCAATGCTCATGGAGTCCTGAACGGGCAGGATGAGGCCTATTACGAGGCTATGGAGAAAGAACTCCATAACTACTCCAGCTGGCCTGTCACCGACCATGAGTCTTTCTATTTCCGCGGGATGTTCCTCCGTCTGGTCCGTGCCCTCGACTATCTCTGCTCGCGCAAAGAGTGGGATGGCAAGCGGGTTCTGATCACGGGAGGCAGCCAGGGCGGAGCCCAGAGTGCGGCGCTCGCAGGGCTCGACCGCAGGGTGAAAATGGTGGTGGTGGATGTGCCTGCCATGTGGGACATGGGAGGCATACTTGCAGGACGTACAAGCAGCTGGATCAAGCCTCTGGAACGCGAGGGAGTCGATTCTCCCGCGGCTAAGATAATCCCATATTATGACGCATCCAATTTCATGCGTCACTACAAGGGAGACCTGGTGGTGAATGTCGGCCTTATCGACCTCACATGCCCTCCTGCAAGCGTATGGTCGGTCTTCAATGTCTGTCCCGCGGCGTCCAAGACCATCCACCCGTGTGTCTGGAAAGGCCACAGCGGGAAGTATTCCGTGCCGACAGCTGAAGGCCGCAGCAAGATGGCAGGCAGCATGGGAGTTTATTTGAACGATGCCATTAATTCATATTTGAAATGAAGCATATGAAGAAACTGATTTCCATTTTGCTTTTGTGCGCATCCCTGGCGCTCATTTCGTGCTCGGGTCCTTCTGAAGTCTCCGTCTTTTCACCCGACAAGACGCTGGAGTTGCGTGTTACTCAGGGCAGCCCTCTGACTGTCAGCGTTTACAAGGGCGGCGAACTGCTTCTTGCCCCTTCTCCGATAGGGATGACCCTCGATGACGGGACTGCGTATGAAGGGAAAGGTAAAGCGGGCCGCGTTTCATTGACTGACCGTACCGTTGACTCACCCATTTACAAGAAGGCTCAGATATGCGACCGTTTCCGCGAGAGGACCATTTCGTTCGGAGCGTTCGACCTGGTGTGCCGTGCATATGACAACGGAGCCGCGTGGCGTTTCGTATCCCGCAGCAAACAACCTTTCAAGGTGGTTTCGGAAACAATGGAGTACCGTTTCCCCGATGACTGGACGGCTTGGATCCCATACAACAATGCATCGGACAGGAGCTCATATCTGGCCCAGCTGGCGTGCTCTTTTGAAAACACCTACAGCCATGTTCCGCTGAGTGAATGGAATCCGAAGCGGCTGGCGTTCACCCCGCTGGTGGTAGATGCTCCCGGCGGCCGGAAGATATGCCTTGCCGAGGCGGACCTGCTGCATTATCCCAACATGTGTCTCTCCCGCCCCGAAGGTGCTGAAGGCATTCAAGGCTTTTTCGCTCCCTATCCTGCAGAAACCGCTCTCGATGATCACGGCGTTAACAAAAAAGCCGCGCAGAAGGTCGTCAGTCATTCTGATTACCTGGCTGAGTGCGGGCCCGGTGAACAGTTCCCGTGGCGGATTGTCGAGGTCGAGGATTCCGATGCAGGGCTGCTTGATTCTGACCTGGTCTATCTGCTGTCTACACCTTCCGAAGGGGATTTTTCCTGGGTCGTTCCGGGGAAGAGCGCCTGGGACTGGTGGGCAGGTTATCATCTTCCGGGAGCCGGTTTCGAGGGAGGCATCGATACCAGGTCATACTGCTATGACATCGACGTGGCGGCGCAGCTGGGCCTCCAGTACATCCTGATTGATGCAGGATGGTACGAAAGGGGCAGCGGCGACCTCTTCCAGGTGGTTCCAGATCTCGACCTGAAGGCCGTAGTGGACTATGGCCGCAGCAAAGGCATCGGCGTCATCCTGTGGGCGGGCAGCTATCCTTTTGAAAAGGATATGGAGAAGGTTTGCTCACATTATTCCGAAATGGGCATCTGCGGGTTCAAGGTCGATTACTTCGACCGAGGCGACCAATATGCCGTGGACCTGACCCGTCGTATTGCGGAGATGTGTGCACGATATCATCTAGTGGTTGATTATCACGGGGTTCCTAAGCCTGCAGGCCTTTGCCGGACCTGGCCGAACGTGCTTAATTACGAAGCTGTTTTCGGCATGGAGCAATTAAAATGGAACAAAGGCTGTGACATGGTCACATATGATGTGACCTTCCCGTTCGCCCGCCTCGTGGCCGGGCCTGCCGATTACACCCAGGGTGCGATGATCAATGCCACCCGCGAGCAATATCAGGCTGTATATGAAGCTCCGATGAGCCAGGGCACCCGCTGCCGTCAGGTGGCCGAATATGTGGTCTTCCATTCGCCGCTGGTCATGCTGTGCGACGCTCCGTCTAATTATATGGCCAATATTGAGACTGCCCGTTTCATCGCGGCCATCCCGACCGTGTGGGATGAAACCTTGCCGCTGGAAAGCCGGATGGGCGAGTTGGTCAGCATTGCCCGGCGCAAGGGAGATGAGTGGTTCGTGGGTGCGATCTGTGACTGGAAAGGCCGGGAACTCGACCTGGACCTTTCTTTCCTGGGTGATGGAGAGTTTGAAGCGGAAATCATGCAGGACGGTCCTGACGCAGGGGAGAATGCCGCATCTTACGTGCATGAGACGCAGAGGATCGGCGCTGAGCGCTCATTCCATGCCAGGCTTGCTCCCGGCGGAGGCATAGCGTTGCACATCCGCAAGATTTAAGCATATGATTGTCTGACATGAGACGTATCTTACAGGAAAACAGACTGTTCCAAGAGGTCTTTTCCCGCCGCGACCCTTCACAGGTCGAGGGTTTGATGCGTTTCTTCAAGACTGGCCCGGGACAATACGGCGAGGGGGACAAGTTCCTGGGAATCAAGGTGCCGGCAACCAGGGAAGCCGTGAAGGTTTCCTGGAAGGAGACCGGATTCGAGGATCTGGAAGAATGCATATGCAGCGAGTATCATGAAGTGCGCCTTGCGGCTTTGCTCGTACTTGTGGAGATTTTCGGTCATGCCAGGAAAGACCCCGGGTTGCAGGGGCGGTGTGTGGATTTCTACCTCTCCCATACTGAGTTCATCAACAACTGGGACCTTGTGGACCTTTCTTGTTACAAGCTGCTCGGAACATGGCTGCTGGATAAGGACAGAACACTGCTTTACGAGCTCGCCCATAACGATGATTACATGTGGGAGCAGAGGATCGCGATCGTCAGCACCATGCAATTCATCCGTCACGGCCAGCTGCAGGATACTTTCGCCATTTCAGACATCCTGCTGCACCATCCACATGACCTGATCCACAAAGCCGTAGGCTGGATGCTCCGCGAAGCAGGCAAGAAGGATGTGGAAGCTCTGAAAGCGTATCTCTCTACCCGTCAAGCCACTATGCCGCGCACTATGCTTCGTTATGCTATAGAGAAGTTCCCCGAGCAGGAAAGAAAGATTATCTTGGCTTCACATCCATGAGAATCAGGGTCTTACTGCCATTGTTGATTGGCCTGGCTGCGTGTTCCGGCCCCAAGTCGCTGGACGGGGTGTCCGTAGGTGTCCTCTCGGAAGAGTTCATTTACGATAGCGCCCCTTTTCCGTCCTGCCATGCATCAACTTTAGTGGAAACCGGTAATGGCCTTCTGGCCGCATGGTTCGGCGGTAGTTATGAAAGCCATCCGGATGTAAGCATATACTGCTCCTCATATGACGGATCAAGCTGGTCCGTGCCGGAATTGGCAGCCGACGGGGTCGTTTCGGATACACTTCGCTATCCCTGCTGGAATCCAGTCCTGTTCACTCTGTCGGATGGAAAGACGGCTCTTTTCTACAAGGTCGGTCCAAATCCCCGTGAGTGGTGGGGAGAGTACAAACTCTCCGCTGACTGTGGAAAGACCTGGGGACTGCGGACCGCTCTTCCAGAGGGGAAACTCGGCCCTATCAAAAACAAGCCCCTTGCATTGCGGAACGGATCCATCCTGTTCCCCACAAGCGTAGAATATACCCCTGACTGCTGGCGGGTTTTCATAGAAAGGGCGGGGAAGGATCTGACGGGATGGGAAACTGTCGCCATCGACAACAATGGTTTCAATGCCATCCAGCCTACTCTGTTTCTGCATAAGGGGCACCTTGAGATGCTCTGCAGAACCCAGGAAGGTGTGGTGGCGAAAGCCTCTTCGGAAGATTCCGGAAAAACCTGGACTCCTCTTCAGGGGACCAACCTTCCGAACAACAATTCCGGGATCGACGGAGTGGCTCTCAAGGACGGACTCAGGCTGCTGGTATGCAATCCGCTCCGGAAAGGCCGGAACAAACTGGCCCTTTTCGGGTCATATGACGGGGTGGAATGGAAGGAACTCCTGATCTTGGAGGATCAGCCGAAAGGAGAATTCAGCTATCCTGCCATCATCGCCCGAAGGGACGGCACCATAGACATTACATACACCTACAACCGCAAAAAAATCAAGCATGTCAGCCTTCGCTGCAGTTGGTTAAAATAACTTTTCGTATATTTGATTCATGCTTGAAAAGATTGTCTCACAGATCAATGGGATTGTCTGGAATCCCGTCCTTGTCATACTGCTCATCGCCGCCGGACTCTATTTCTCGTTCAGGACAAGGCTGGTGCAGGTCCGCCGTTTCAGGCTGATGATAAAATCCCTGTTCTCTGCAAAGGAAGAACGGAATGGAATCACTTCATTCGAAGCTTTTTGCATCGCCTTGTCCGGACGCGTGGGGACAGGAAACATAGTAGGTGTTGCTACTGCCATAGCATTTGGCGGCCCCGGGGCGGTTTTCTGGATGTGGGTAGTTGCTTTCTTCGGGGCATCGACTGCTTTTGTGGAATCCACCCTGGCCCAGATCTACAAGTTCCCTCACCACTCAGGCTATCGGGGTGGCCCCTTCAGTTTCATTGAACATGGACTCGGAAAACGCTGGCTCGGAATCGTCTTTGCGGCAGTTACCCTCCTCGCCTGCGGTGTCTTCCTTACGACAGTGCAGGCGAACGGAGTCTCTTCCGCAATGAAAAATGCCTTCCCGGTTCCTCCGTTAGCCTCCGGCATATCCCTCGCCGTAATCTTGGGCCTGGTCATCTTCGGCGGAATAAAACGCATTGCCCGGGTAGCCTCCCTCGTCACGCCCTTCATGGCTCTGGGCTATATTCTTATGTCGCTTGTGGTCATAGGTTTCCACATTCAGGACGTGCCTTCAGTGTTCGCATCCATTATCACTAACGCTTTCGGTATCAATCCGGTGTGCGGCGGCATAATCGGTTCTACCATAGCGATGGGAGTCAAGCGCGGAATTTTCTCCAATGAGGCGGGGCAGGGAACCGGCGCCATAGTTTCGGCGGCCACTGATGTCCATTATCCGGCACAGCAGGGTCTGGCACAGGCCTTCTCGGTGTATGTGGATACTTTGCTGGTATGTACTGCAACGGCCCTGATGATACTGTGTTCAGGCACCTACAATATCCTTGGCGGCAATGGGGAAATGCTCTACGCGGGCGCACCCGAACTGGCCAACAACTATGTCAATTACACCCAGAGCGCTGTGGATACTGTGTTCAGGGGCTTCGGCAGCCAGTTTGTTTCCATAGCTATGGTGTTCTTTGCTTTCAGCACGATAATGGCCTATTACTTCTATGCGGAGAGCAGCATCATCTACCTTTTCCATAAGCATGAAGGCAGGGGCGAGAACATCGCAATCCGCATATTCCAGGTCTTGATGCTGGCTTCCGTCGTGTTCGGCGCAGTACGTGAGGCTGACCTCATATGGCAGCTAGGCGACATAGGAGTCGGCCTGATGGCCTGGTTCACTGTCATCAGCATCCTCATCCTGTGCCCTAAGGCCATCAAGGCCCTGAGGGAGTACGAGAATTTCCAGAAGGGGTAGATTTTACCTGGTAAGGATCTCGATCATCCGGTTGTCAGTACCGTTGGGAGAAAGGATGCCAAAGCCTCCCTTGCCTTCCCTGTAGCACCATACCGCTCTGGCTATAGAGAGCGAGTCAAAAGCTGAATTCATATCCTCAAGCCAGCGGTAGCGCTGTGCTTCATTGTCCTTGAATGCCAGGCAGCCATATTCCCCGCAATAGACAGGAATCCCAAGCTTCTGTGCCACTTCCGTTACTTTGCTGAAGTTTTTCAGGAAGCGCTCTTTGTTATATGACTCACCTCCTGGCAGGACCTCCCCGGGATAACTTACCGGGTCCATCAGGTCTCTGTAGCCTGTCCAACCGGCCCTGTAGTGGGTCAGGGGCATAGGATTGTAGTAATGGAAACTCAGGATTATGTTCGGATCCCCTTCAGGCAGGGAAAGCTTGTCGACTGTGTTGTAGCTCTGCCACATATTGCTTCCGATTACGATGACCCTTTCCTTTTCCAGCCCCCTTATCACATCATAGCATTCCTTCACTATCTTGTTCCAGTCTTCAGGATCATCCGCGACAGGCTCATTCATGAGTTCATATGCCACCATTGACACCGGGTAATCCTTCAGTTCTCCGGAAATCTCCCTCCAGCACTGGTAGAAAGACTCCTGTGCCGCCCTTTCGGTAAAGAGGGGCTTGACTGACGCATTGAAATGGTGGGAGCGGAGGATGTGGAGGTCCACTACAGCCCTGAGGCCGTTGGCAGCGCATTCATCAAGGGCGGAGTGAAGCAGGGTAAATGCCTCCGGGTCCTTGGTCCCGTCTTCATGGAACATCTGCTCCTCATCAATCGGAATCCTCACATGGTCGAACCCCCATCCAGCTATCTGGGCTACGTCCTCAGCAGTGAAATAAGAAGCACGGGCCTCGCCCCGGGCATTGCTCTGCGAGAGCCAGTGGGCGATGTTGACGCCTTTACAGAGAGTGAATGTTTCCTTGCTGCCCCGGTTGCAGGAGCAGACGATAACCGCTGCTGCCAGCAGCATGATCGACAGTCTTTTCATATGCCTAATTTAGTTTTTATCCACTTGATTACAAATGTACAGAAAATCCTGAGATATTCTTTTGGAGTTTATGAGATAGTTGAATATCTTTGTTAGTGATGTAAATACCTATACTTAACCAAAAACTTAACTATTATGATTTACAAAAATCTGACTGAACTTATCGGGCGCACTCCGCTGCTGGAAGTTCCTGGCGGCGCAGCCCGTATTCTGCTGAAACTTGAACTCTTCAATCCCGGCGGCAGCGTCAAGGACCGCATAGCCCTTTCAATGATTGAAGATGCTGAAAAGAGGGGAGTCCTGAAAAAGGGAGCGACTCTCATTGAACCCACCAGCGGTAACACCGGAGTGGGCCTGGCCTGGGTTGGAACCGCCAGAGGTTACAAGGTGATCCTTACCATGCCTGACACCATGAGCCTGGAGCGGCGCAGTCTGCTCAAGGCGCTCGGAGCTAAACTGGTTCTGACTCCCGGCAGCGAAGGAATGAAAGGGGCCATCGCCAAGGCAGAGGAAATCCACAGGGAGACTCCCGGATCGATCATCCCCGGCCAGTTCGTAAATCCCGCCAATCCGGCGGCACATGTTGCCACTACCGGACCGGAAATCTGGGAAGCAACTGAGGGACAGGTAGATATCTTCGTGGGAGGAGTTGGTACAGGTGGAACTGTCAGCGGAGTCGGCCAATCCCTTAAGGCCCGCAAACCCAGTGTGAAAGTCGTAGCCGTAGAGCCTGCATCCTCTGCAGTCCTTTCCGGGAATCCTTCAGGCAAGCACAAGATCCAAGGCATCGGTGCCGGTTTCGTTCCCGACACCTACGATTCATCCGTCGTTGACCGTATCCTCCCGATTACAGATGAAGAAGCCGTCCGGGCATCCCGCCGTCTGGCCAAGGAGCAGGGTCTGCTTGTCGGAATCTCATCCGGCGCATCCTATGCCGCTGCACTCAAACTTGCAGCTATGGAAGAAAACGCCGGCAAGACCATAGTGGCTTTGCTTCCGGACACCGGTGAAAGATACTTGTCCACTGTACTTTACGCATTTGAGGAATATCCTGTATGAAACCCTGCACCCTTCCGTCTGAGACCGCTATCCTCGAATTCGTAGGCGCACTCCGCGAATATGCTTTCTGCCAGAATGACTCTCGTCTTCCAGCCATATGTTCGTTCGTGGAGTCGTTCAGCGACAGGGACATCGCAGACAGGTTCATGGCAGCTCTCCCGGGGATTGTCGAGGACCTGAAAACCGATGTCCAGGCAATCCTGGACAATGATCCTGCCGCAGAAAATGCTGACGAGATAGTGGCCTGTTATCCAGGCGTGAAGGTGATGATCAATTACCGGGCGGCCCACAAGCTCCTGGAACTCGGAGTGGAAATCGTCCCCAGGATGATTACCGAACTGGCCCATTCCCTCACTGGGATCGACATCCATCCCGCCGCAAAGATAGGCAGATGGTTCGCCATAGACCATGGGACCGGAGTGGTAATCGGGGAGACCTCCATAATCGGGGAGCATGTCACGATTTACCAGGGTGTCACTCTGGGCGCCCGGAATTTCAGGTACGACGCTTCCGGAAGGCCTGTAAACATCCAGCGTCACCCCATTCTAGAGGACAATGTCACGGTTTACTCCAATACATCGATCCTCGGAAGGGTTACCATCGGGCATGATACGGTCGTCGGAGGTAACATTTGGCTTACCCACAATGTCCCTCCGCATTCGCGGATACTCCAGGGGCATGCGGTATATGTCCGCGAATTCGACAACGGGGACGGAATTTAGGACCAATCAAAATCAACCATATGAAAAAACTATCTGCCCTTTTTCTCTGCATCCTCATGCTGTCCACGGCGTTGTCTTGCAGCCGTGGCACCAAACAGTTGTTTACCGATGCCTGTGATGTCGGGGCTGTGAGCCATCCGGGCTCATGCTCCTTCGATTCCCAGCAGAATGTTTACACCCTCACCGGTGCCGGGGTAAATCTGTGGGGCAATACCGATGCCTGTTATTTTGTATGGAAAAAGGTGACAGGAGATTTCAGCATTTCGGGTGCCGTGAAATTCGAAGGTGAAGGGGTCAATCCCCACCGCAAGATCGGTTTCATGATCAGGGAGAGTCTCGCTCCGGATTCGCGATATGCCGACATAGCGATCCATGGTGACGGCCTGACTTCACTTCAGTACCGCTCTGCGACAGGTGACATTACACTTGAAGAAAAATCCGCGAAGGAGTCGAAAGGAGAGACATCCATATGCCTGGTCCGCAGCGGCGACAGGATTGCAGTCCGTACTTCTTCAGGTGTGCTGCAGGATAGTGACGATGTCTCAATAGAACTGAATCTGCCGCAGGAGTGCTATGTCGGTTTGTTCATATGCTCGCACGAGGAAGACCTGAAGGAGACCGCTTATTTCAGCAATGTTGTCTTGAAGCAGAAGAAAATGTAAAAAAAATGCATTTCTTTGTGGAAATTATTTACATTTGCAAATAATAGAAATTAAAGCAGTTATAACCATTATGAAAAAGTATTATTATGTTCCGGAAGCAAAAATCTGCTTATTCTGGACAGAAAGGAATTTCATGAAAAGCCTCGGAGCGGAGGGACAGGACCTTGACGATCCTGTAGTTATCGATCCGTTCCCTACAGATGAACCCTAAAAGCTACCATGATTATGAAAAAGATTTTGTATTTTG
>JAEEGL015600587.1_pt1 | contig 11503 bp, 6 predicted proteins | sample 9134231 | NCBI WGS metagenome assembly JAEEGL01 (sample SAMN16246548, study PRJNA631951) | gut metagenome | biome: gut microbiome; feature: rumen; material: fiber-attached | host: Bos | place: Iran: Karaj | collected 2018-10
CTTATATGTCTAGTTATGGCCATCCTGAGTGTTGGCCTTTTATACAATATAGTCATGCTTGATGTTAAGGGATATCACATCCACAGCGGCATCAATCTGAGTGACTATAACGGTATTTCTTATGTTTCGGATGAGAGAATACCGGCATCAAGGGGCCGTCTTTACGACCGCAATGGTGTTCTGATCGCCTCTGACATGGATGCCTGGGATGTAATAGCTTATGTATCACCTGACAGACCGGGCAACAAGCTCGGAGTTTATTATGTTGATGATAAAGAGTATACTGCTGATGTTTTGGCTGATATATTGCATGGTGACAGAGAAGAGATCCTGTCATTACTGAATCAGGATGTTTTCATGACGTATCTTGGAACTGCCGGCAGATGCATAACGCGTGAACAGAAAGAACAGATCGAAGCGCTTAATCTTAACGGCATAGAATTTGTCAAGGTTTCGTCACGTTATTATCCACTTTCACCATTCTCATCACATCTGATTGGTTTCGCCAGATATGTAAGAGAAGACGATGGCGGCAGCAACGTCATTCAGGGTCAGACCGGACTGGAAGTAAGCCTGGACGACTATCTGATAGGAGTTGAGGGTTCACAGTCTTATTACCGTGCTACTAACGGTTCCCCGATCGTCGGTCAGCAGACGGATTATACGGCACCAATCAATGGCAAGGACGTATATCTGACAATTGATTCACGTATTCAGACGGCTTTCCAGAAAATGCTGGCCAAGTCAATGAATTCCGGTTTCAGCGGTGAACTGTCCTGGGGAATGGTCGTGGAAGCTCAGACAGGAAGGATCCTGGCATATGATACATGTCCTACCTTTAACCAGAATGATGTAGATATTGAAAGCTATCTTGATTACAACTCCATGGTTTCATATGAGGCAGGATCAGTAATAAAGACCTTTACCTATGCTGCTGCTCTGGATGCCAGCAACCTCAGTCCGGATGACACTTATAATGGAAACAGATATTATGTAGGCTGGCCGGAAAACGGTCATCTGACACGTGTCGGCTATGAAGGCGCTCCAGGCTGGGTAAGCACGATACAGAACTGGAATGACATAAATCCAGGAACAGTAGATTTCTGGTATGCATACAGCACTTCCATGAACTCAGGCGTTCTGACGCTGCTGGAAAAATACATTGATATTGATACATATAAGGATTATCTGTATAAATTCGGTTTCTTCAAACCGGTCGAAGTCTATGGGATCATCAATGAAGCAGAAGGCATCGCAAACCTTGACCATCCTCTGGATATAGCAACCAGTACCTTCGGACAGGGCTGCGGTTATACAGCCTTACAGGTCATGCAGGCATATACTGCTTTCTGCAATAAGGGAAAAATGATCAAGCCTTATATCGTTGATAAGATCGTCGACAGCTATACCGGTGAAACTGTTTATCAGGGTAAGACCGAGGTTGTCGGTGAACCAATAAAGCCTGAAACTGCTGATACGATCCTGAAGATGATGCAGAATACGATCGATACCGATACCGGTGGTGCTATGTTCGTATCCAAAGATCTGTCAGCCGGCGGCAAGACCGGTACGGCAGAAGTAGCTGAAAACGGTGTCTATGGCGGAAAGTACATTCACAGTATCGTTCTGACATTCCCGGCTCAGAATCCAGAATTACTGGTATATGTATGCTACAAAGACAGATATGCATTCGCTACCAACCAGAAGCATGTTCAGGAACTGGAAAAGACCTTAAGCGAAATATACAGCATCAAACGTGACAACATAAAGGATGAACCTACGGAAAACACACGCCGTGAGTTCAAAAACGGTATGCCTAACCTTGTTAATCATACACTGCAGTATGCCAACAAGAAGCTCGCCGATGTTCAGGCTAATATGATCCTGCTGGGAAATGGAAATACTGTCATAGCGCAGTATCCGGCTGAAAACAGCACTCTGGTATCCGGACAGCGCATCATGCTGCTGGTAAATAAGGAGAATCTGCAGATGCCAAGCATGATAGGCTGGTCGCGAAAGGAAGTTACAGCCTTCTGGGAGCTGACGGGAATTCAGGTTACACTTGACGGGTCCGGATATGTCACTTCACAGAGCGTACCGGTAGGCGAAAGCATCAATCAGGAAACCCGGATTACCGTTAAATTAGAATAATTAGTTAAACAAAAGGGTATTATGGTGATATAATGCCCTTTGTAAAAATAAGGAGTATTTGTTATGGCAGTAAAAATGATTCTGGCATTTGTAATAGCACTGGCACTGTGTCTTGTCGCTTATCCATTAGCGATACCGGCACTTCATAAACTGAAATTCGGACAGTCGATCCGTGAAGAAGGACCTAAGAGCCACATGGTCAAAACGGGAACCCCTACCATGGGCGGTCTTGTTTTCATTGTGGCCAGCGTTCTGGCAACACTGATCGTTATTCCTCAGTCATTCAAGGAAATTAATCTGATCGTTGTTATATTGGCATATGTAGGATACAGCGTCATCGGCTTCATTGATGACTTCCTGATCGTAGTCAAGAAGAACAACAAGGGACTTTTGCCTAGATACAAGTTTTTCATGCAGTCAGTTCTGGCTGTGGTATTCTATCTGTTTTATAAGGATGTTAATGACAGTACCATCATCATTCCATTTATTGGCAAGAGCATTGATCTGGGATGGTTCTATATGGTGCTGGTCTTCTTCATGTTTACAGGTACCAGCAATGCCGTAAACCTGTCAGACGGTCTTGACGGCTTAAGCTCAGGTCTTGTGATTCTGGCTACGATTCCGTTTGTATACTTCTGCATCAGAAGCAACAACATCTCAATTGCCATTTTCCTGTGTGCCGTCATAGGCTCACTTATAGGCTATCTGCGCTTCAATCTGCATCCTGCCAAGATCTTCATGGGAGATACCGGTTCCTTAGCTCTGGGTGGCCTGCTGGCTGCCGTAGCCATGGTTACCAAGGAAGAGCTGGCTCTTGTTCTGGTTGGCGGCGTCTTTGTTCTTGAAGCATTATCTGTAATCATTCAGGTTGCTTACTTCAAGGCAACTCACGGCAAGAGAATTTTCAGAATGTCTCCGATCCACCATCACTTTGAACTGGGTGGAATGCCTGAAACAAAAGTCGTTTACATGTTCTGGAGCTGGGGAGCAATCCTCTCACTGCTTGGAATTCTGATGGGAGTACTGATGTAATGAAAACACTGGTTATTGGAGCTGCCCGTTCAGGTCTGGCTATTGCCAGATATCTGAATAAAAGAGGGTACGAAGTATATCTGACCGATGCCAAAGCCATTGCTGAAAAACGGCAATTGGAAGCTGACGGCATAAAGGTATTTGATGAAGGTCACCCTGACTTTCTGAAGGATATCGAATATGATCTGATCATAAAGAACCCGGGAATCAAATATACGGTTCCTTTCGTGAAGCATTTTGTTGATAAAGGGTATCCTATTTATAATGAAATGGACATCTGCCTGCACGATCAGCCTCAGCACCGTTACGCGGCCATTACCGGCACTAACGGCAAGACCACCACAACAACATTGCTGGGCGGGCTTCTGAAAACCCTGAACCCTGACAATGCGTATTGCGGAAACATCGGCATTCCGGTGGCTGATGTGATTGACGGCCATGAAAATGATTCATTGCAGCTGGCTATCGAAGTAGGAGCGTTCCAGTTACTGGGACTGGAGTATTTCCATCCTTATGTTTCGGTAATAATGAACATGACGACTGACCACGTTGATTATTTCGGTACGGAAGATGCATATTACAGATCCAAGATCCTTGTCTACAAGAATCAGGATGAAAATGATTATTTTCTCAGAAATGTAGATGATGAAAACGTCCTGAAGTATGCTCAGAACATTCCTTGCAGAATAATAGATTTCTCACTGATCAGGGATGATGTTGATCTCTGTATCAGAAATAACAGAGTTTATTACAGGGATGTTGAACTGTTTGATCTGGCCAGTTTCAGACTTCCTGGCATGCATAATGTTCAGAATGCCATGGTGGCTGGATGTATGGCTTACCTCATGGGTGTCCGTCCGGAAGTAATCAAGGAATACATTGAAAACTTCAGAGGTGTTGAACACCGCATAGAGTTTGTCAAAGAAATCAACGGCATCAGATACTACAATGATTCCAAGGGTACCAATGTTGACTCAACAGTGATGGCTCTGAAAGCATTTAAGCAGCCTGTTCATCTTCTGGCAGGTGGCTATGATAAGAAAACAGGTTATGACGGACTGAAGGACTATCTTGGCAATGTCGTACAGATCTATGCATATGGCGATACCAGAAATCAGTTTCTGAATCTTGGCGTAAAAACCGTGCTGTACGATAATCTGCATGATGCGCTGCTTGCAGCAAGCAGAAATGCCAGAAAGGGACATGTTGTTCTGCTGTCACCGGCATCCGCTTCCTGGGATCAGTATCCGAACTTTGAAGTTCGCGGAGAAGAATTCAAGAAAATTGTACTGGAAGAGATAGATAAGTAAAAAAGCCCCCGGGGGCTTTTTACTTTAATCTTTTAAATATCATTTATTTACACCAAAGTTTTATTAGAGTATAATTATCAAGTGGTGAAAAAAGACCTGAAAAAAGGCATGTTTTTTACCGGGGATCCTCAGTCAGGACACCAAGACTTTATGAATCTGATCTGGCAGGCTGAAAAACCTGCCCGTTTATAAATTGAAGTAGGAATTCTGATCCTGACCTGGGAGATTTGACGAATAAGTAAATTAATTCCATCTGATTATGGTTCTGATAGGTATGTAGAGGGTGATTAACATGAAAAAGAATAGTCAGAAATTAGTGATGTGTATTATCGGGGTAATCCTGGCCTTATGCATAAGCATATTTTATGGTCCTAAGGCAAAACGGAATCAGAATGTCAGTCTTGATTTCGCAGACGGCAATCAGCTTACCTACACTGTAGCTTCAAGTGATGAGGAAACAATCAGGAAAACTGCTGAGATTCTGGATAAGAGAATCAGACGGTATGGTGCTGCTGATACAGACTATATCATAAATGGTTCTGACATAGTCATCAGTTTCACAGGTGTGGAAGATGTTGAGGCTATGAGAAGCAATATCACCAGAAAAGGTGAACTGACAATGAGAAACAGCGACAACGAACTTATCATGGATGCATCAGTTCTGAATGCCAATGCTCCAATTGCCTTAAGCAAGAGTGATGACAATACCGTTCTGGTACTGAACGTTGCCGATGAAGATACATTCTACGAAAAGACTGCCAACCAGGCTGCCGCAACCAACAAGTTCATGATTTTATGGGTTGACTTTAATGAGGCTTCTGACAGCTATGCTACAGAAAGCGCCAAGACCAATCCTTCATATCTGGCAGCTGCATCTGTTACTTCAGGTATCAGAGGATCATGCTATATCAACACTCATCATACTTATGATGATGCATTCAAGCAGGTCGTTCTTGTTTATTCAGGTGCTTTACCTGCAGAAGTCAAGGAAACTTCATTTAATGAGATCACTTCAAAATACGGAAGCTTCGACACTGTCTGGACAGTTACTCTTGTAGCTTCATTACTCGCCGGTGCCATTCTGGCATATGAATTCGGCATTGCAGCCTTACCGACAGCTCTGATGCTGCTGGTCAATGCTGTTCTGTTCTGCAATTTCACAGCTTTATTAGGAGGTGCATTTGACAGCTTCCAGTTAATAGCTTACATCCTGTCAGCAGCAGTTGCTCTGTTCATGATGTATCAGATTTTGAAGGAATTCAAAAACGGTCTGCTGCGCGGACGTAACCTGCAGGTTTCTCTGGATAACGCCTTCAATGCAAATGCCAGAAGCATTTGGGAAACAGCAGTTGCTCATATTGCCTTAGGCGCTCTGGGATTCCTGTTTACAGGAAATGACATGCGCCGGTTTGCCGGCAGTACCGTAATTGGCGGTATATGCAATCTGGTATTATTTGTTCTGTGGAACAGATTAATGCTTTCTGACATGGTAGCCAGCGGATCATTTACAGATCTGAAACTGTACAGAGTTAATCCTGCTGAACTGCCTGATGTTGAAAAAGGTGAAAACTATCAGGAAAAGCCAGGCCTGTTCAAATTTGATTTTGCAGGCATTCTGAAAGGCAATGTTCCATATATCGTATTTGGTGTTGCTGTTGCTGCATTACTGTTATTAACAGGTTTTGCTGACAGAGATCTGGTAATAAAGGTCCTGATCATTGCTGCAGTCTTCACGGCACTCGTAACTGTTTATGTTGGATTTGCCTATAAGAGCCATTATGCTTACATGCCTTTAATGTTAGTAGCTGTCGCATGTGCATTAAGCGTTGTTGCAGTTGTATTCCGTGACAGCAGATATGCCGGAATCATTCTGTGTGGCTGTGCTCTGGCAGCAGCAATGCTGTTCAAGCTCATCAGCGTATTACGCGGAGAATTCAGAACAATTTCCAGAGAAAAGCTTAATGATGACAAGGTGTCAAAATTTGTCAACAATCAGCTCAACAGCTTCAGTGACGGTTTCTGCCGTAGTGCAGTAGTTGTACTGGTATTACGGATCATCGTATCCGTCGTCAGCAAGAACTTCATTATCTGTGTAGTTACTGTTCTGGCAATTGCTGTTGTCTATATTGCGGCAGTATTACTGGCAGGCAAGTTCTGGCTGAATGAAACAAAGAAATACATGGCCAGAAAGCCTAAGAAGTCAAACAGGAAAAAAGGTAAGAAAGAACGTTCCGAAACAGTCATTTTCGGATTAAACGAAGTCAAATAACAATAGAAAGAGGAAACCATGGAATACAAGGTGATCAATACTGATGGTTACAGACAGATAATGAGTGAATATCATGTTGGCTCATTAACTGCCAAGGCAGTCAGTGCGATGAATTATACCACTCAGGAAATGGCTTCCTTTTTTCATGAAAAAGAGTACCCGGTTTATCGTCACGAAAGTCTTGAAAAGATCAGACAGATCCTGGATGAGGCTTTACATAATAACAGAAAAGTATTCATTTACGGTGATTATGACTGTGATGGAATTTGTGCAACTACCATCATGGTAAAGGTCCTTAATAAACTGGGAATCGAGAATGGATATTATATACCAAACCGTGCCGCGGAAAACTACGGGCTTAACTGTGAGAGAGTCCGGCAGGCCAGTGAAAGAGGATATCAGATCGTCCTGACGGTTGATAACGGGGTAAGCGCTCATGAAGCGTTACGGCTGGCAAAGGATCTGGGTATGACACGCATTGTTACTGATCATCACATCATTACTGATGATGTTGACTGTGAGGTATTATGCCATCCATCGCTTTTTGCAGAAGACTACAGATATCTGTGCGGGGCAGGAGTAGCATATCTGATAGCTGACTATCTGGGACTTGTTGATGACAGCATCAAGGCCTTGGCCATGCTGGCTACCATCAGCGATGTCATGCGGCTGAAGTACTTCAATGTCAAGCTCGTCAAGCAGGGGCTGGAAGTGGTTAACAATCACAGATATCCTAACATTGACATTCTGGGACGTGATCTGAAGTATCCCGTAACTGAAAGAGAGATTTCATTTAACATAGCTCCGAAGGTCAATACTACGGGAAGACTGTTTGATTTATGCAACCCAAACAATACCGTAAGATTCTTCCTGACTGATGACATCAGAACAATGACAGTACTGGCGGCTCAGATAAACGAACTGAATGAGAAAAGAAAAGACCTGGTAACCCAGCAGTACCAGCTCATAATGAAAGACTGCGATTTCAGCAAGCCTTTTATAATCTATTATAATGAGGCGCTTCACGAAGGCCTGATAGGCCTTATAGCGAACAAACTTCTCTATGAGACTAATAAGCCGACTGTCATACTGACGAAGTCCAACGACGTTCTGAAGGGCTCAGGCAGAAGCAAATCAGAGCTTAATCTGATGAATCTGCTGAGCGGGTATGATTATTATGAAACTTTCGGCGGTCATGCCAAGGCTTTCGGCATCTCGCTCAAACCTGAGAACCTGGCAGAATTCGAAAAATACATCAGTGAAAACTACACTCCTGAAGAAGTGACTACAGAGTGTCTGGAAGTTGAGATGTCAGATCTTACACGCGAAAATCTGGATGAACTGTTCAGCTATGCCCCATTTGGTGAAGCCAGACGCATACCTGTTCTGAAAGTTAACTGTGACGGATATCTTGATTTCCGCACCCTGAATACTCCGGACAAGCTGAAATGGCAGCTTAATGACTGTATCAGCGCCATGAAAATGAACGATAGCAGAGGCTATGAATACTATAGCGGAGCCGGCAGACTGTGTTTCTACGGTTCGCTGTCATCGTCTGTTTTCAACCGTCGAATCAACTATACTTTATGGTGTGATTCTGTTGAAATACTATAGTAAAAAAACGGAGAATTATTGTATAATAATTAAGTATTTTCCGGAGGAAAGAAATATGAGATTAGAAGATTACATTGCTGAAATCCCTGACTATCCTGTAGAAGGAGTACTGTTCAGAGATGTTACACCATTACTGAATGATGGTGCCGCTTTCCATGAAGCCTGCAAGCAGATCATTGCCTTTGCTAAGGGCGTTGGTGCAGAAATTCTGGTTGGACCGGAGTCCAGAGGCTTTATTTTCGGCTGTCCTGTAGCTTATGAACTGGGAATCGGATTTGTTCCTGCCCGTAAGCCTAACAAATTACCACGTGAGACTGTTTCATATGAATATGCTCTCGAATATGGAACCAACACGCTGGAAATGCATCGGGATGCCATTAAGCCTGGACAGAAAGTCATGATCGTAGATGACCTGCTGGCTACCGGAGGAACAATCAAAGCCGCTATCAAGCTGGTAGAACAGCTGGGCGGTGAAGTCGTTGGCTGCGCTTTCCTGATTGAACTGCTTGATCTCAAGGGAAGAGAAACAATCGGCGATTACAAAGTCACATCACTTATTAAATACTAATCGAAGAGCAATCTTCGATTTTTGTTAGAAGGGAGGGTATATTCATGAAAAACAAACTTGTCGTTACAGATGAAATGTTTTTTGATCAGGTCAGAACATACATCAGTGATCCTGATTCTTTAGCCATGATCAAAAAGGCTTATGAATATGCCCGCGAAAAACATAAGGAACAGTTCCGTAAGAGCGGAGAACCTTATTTTGTACATTTACAGAATGTAGGCTATATTCTGGCTACGCTTCATGCCGGACCGCAGACGATTTCCGCTGGTCTATTGCATGATACAATGGAGGACTGCAATGTTCCTAAAGAGGAGATAGCCCGGGAATTTGACATGGATGTTGCCAACCTGGTTGAAGGTGTTACCAAGATCGGACGACTGGCCTTTAATGATGATAAAGAATATGAGGCGGCCAATCACCGCAAGATCTTCATTGCCATGGCCAAGGATGTCAGAGTAATCATCATCAAGCTGGTTGACAGACTGCATAACATGCGAACACTGGAATATACCAGCAAGGAGTCACAGGTCCGCAAGGCCTCAGAAACTCTGCAGGTATACTGTCCGATTGCTCACAGACTCGGCTTCGGGGACATCAAGAACGAACTTGAAGACCTGTGTTTTTATTATCTGGATCCGGTACATTATCATGAAGTAGCTTCTCTGGTAGAAGCCAAGAAGCGGGAACGTCAGCGGATGGTTGATAAAATGATCAATGAAATAGCTGACATGCTGAAAGAGCATAACTTCAAGTTCCGCATATTCGGCCGTTCAAAGCATCTTTACAGCATCTACAAGAAGATGACGACCAAAAACAAGAGGTTTGATGAGATCTTTGACCTGTATGCCATTCGTGTAGTTACCCAGACTGAACTGAACTGTTATGAAATACTTGGATACATACATGCCAAGTACCGTCCGATGCCGGGCAGATTAAAAGACTATATTGCCATGCCGAAAGTCAACATGTATCAGTCCATTCATACTACCATTCTGGATGCTGACGGCAATATCTTTGAGGTTCAGATCAGAACAGAAGAGATGGACAGCATAGCTGAACAGGGCATTGCGGCTCACTGGAGTTATAAGGAAGGCCGACTCTACAATTCTGAAAAGGAACAGAAAGAGATAGAAAACAAGCTCAGCTGGTACCATGACATGATTGCCATGATGGATGAATCTGAACTGGAACATCCTAGTGAAATGCTCAATACGATACAGAAGGATATCTTCGAAGCAAATATCTACGTCATGTCACCGAAAGGCCGAGTGATTGAACTGCCAAACGGTGCTACACCGCTTGACTTCGCTTACAGAATTCATACGGAAGTTGGGCATAATGCCATAGGATCGATTGTCAACGGTGCTCTGGTACCGTTGAATACTCAGCTGAAAACGGGAGATATCGTTCAGATCAGAACGTCCAAGCAGGCAACAGGACCATCCGAAGACTGGCTTAAGATCGTTAAGACTTCTCACGCCAAAAACAAGATCAAGAACTATCTGATCAAGGTGGAAGAAGAAAAACGCAAGGAAATCATTGCCAAGGGCGAAAAGATCCTCAGTGATGAAATAAAGAAGAGAAATCTCGAAGAGAAGGCCGCTTTTGACAAAGCCAGCATTGAAAAGGTTGCCGGCATGTTCAATCTGTCCAGCTACAATGATCTGCTGTATGCCATCGGCATGAAGTCAGTGTCAATGGTTCAGATAATGGAAAAGCTTACCAATCAGAAGCGTTCAGCTCTGGAAGGCTTTGACATTTCAAGACTGTTCCGGGGCAACAGACATACCAGACCGGCTGGCAGAACGGGATTGCAGGTTGAAGGTGTGGATAACATGAAGATATCCATTGCCGGCTGCTGCATGCCTGTATACGGCGATGAGATCGTAGGTTACATAACCAAAGGCCAGGGTGTCAAGGTACACCGCCGGGACTGTCCTAACATCAGAGGACAGCAGAGCCGCCTGATAAACGTACGCTGGGAAGAAGACGACACTACCAAGCAGTATGACTGCTGGCTTAAGATCGATGCTTCAGACAGATCATATCTGATCAGCGACATAGTTACTGTAGTAGCGCAATACAAGGCAGGATTAATGGGAATTAATTCAGAAGTGCTTCCTGACAAGGTCAATGTAACAGTTGACCTTAAAGTCAGAGTCAATAACTCTGATCAGCTGCATCTTCTGATGACAAATATCCGTAAGATCGACAGTGTGGTCGGCGTTGAAAGAATCATCAAGTAAAAAACAGCGCCTGTTTTTCAAAACAATTATGTATTTGAAAGAATCCATGCTGTATGTTAATATATACTAAGATTCGATGACCGGGAAAACTGTCAGTGGACCTTTTCAGAGAGAAGACGGCTGGTGAAAGTCTTCAGGAAGACTGATGGTGAGACACCCGTGAGAAGACTGGATGAAATAACAGTAGTTCAGTCCGTTGGACCGCGTTAAGGTTTTGAGGTATAGAAATATACGAAGTAAGGTGGCACCACGTTTATAACGTCCTTATACGGGACGTTTTTTCTTTAAAGGAGGCGGTAATCATGGCAAATAA
>JAEEGL016301950.1_pt1 | contig 11503 bp, 5 predicted proteins | sample 9134231 | NCBI WGS metagenome assembly JAEEGL01 (sample SAMN16246548, study PRJNA631951) | gut metagenome | biome: gut microbiome; feature: rumen; material: fiber-attached | host: Bos | place: Iran: Karaj | collected 2018-10
GTATTTGATACCGAATTCTTATCCGGGGTCACGAAGGGCCAGTTGAAATCGGTCCCTGACGGGGTGGGAATGAACACGAGCTCCAGGTCGAAAGGAGCGTCCTTCGCGGGTTCCTGCGGCAGTGCGGTCTCGTCAGTTACTACGGGAGTGTCGGGAGTGGGCTCCGTCCCGGGATCGGGTTCGGCCTCGGCTTCGATCTCCAGTTCCCCGAGTTCAAGCACCGAGCCTGCGCTTACGGACCTTACGGCCTCTATGGTCTGGCTGTAAGGCTGTGCGCCGGAGATGCCGAAAGTGACCTTGACTCCATTCTGGAACTGCACTGGGCAGCAGGCGATGCGGTGCTCGCCGACGGTGATGTGGGAGTCTCCCTGTGCGGGATAGAGTATGATCTTGCGCCCCGAGGCATTTGATTTCATCCGGACCGCGCTGCTCTTGCCGTCGTTCCAGAGTCTTATCGGGCCGCTGATGAGTTCCCCGTCGGCGCCTTCAATCTCGACTCTGGTTATCTTGTCATCAGTGATGGAAAAGCTGATTGCCCCGCAGACCGGCGCCATGCGGAAGCTGGCAGCGCTGCTCCATGCTGCGCTGACCGGTTCGAACCCTTTCTGCTCGGAGGGGATGGAGACTATGACGGTGTCCTTTTCGGTCCTGGCGCTTGCCTGGTAGGGGCTGACCGCAAGCCGTCCCAGGGCTTTGGCGTAGGAACTACCGTTGAAGGTGGCGGTGCTTCCGCTTCCCTTCGTGGTGAACTTATGGTTTCCGGTATTGTCGAAAACGCTTATCGCGACCCCATTCTCCCAGGGGCCGCCGAAGTCGTCAGCGGTTACCGTAATCTCTATCTCGCTGTCCTTGGACGCAGGCTTGGCCGGCTCTGCCTCTTCAGGCTGGTTGCATGATGCCAGAGCGCATACAAGGCTGACTGCTATGAGGAATCTCTTCATTTTCCACGGTGTTATCCGTGCAAAGATAATAATTTCTATATTTGCACTAAAGCTACAGTTATGAAAAAGGTATCGCTCTTCTCAGGGATCGTGCTCGGCACGGCCCTTCTGGTTTCCTGCTCAGGGCAGGGAAGCCAGCCCGCGGCTTCCGACAATGAAGTCATCTCGGCAATAATGAACAGACGTTCAATCCGCAAGTACCAGGACAAGCCGGTTCCGCGCGAAATGCTGGAGAAGATCGCCGATTGCGGCATCCACGCTCCGAACGCCATGAATGCCCAGCGCTGGGAGGTCCGCATCGTGGACAGCCCTGAATTCATCGACGGCGTGACCAAGGTCTTCCAGGCCCGCAACCCCGAGCTGGCGGCGCGCAATACCTATTTCAAGAACGTATTCCGCAATGCTCCCGCGATTATCTGCATAGGGGGTGAGGATGCCCGTTTCGTAGATATCGACTGCGGACTCATGGCCCAGAACATGCTGCTTGCGGCCTATTCCATGGGGCTCGGGACATGCTGCCTGGGCGGCCCGGTGGACTTCCTGATGTCGGACCCCGAGGCGAAGCCCTTCTACGATGCCCTCCAATTCTCTGAAGGCTACAGTCTGAAACTCGTCCTTGCCGTCGGCTGGCCGGAGGAAACCCCCGAGGCCCGTCCCCGCGACGCGGAGAAGATCAAGTTCGTGGATTTCAAGTAAAAACTACTTCTTTGCGTATTCCGTCGGCAGGCAGCCTACGTTCTTCTTGAAACTGGTGGCGAAATAAGACGGTGAACTGAATCCGACCATCGCGCTTATCTCCGCGATGCTGTGGTTGTGCTCCTTCAGCAGCTGGCAGGCCTTGTTGAAGCGTATCTTCCGTATGAACTGCGTGGCCGATTCCCCGGTTATGGCCGTGATCCTCAGGTAGAGGTTTGAACGGCTCATGAGCATCTGGCGGGCAAAATCGTCGGAAGAAAAGTTCTCGTTGTCCATGTTGTCCTCGACCACCTTCGTCGCTTTCTTCAGGAATTCCTCGTCGGGAGATACGGTTTCCCCTGCAAAGGGAGATAACTGCCTCATCAGAAGGTCCCTGGTCTGGGCAAGATTGTCCTCGGCTGTCAGGCGCTCACGTCGTTCTGCCTGCAGTTCTATTCCGGTCCGAATGACTTTGGCGATGAGCCAAACGATTCCCGCCACGAGAACCAGGGCGAGGAGTACGAACATGAGTTTGGCGGAAGTTTTCTCCCACCAGTGAGGAAGGACCGTGAGGGCCAGGGCCGTCTCGTCTTTGCTGTAAGTTCCCTCGCTGTTTGCGGCCTTGAGGCGCAGGGTGTATCTTCCGGCCGGCAAGTTGGAGTAGCTCACCTGACGGCTGCTGGTGTCGTACCAGTTGTCGTCAAAGCCTTCCAGTACATAAGAGAATATATTTTCGCCGTAGGAAAGGGGATTCACTACTGACCATGTGATGGTGAGCATGTTCGTGTCGGGGGCGAGCACGACCGAAGTGAGGTTGCCGTCACCGTCCCATTTCATATCCCCGCTACCTTTGCCGCTGACCTGGGCCCCTGAGAAGAACGGCCTGGGGGAGAAGGGGTTGGCATACATGTCGTGGGGCCTGAAACGGGTTATACCCCCGAGGCTGCCGAAATTGAAATACCCGTCCCGGCCGACGCATGCCGCCCCCTGGTTGAAACCGTTCTTGGAAGAGCGGCTGATGCTGCGTATCGAGCCGCTGTCCGGGTCGAGGCTGCATATTCCGGCGCCCGTGGTCAGCCATATCATTCCCGTGTCGTCATCAAGCAGCGCGCATACCTGGTCGTTCGGGAGCCCTCCCGAGCTGTCGTAAAGCTGGACTTCCCCATTCTCCTGAAAACGGATGAGGCCCTGCTTGGTGGCAACCCAGATGTTGCCGGACCGGTCCTGGCGCATCTGGGCCACCTGCATGTCCCCCATGTCCCTAACCTCTTCTTCGCCTTTTAAATATACGAACAGTCCCGAGTCCGTCCCTATCCACAGCCTGTCCCGGTTATCGAGCATCATGCAGTTGATCAGGGCCTGCCTGAGCCGGGGTTCCAGCAGAGCCGCGGGATGGGTTTCGAGGCGGCCGCTTGGAAGATCGAGCGTCAGAAGGCCGGAGAGTGTGCCGACCCAGAGCCTTCCCGGGGCGTACTCCAGCAGGCTATAGCAACCGTTGCTGATGTGCAGTTTCTCATTGACGTCGAACCTGCTGACTACCCGTCCGGTTCGCTTGTTTATGCGTAGGAGCCCGCCCAGGTGGGTACCGGCATACAGGTAGCCGTCGCTGCATGGGAGTATGCACTTGATATTGCCGGAAACTCCCTTAAGGTCCAGCTGTACAAGCCTTTCCTCTTCGGGGTAGTATTTCCATATCCCGTCGTCGTTCGTCCCTACCCACATCAGTCCCTCTTCGGGATCGTCGGTCATGCAGCTGACGAACCCATAGATGTCCTTGCCCGAGAGGCGCACTGTCCTGAGCTTGTCGTCCTGCCGGTTCCAGTAATTGACTCCGCCGAACCAAGTGCCTACCCATACACCTTTCTGGGCGTCGACGAAGATGGAGCGTACGGAGTTGTGGCTGATGGAGGACGGGTTGTCTGAATGGACATAGGTCCGGAAGGTTCCGTTGAGGTCATCATAAACTGCGAGTCCGTCGTAAGTCCCGACCCAGAGTCTTCCGTAACCGTCAGTCTTCATGGTGCGTATATAGTCGGAGGGCAGACCTCCTTCGTTCGCTCCGTAGTGGCGTATGATATTGAAACGGCTGTCTGTGCGGTACAGGCCGTTGCCGTATGTGCCTATCCACCAGCCGGTCCCTCCAATCTGTGCTATGGCATATATGTCCATGCCCGAAAAGACCCCTACGTCCATCACCTTGTCTCCCTCGATGCGTATGAGGCCCCTGTCGGAAGCGACCAGCAGTACCCCGTCTCCGTAGAAGGTGGATCTTACAAGCCGCCCTTCGGTTTCTTCTTCCTTCCTGTACGTGCCGTCTCCGGGGGTATAGTACCAGAGTCCGCGGTCGGTCGAAAGGAGCAGTCTGCCGTCGGCTTCCGCGATGGCGTGGATTCTTCCGGCGTCGTTGTAAAGATGCCTTCTGAACGAACGGCACGAGAAGTCGTAACTCGAAAGACCTGAAGCGGTCCCTATCCACATCTTCCCGTCGCTTCCCATGGTCAGGGCCATGATGCTGTTGCTGGGTAGGGAAAGGCTGTCCGCCGGGTCCGAGTAGACAGTGTGGAACTCGTAACCGTCATAGATGTTGATGCCGTTCTGTGTGCCGAGCCAGATGTTGCCAAGTCTGTCCTGCGAAATTGCCAGTACGGTGTTTTGTGAAAGGCCGTCCGCAACGTTCAGGTGGCGGAAAGTCATGTCCCTTTCGGCGGCTCCGGCATGTATTGCCCCGAACGACAGAATCAAAAGTGAAGCAGACCGGTATAATTTCGAAATCACTCTGGATATTTTTAAAATTTTTATCAAATTAATATGCTTAAGGCAGTGCCTATAATAAGGTTTCCAAAACTTTGCACAAAATTAAAACCTTTTGGACGAAAATAAAATTGATTATGTCTGATTTTTAAAGAAAATAAGAGGATAGTAAAACGCTAACCATGCCGATTAAGGTAAATTTGCAAACATAGAAACTGAAATTTCATTATTAACCCTAGTTTTATGACACGACTAAGATCAATTATCGCCGCTTTCATGCTGCTTTTGCCGGTATGGGCGGTTTACGGACAGTCAGTCCGTGTCAGCGGCAAAGTCGTCGGCAACGACGGCGTCGAGCTGATTGGTGTCGGGGTGCAGGTCAAAGGCGTACCTGGAGGTGCGGTGACCGGCCTTGACGGCAAATACTCGATCGAGGTCGCCGACCCTTCGTCAGCGACGCTCGTGTACACCTGCCTCGGTATGCAGACGCAGGAAATCCGCGTTGATTCAAAGAAAACCATCAACGTCACGATGGAACCCGACGCAGTCATGCTCGACGAGGTGGTGGCAATCGGTTACGCTACCATGAAGCGCCGTGACCTCACAGGTTCCGTTGCTTCAGTCAGCAGCGAGGAGCTCGCTAAGGTCCCCGTGAGCGATGTTACCCAGGCCCTTGCGGGCCGCATGGCCGGCGTCCAGGTAACTTCCAGCGAGGGATCGCCTGATGCGAACATCTCCATCAGGGTCCGCGGTGGTATCTCCATCACCCAGAGCAACGAGCCCCTTTACATCGTGGACGGCTTCCCCACCGAAGACGGCCTCGCATCGCTCGACCCTGCTGAGATCGAGTCCATCGACATCCTGAAGGACGCCTCCTCCACCGCAATCTACGGTGCCCGCGGAGCGAACGGCGTCGTCGTGGTCACGACCAAGTCCGGGAGCAAGCGCAACCGCACAGACGTCACCTTCGACAGCTATGTGGGAGTCCGCAAGATAGCGAAGAAACTCGATGTCCTCTCTACCTATGAGTTCGTCCTCGCAGACTACGAGCGTTCCGTCCTCAACACCGGCGCCGGAGTCACTGCCTTCGAGAACAAGTACGGCGCTTTCGCCGACATAGAGCAGAATTACGCCAACCGGGCGGGAATCGACTGGCAGGAGGAAACCCTCGGCCGTACCGCAACCGTGCAGAACTACCGCATCGGTGTCAACGGCACTTCCGACCGCGTGAAGTACAACATGGCCTACACCTATTTCAATGAGGAAGGCGCCATGGTCTACAGCGGAATCGAGAAGCACAACATTTCCTTCAGCCTGAACCACAAGATCAACAAGAGGCTGACGGTCAACGCCCGTCTGACCTACGACCAGCGCAAGGTCACCGGCATGGGAACCTCTGGTGACGGTTCCGGCGGCACAGGCGACCGTTTCAACAAGATGCAGCACATCCTGCAGTACAGGCCCACCTACGGTACCAAGGGTGAGGATTCCGTCCTCCTGAACGGTGAGGATCCGGCCCTGGCTGACGACTCCGGAAACGTGATGCAGAATCCCCTTATCTCCGCTTCCGAGGAGACCAAGGACAAGACGTACCGTACCATCCAGGCCAACGGCGGATTCACCTTCCAGATAATGAAGGGCCTGACTTTCCGCAACACCACCGGAATGCGTTACCAGACCCGCCGTTTCGACATCTTCTTCGGCGACCAGTCCGTGACCGGTAAGAGGACCAGCATCAACGGAAGCATCCAGAACACCGAGATCGGTTCATTCCAGACTTCCAACGTCCTGACCTACAATATTGAGTCCGGCGACCATTCCATCACCGCCATGGCCGGTCAGGAATGGGTGTCCGCATGGAACACCATGTTCAAGGTGGCTGCCACCAACTTCCCCAATGACGAGATAGGCCTGAACGACCTCAGCCTCGGAGTCGCGGCCCCGGGCGAGTCCAGCGTCAACTTCGACGACAAACTGCTCTCGTTCTTCACCCGCGTGAATTACTCCTATAAGGACAAGTACATCGTCTCCGCTTCCTTCAGGGCCGACGGTTCCTCGAAGTTCGGAAAGAACAACAAGTGGGGTTACTTCCCTGCTATATCCGCAGCCTGGCGAATGATTGACGAGCCCTGGATCCAGGACCTCGGAGTCTTCTCCGACCTGAAGTTCCACATCGGTTACGGTCTTGCGGGTAACAACCGCATTGCCAGCTACAAGAGCCTCGCCGTGATGGATTCCGTCACTTATCCTCTCGGAGACGGCACCCAGAGCGGTTATGCCTCCAAGCAGATCCCCAACCCCTACCTGAAGTGGGAGGCTAACAAGACCTTCAACACGGGCTTCGACTTCGGATTCCTCAACCAGAGGATAGTGATCTCCCCCGAGTTCTATGTCAACAGGAGCAGCGACCTGCTTCTCGACGCCAAGCTTCCCGATTCCTCCGGCTACACCAGCATGGTCATCAATGCCGGCGAAACCGAGAACAAAGGTCTTGACCTGACTATCAGCACGATCAACGTTGCGAAGAAGGATTTCACCTGGCGCAGCAGCCTCACCCTGTCCCACAACGAGAACAAGGTCGTCAAGCTCACGGGTGAGAAGGTCCAGTACTGGGAGGCTGTGTTCGGTTACAGCCAGAACACCCACCAGATCGGTGAAGGTCAGCCCCTCGGCCAGTTCTACGGCTTCGTGACCGACGGTATCTACCAGGTCAGCGACTTCGACTACGACTCCGCAACCGGTAAATACACCCTCAAGGACGGCGTCGCATACCGCGGCGACAAGACCACGATCATGCCGGGTAACTGGAAGTTCAAGAATGTTGACGGAAGCGACGACAACCAGATTACGGACGCCGACAGGACCGTCATCGGCAACGCTCTACCGATTCTCTACGGAGGATTCAACAACACCTTCGCGTTCAAGAATTTCGACCTGTCCGTCTATTTCACCTATAGCTACGGCAACGATATCCTGAACGCAACGAAACTCACCAACTCCAGGTGGGCGCAGGAGAACAAGAATGCCCTTGCCGTCACCGACAGGGCCCACAGGTTTACCTACATCAATGCCGCGGGCAACGTGGTATCTGACCCGACCGAACTTGCCGCCCTCAACGAAGGCAAGACCTACGCGGGTTACTACGACAGCAACAACGGAGCCATGTACATCCACTCATGGGGTGTCGAGGATGGCTCCTACATCAAGCTAAGCAACGTCACCTTCGGCTACACCCTGCCCTCCAAACTCGTCCAGAAAGTCGGTATCAACCGCCTCAGGGCTTACGTGACAGGAAATAACCTGTTCACCATCACAAAGTACAGCGGACTCGATCCGGAAGTGTCCACCATGTCCAGCCTCCTTACCCCTGGCGTCGACTTCGGTGCATACCCGAGAAGCCGCTCTGTAGTTTTCGGTGTTAATGTGACTTTCTAAACCATGGCAGATATGAAAAAGTATATGATTGCGGTCTTCGCCGTTCTGCTGTCCCTTGTCTCATGCTCCCTCCAGGAGAAACCTCTTTCGATGTATGAGAAGGACACGTATTTTGCCAACGAAAGCAAGGCCAAGATGGCGGTGACAGGCGCATACAGCACCCTGTCCGCCAGCAAGCACTATGGTCAGTGGGAAATGGCGATGCCTTCCTCTGACGATACCTATTATATCAACGGAACCGGGGCTGACAACACCCGCCGCGACATCTCCCACTACAACAACACGCTGACTTCCAGCAACCAGTGGATCGAGTCTTCCTGGACCTTCAAATATCTCGGCATCGACAGGTGCAACGTCGCCATCGACGGAATCGAGCATATGGAAGGCTTCGAAGGCAACGCGAACCTCAAAGCCCTGGACGCAAAGGCAAGGTTCCTGCGCGCCTTCCTGGCTTTCGACCTGATCAAGTACTGGGGAGACGCTCCGTTCTCGACTGATTTCACCGCCGGTTACGACGCCGCCTTCAAGCCCCGCCGCGACCGCGAGGAGATATATGACGCTATCCTTGCCGACCTGAAGTTCTGCGCGGATAACCTTCCTATGGCAAGTGCCACGACCAGCCCCGAGGATCCCTGCCAGGGCGCTGCGCATACCCTCGCCATGAGGGTCCTGCTCCAGAGGGCCGGCTATAGCCTGAAACAGGATGGAACCATCACCCGGCCCGACGATGTCACCCGCAAGAAGTACTTCGATGCGGTTATCGCCGAATGGACCGCCATGCAGGAGAAGGGTTTCCACGGATTCTACACCGGCGGCTATGCCCAACTCTTCAAGGATTATTCTGCCGAGGTCCTGAACCAGCAGGAAAGCCTCTGGGAGATCGCGTTCCATCCCATCGGAGCCACCTACTCTGAGAACGACGGCTTCTGGGGCACCTGGAACGGTCCCCTCGTGGAAGCTCCCACAGGGACTGATGGTACGGATTACGATTCTTCCAAGGCCATGGGACGTGCAAATGCCTTCTTCCGTGCAGTTCCCGCCTGGAAGGATTTCTTCGAGGCTACCGACGAAAGGCGTGACGTGATGGTCTGCACCTACCAGCTCAAATGGAACGCGGACACCAAGACCCACGACAAGAAAGAGCAGGCCTATCCCAAGAATGCCAAGAACTGGTATCCCGGCAAATGGCGCCGTGAATGGATGAAGCCCGGTTTCTTCCATCCCAACGCCACGAACGTCAACTACTGCCCCCTGCGTTATGCGGATGCGGTGCTGATGGCTGCCGAGGCCTACAACGAGACAGGAAACACCCCCCAGGCATGGACCCTTCTGAACAGCGTCCGTACCAGGGCAGGCGCCACTGCGATCGACAACACGAACTACGCCACCCTTATGAAGGCTCCGAAGGTCTATGACCTGCCGTTCATCGACGATAGCGACGATGCCGGCAAGTTCCGTACGGCCCTCTATTACGAAAGGGCGTTCGAACTGGCATTCGAAGGACAGAGAAAGTATGACCTCATCCGCTGGGGCTGCATCAAGCCCGCTCTCCAGCTCTTCGAGACCAACCTCCCTTCATCCTGCAACGGGCTTTACGTCGCCGGAACGAATTTCGTGACGGGTAAGCATGAACTGTTCCCCATCCCCCTGAAGGAGGTCCAGGCCAACCCTGCGCTCGAGAACAAGAACAACCCCGGTTATGAATAGTATAACCGCCAGGCGGAACTCCCGGCTGACAGCAACCCTTATGCTGTCGGCCGGAGCTGCCCTGGCATCCCCCCTGCATGCGGCGGCTCCATCCAAGGCAGGCCGGCAGTCCCCGGACCGTCCTAACATACTCTGGCTGACCTTCGAGGATGCCAGCTGGTACCTTTTCGGCTGCTACGGCAACACCCAGGTCCATACCCCGGTGATTGATTCGCTGGCTTCCGTGGGCGTCCTTTTCAGCAACGCCTGGGCCGCTGCGCCCCAGAGTTCCGCTGCCCGCTCGTCGATAATCACGGGATGCTATGCCCCCACATACGGAATGGATTTCCACCCGTATCCTTTCGACACCCCGGGAGACATCTTCTTCCCGCAGTTGCTGCGCGATGCAGGATACTATTGTACCAATAACAACAAGACTCACTACAACACCACCCGCGACCACAAGGCCTGCTGGGACGAGTGCAGCAAGTCTGCTTCCTACAACAGCGAACAGCGTGCTCCCGGCCAGCCCTTCTTCGCGGTCTACAACTGCGTTGCTTCCCACATGGGTCGCTACCGCACCTTCCACACCGACGGACGGCGCGACTACACGACCGAAGGGATATACCCCTCGCAGCTTACACTCCCCCCGCATATCCCGGACCTGCCGCAGGTGCGCTCCGACTATGCAGCCAACCTTGAGGCCGCCCAGGATATCGATACCTGGGTGGGATTCTTCCTGAAGGATCTCAGGGACAAGGGACTTGCAGACGAAACCATCATCTTCGTCTACAGCGACCATGGCGGGTGCCAGCCGCGTGGGAAAGGCTTTCTCTTCGAGACGGGGCTGCGCGTCCCGATGGTCGCCTACTTCCCTCCGAAATACCGCGACCTTTATCCCGGTGCGCAGCCCGGTGCCGACGCACGCCTCGTGAACTTCACGGACCTCGCTCCCACCGTACTCTCGCTCGCGGGCGTCAAGCCCCCGAAGCGCATGCACGGGCACGCCCTCATGGGAAAGTACGAGGACAAGGCCGTAAAGGAGCTTGACTTCGCGTTCACTGCCAACCAGCTGCACCATTACGTGCCTATGCGCGCGGTCAGGGACAATACCCATAAATATATAAGGAGTTACATCCCCTACCGCCAGGAGGCGACACGCAACTACTACCAGTGGGGCATGCCGGCCAACAAGGCATGGGACGAGGCGGTGTTGAAAGGGTACATCACAGATCCGAAGCTTCTCGCCCCCTATAGGGCCCATCCTGCCGAAAGGCTCTATGAACTCAGGACCGACATCTTCGAACTGAACGACCTTTCCGGCGAAGCCTCGGAGTACGACGAGTTGAAAAAACTGTCCTCAGCCCTTTCGGAGCACATCCGCAAGACCTCCGACCTGGGATTCTTCCTTCCGACCTCGCGCGAAGGCATCAACCTCTATGACAAAGTCCGTGCGGACAAGTTCCCCCTGGAAAAGCTCTATGACCTCGTCGAAAAAGCAGGTCTGGCACAGGTAGGCGATTATGCCTATCTTTGTGAGAATCTGTCTTCAGACTGCCCTGAATTCCGTTTCTGGGCGAGTGTCGGAATGGCGGTCCTTGCAACGGGGGGCCATATTGCGAAGGCTCCCACGGAACTTGCCGCCAGACTTTCCGATACCAACCCTTACGTGGCCGCCGAGGCTGCCATCGCCTGCGCCTATGCGGGCATGCCTGAAGAAGCGGTGCGGGTACTGGTGAATGAAGGCGGTCCATACCGGAAGGTCTACCTCTCGGCTCTGGAGTGCCTTGCCCTCGACCCTTCGATGGCCGGGTATATCCTGAAATGGAGGGAGAAACTCGAAGCGGACGCCCAAACACTGCCGAGGCTCCAGAATGAGGACGAAGGGCTCATGGTCCGCGGAATCCTCGCCGACCTGGGATGCCTGTCGGTCTGGGACATTCACGGCCCCGAGAGTTACGAAGCGGGCCTGAAGCTTAATCACGGCAGGCGCAAGATGCTGCCGCTGCCTTAAC
>JAEEGL016424204.1_pt1 | contig 11503 bp, 7 predicted proteins | sample 9134231 | NCBI WGS metagenome assembly JAEEGL01 (sample SAMN16246548, study PRJNA631951) | gut metagenome | biome: gut microbiome; feature: rumen; material: fiber-attached | host: Bos | place: Iran: Karaj | collected 2018-10
GAACTTGGGAACGAATAACAAAATTCAGAAAAAAGGAATTACGTTAGTAATTCCGAATCCGTGTGGCAACATGAAGGAAATAAAGATGAAAAGCAGCGGCGTAGAATGGATTGGCGAGATTCCTGATGAGTGGGAAGTAAGTCGAGTAAAAAATTTTCTCTCTGAAAGAACAGGTGGAGCTTGGGGAGACGAAAAAAAGAATAATGCAAATGACATTATTTGTCTTCGAATAGCTGATTTTGATTATTCAAGATTTAAGTTTAATAATTCAACTGAATTAACAATTAGAAACTATAACACTGACATAATTGAAAAATTATTATTAAAAAAAGATGATATTCTAGTAGAAAAATCTGGCGGCGGAGATAAAACTCCTGTTGGAAGAGCTGTAATTTTTGAAAAAACATACAAAGCCTTATTTGCAAATTTCATGGATAGACTTAGAGTTCGAAACAATATATCTGCTTTATTTTTTTTATATGTATGGACAACTTATTATGATAATAAATACATGTTGCCATATGTAAAACAAACTACAGGTATTCAGAATCTCGACATCACAAGTATTTTATCAGGTGTGTTTTTTCCTCTCCCACCAGAATCAACCCAACAGTGCATCGCCTCATATCTGGATAAAAAATGCAGCAAAATAGAAGAAACAATCCAGAACCAGCAGCAGGTAATAGAAAAACTAAAAGCCTACAAACAATCCCTAATCACCGAAGCCGTCACCGGCAAAATCAAAATCCAAAACGGCCAAGTCTGCGGAAAATATGAAAACTATAAAGACTCTGGTGTAGAATACTTAGGAAAAATTCCTTCAAACTGGAATATTAAGCGTTTACGTTATATTGGAAAATGTCAGAATGGAATAAGCAAAGGCGGTGAGTTCTTTGGTTCTGGCTATCCTTTTGTAAGTTACGGAGATGTTTATAATAATTTGACTTTACCAGAAACCGTATCAGGATTAATCGAAAGTACTCCAGAAGAACAAGAAAACTATTCCGTTACGGCAGGCGATATTTTTTTTACGAGAACATCAGAAACAATTGAAGAAGTTGGTTTTACTTCTGTTTGCTTAAAAACAATTGAAAAGGCAACTTTTGCAGGCTTTGTTATTCGAGTTCGTCCTTTTACAGATGAACTTATTCCAGATTACTCAAAATATTATTTTTCAAGTGATGCACATAGACGATTCTTTGTAAAAGAAATGAATCTAGTAACACGGGCATCACTGAGCCAAGATTTATTAAAAAGATTGCCAGTTTTAATTCCTTCAAAAGAAGAGCAAAAAGAAATAGCCGACTATCTTGATAAAAAATGTACAGCCATCGACGCTGCCATAGAACAAAAACAAAACCTAATAGAAAAACTAACAGAATATAAAAAGTCCCTGATTTACGAATGCGTAACCGGGAAGAAGGCGAGCTAGATGAAAAAGTGCCAAGTTTTTACACCAGAAAATTATGTTGATCTCCTTCTTAACTATGCAGATTATAACGAAAATCTTTATGGAAAAAAAGTATTAGAAAATTCCTGTGGAGATGGAAATATACTTTCTAAAATTGTGCAAAGATATATTTTAGATTGTAAAAAACAAGGTTTTTCTGCAGAGAAAATTTCTGAAGGATTATCAAATGATATCTATGGTATCGAAATAATAAAGACTACTTGGAAAAAATGTATTAGTCGATTAAATATAATTATTGAAGATGAACATATACCTTCTGTGGAGTGGAAAATATTTAATACTAATTATTTTTCATGGACACCAGAAAACAAATTCTCATATATAATTGGCAATCCTCCATACATAACATACTCTGAAATAAAAAAGGCTGAAATAAAGAAACTCAAAACATCTTTTAAGTCTTGCTCAAAAGGAAAGTTTGATTATTGTTATGCATTTATTGAAAAAAGTGTAAACGAACTAGAAGATAATGGAAAAATGTCTTATTTAATTCCAAGTAGTATTTTTAAAACTGTATTTGGAAATAACCTTCGTTCCTTCATTTTACCACATACAAAAGAAATAATAGATTATTCACTTCATAAAGTATTTTCTGATGCACTAGTAAAATCTTCAATCTTAAACATTCAGAAGAATTCAAACTATAGTTCAATCCTATATAAGTTTGATAATAAATGTGTAAATATTGACAAAACACTTCTTTCAGATAAATGGGTTTTCTTACAAAAAGAAGCTTCTGGTAATAGACGTTTTGGAGATTATTTTCAAGTATCACATGCAGTCGCAACTTTATATAACAAAGCCTTTTTGCTAACTGATTATGAGGAAGATGATAATTATATTTATGTAGGTAATCATAAAATTGAAAAAGAGATTATTCGCCCTGCAGTATCTGCAAAATCCAAAAGGTATAAGAATAATACATTAATTATTTTTCCATATTATTTTAATGATGGATTGAAACGATATGAAGAAACTACATTTATAAAAAGATTTCCAAGGGTAACTGAATACTTAAAATCATTTTCAAGTGAATTGAAGAATAGAAAAAGTGATATCAAATCTAAATGGTTTGAATATGGACGATCTCAAGCTTTATCATCACTTAATCAAAATAAACTATTAATATCTGTAGTGATTTCTGATAAGGTATTAGTGTATGAGGCTTCTTCGAATGATATTCCTTATGCAGGGATGTTTGTTACGCAAAAAAAAGATTTATCATTGCAAGATGCCAAAAAAATTTTAGAAAGCCAAGAATTCCTTGAATATGCACAATCTATTGGTATCCATATGAGTGGGAATTCTATTCGAATTATGTCAAAAGATATTATGGAATATAGATTTTAGAGGAGAATTGCAGCATGGAAGATTTACAATACATTATTGATGATAATACAATTGTTGAATTATTAGGTTTACAAAGTTTTACTACTAAAGAATCTGCAATTCTTGAGTTAGTTAAAAATGCATATGATGCAGGTGCAAAATTACTGAAGATAAAAATTTGTGCTGATTCTATAGAAATATCAGATAACGGAAATGGTATGTCTAAAGAGGAGTTTAAGAACAATTGGCTGCATATTGGAAAAAGTACAAAAGGATACTCCTTTAAAGACACAGATGGGAAAATCCGAATTGCTGCGGGAGCAAAAGGCGTTGGAAGATTTGCTTTAGCTAGACTAGGCGCATTAGTTATAATGAAGTCAAAAAAAGATAATTGTGATGGAATAAAATGGACAACAGATTGGACTAATGAAAATAATAAGTTATCTGATGATAATTCTAAAAAATCTAAAGGCACAGTTTTTGATATTCAATATTCACGCGATGCATGGAATATTAAACAAGCAAAAAACTTAGCAGATTATTTAGGAAGAACATATTTTGACAATTCTATGGAAATTCAATTATCATTTTGTGAGGAACAGATTCCAATTGAAAAATGTTTCTCGAATTTGCAACTTGGAAAAAACTATATAACATCAATAAATTTAAAATTTAATGCAAAAAAAACAACATTAATAACTACGATAGAATCTGACGAATTTGATGAGGCTGTTTCAAATTACTATAAAGAGGAAAGTATTCATAAAGTTTCATTTACAAAAGATATGAGTGCTGAATTTGAAACATCATCTGAACCATATGAAAAGAATAAGGAATTATTACAAAAGCTGGGAGATTTTTCTGCAGATTTTTATTTCGGTATGGATAAGAACTTATCTGAAGATAAGGAAAAGTTTTTATATAAATATGATTCATTAAGCAATCGTATCAAAAAAGGGATTATTCTATACAGAAATGCTTTTAGTATATCTTCATATGAAGGATACAAAGACTGGTTACAATTAGGAAAAAGGTCAAGAGCTTCACCTGCGTCTCCTTCTCATCCAACAGGTTCATGGAGAGTCAGAGAAAATCAAATTTCGGGTAAAGTTCACATAGATAAGGAAAAAAATAAAGTTTTACAAGATTTGGTAAATAGACAAGGTTTAGTTGAAAATGACTATTATAATTATTTTATAAGAATAATTGAGTCTTCTATATCCGATTTTGAACATTATAGACAGAGTATAATTAGAGCTGTTAATAAAAAGAATAAGGAAGAACCTGTTAAAGAAGAAAAAAGAATTTCTGATGAATTAATAAATAAAACTAGACAGATTGATACTTTATCTGATAAGGATAAAGAACAATTAATTTCTGAACTACAGAATTATAAAAAACATGAAGAGGAACATTTTAAATCAGAAGAACGATATCGTTATGATGTTAGAATTTTAAATATTTTAGCTACATCAGGTTTAAAAGCATCATCAATAGCTCATGAATTAAATAATGATAGAAACCAGATATCTGACAATTATGAATTTATTGTAGATGCCCTAAAAAAATACAATTACTGGGATGATTTGAATTCATATGAGAAAACTCAAAAATCATATTTAAATGTACCAGATTTATTACTAAAAAACAAAGAAGTAAATACCAAGTTTTTGCAATTTGTTGATACTCTATTAACAGAAGTTGAAAAGAAACAATTTTATCCTCAAATATATAATATAAAAAAATTAATGGAGAAAATCAAAGAACGATGGTCATCTCAATATTCTTGGGTTTCTATTAATCTGACAATTCAACCTGAAGAATTAGAATATAAAACGGCTGAAGATATTTTTAATGTAATTTTTGATAATTTAATTTTAAATAGTATTCAACAAAATGAATCTAAAGATCATTTAATTATTAGTATTGATATATCACTAAATGAAGAAAATTTACTTGTGAAATATGATGATAATGGATGTGGTCTTCCACAAAAATATCGAAGTAATCCAAATCGTATTTTAGACCCACTTGAAACTTCCAGGGAAAATGGCCATGGATTAGGCATGTGGATTATAAATAACACTCTTGATATGACATCCGGGAATGTTATTGAAATACTTCCAAAAGATGGTTTTTCAATAAAATTTATTATAGGAGATAAGATTTAAATATGGAAAATATAAATATCTTATATATAGACGATAACATAGATCCGCATATTACTAAATTTTTAGATTCATCTATTGATACTACGGATGTGAGTATTTCTACAAATGAATATAAATTTAATATAGAGTCCGACACTTACAAAACAATTCTTGAAAATGAAGAAATCAAAAAAGCAGATATTATTTTAATTGATTCAAGATTATTTGAAAATTCACATACTGGAGTCTCAAAGATATCTGGCGAAGAGATAAAAATAATAATAACGAAATTCTTTCCATTTAAAAATATCATTGTAATTTCTCAAAATGGAACAAATGAAAGTTTAGGTATTCTTGGTAAATATAAACATTCAAAAGATTTATCTCCAAAGGAATATTATGATAGTAAATGGAAAAATATAATTGAAAAATCTATACAAGAAATTTTAATAATTCGAAAAATTAATTCTCAATTAAACGATAATGAAAACATTGAAACTATTGTGAAGGAAAAAATTGAAAATTCAATAGCAGGAATTAGTCAGTACGAGGAATTATCAAAAGATGATATAGATAACTGCATAAAAACTTTTCTTGAAATTAAAGAGATTTGTAAAAATGAAGGATTATAGAGCAACTGAAACAGATATTTTTCCATCAGAAAAAGATATAAACTCTCACAAGGATGAAGTATTAAAAGGTCATAGGACTCCAAACCATTACAGTTTTATTCATGAACGAGGAAGCCATGCGAACAAAGAGTTTCGAAAGGCTTTTAATAATAAATGTGCTTATTGTGGAGTTAATGAGCTAATAAATTCTGTTCAATTATTTGAAGTTGATCATTACATTTGTCAATCATCAACAAGACTTTCAGTTGATTTTGACAATTTTGATAATTTGATTAATTCCTGTTATGAATGCAATAGACATAAATCTGGTTTAGATATAATCGATGATTATTTAGAGATTCTAAATCCAAAAAGCAATATTCAAAATGTTTTTACACGAAGCAAAGATTTTAATATTATTATAAATACAAAGTATAAGTCAGATGACTATATTTTAGATTTTTATAAAAAAATGAAATTTAATCATAATCTACGACGTCTTGATTTTCTAATCTTATCTATAATTGATTTAGAATCAAACACAAACAAACAAGAGATTAAAGATAAACTAATTGTCTTAATTGAAAAATTAAAACAAAAACGAAATAAAATGATTATTTAGGACTTTACTATGCACGGAGAAGCCAAACTTTTATTAAAATTCCTCGATGGTTCTGATAACCGCTACATCATTCCGGTTTATCAGCGTAATTATGCCTGGAAGCCTAAGCAGTGCGAGCAGCTTTTTAATGACCTGGTTCAAATCATTAAGAAGGACCGTAAGTCTCACTTTTTTGGAAGTATTGTTACTTCTTCGGCAAATAAGGGCGGAAAGTCTGACTATCTGGTAATTGACGGTCAGCAGAGAATCACAACTATTTCCATTCTTTTTACAGCTATGGTAAATCTGATGAAGTCTGGTCTTGTTGTAGCAGATGATAAACGACTTGCAGAAAAAATTGAAAAGAAATTTCTTGTTGATGAGTATCAGACAGAAGACCGCAAGCTCCGCTTAAAGCCTATTAAGGATGACTGTATTTCTTTTGACAAGCTGATTACAAATGATCCGACTGAATTTGTTGAAAGCTCCAACATCACTCAAAACTATTACTACTTTGAAAACCGCATTAAGAAAAACGAAATCTCAATTGATGATTTATACGAAGCTATTTTTCGCCTGGAAATAATCGATATCTTCCTTGATAAAGAAGACAATCCTCAACTCATTTTTGAAAGCCTGAATTCAACTGGCCTTGATCTTACAGAAGGTGACAAAATCCGTAACTTTATCCTTATGGGACTGGATGCAAACAAACAGGAAGAATATTACGAAAAATACTGGAACAAGATAGAAAAATGTACCGGCTACAATGTAAGTGGCTTTATCAGAAACTATCTTACCCTGATTCAAAAAAGGATTCCTAACATCAACAATGTATATTTTACTTTCAAAGAATATGTTCTTGAAACAATGCACATTGAAAATGCTGATGACTGTGAAGCTATCTTAAAAGAAATGCTTTACTACTCTCAGATTTTTGAGAAAATTATCACTGCAAAAAATAATCCAAAGGATACTGTTTCTTCTATTCTTTGCAGATTGAACAACATCGAAATGACTGTAAGCTATCCATTCTTACTTTCCATGTTTGCCCATGAAGAGAAAGGCGAAATTGAATTTGCAGATGTTGAGATTACTTTGAAAACCTTGGAATCCTATATTTTCCGAAGAATTATGTGTCCTAATTATGCATCAAACGCTTTGAACAAAGTTTTCTGTAATCTTGATTCAGAAGTAATGAAGCTTAAAAACGAAAATCCAGATTCTTCTTATTCTTCCATTTTGATTTATTATCTTTTATCAAGAAATGGTGCTGCAGGTTTTCCAAGCGACAAGGAATTTGTCGATGCTCTTACAAACCGCGATGTTTACCACATGTTCAAGAAAAATCGTGAATATCTTTTTGATCGTTTTGAAAATGGTGACACAGTTGAACGGGTAAATGTAATTGAAATGATGGAAAACGGCGATTTATCGATTGAGCATATTATGCCGCAAACTTTGACAGAAGACTGGAAAAAGGAACTTGGTTCTGATTATCAAAATATTTATGATCAGAATATTCACACTCTCAAAAACCTGACTTTGACAGGCTACAATTCAAAATACAGCAACAGTTCATATTCAGAAAAGAAGAACATAGAAAAAGGATTTAAAGATAGCGGTCTTAACCTTAATAAAGCTCTTCTGGATTATGAGCACTGGACTTCAAAAGAAATGCAGAACCGTCTTGAAAAATTGATTGCTCAGGCAAATCTTTTGTGGCCATATCCTAAGTCAGATTTCCTTCCACCTAAAAAAGAAAATGATTCTGTAACATTAGATGACGATGAATCACTTACAGGAAGAGTATTGATTTCATACACTTACGGAAAGGTAAAAGAACACGAAACTTCTGCCTGGGTAGAGATGTTCAAAGATGTAATCAAGCAGATTTACGATGAAGACCCAAGCCAGATTCGAATTCTTGCTGCAGATGGAAACTATGAAAATATAGCTCTTTCTACTGCAGAAAAAGAAGGTGACTGGTTTAAAATTGATTCAGATGTATATCTTTATACTTACAATTCAACTTCAGCAAAAATGAGAATTCTTAATCGGGTTTTTGAAGCCTATGGTAAAGACAAAAGTGAACTGGTATTTAATTTGAAGGTGGAGGAATAAGATTGATAAAAAGCAAAAAAAAGGAAGTTAGAATTATTTCCAAAAATCCAGGTTTTATTCTTTCTGTAAAAAAAACATATGATGGAAAATCTTTTCCTTTTACGATAATCTGTACACTTCCTATTACTTTTAATTATCAGGATGATTCTTATATTCATTTATCTTACGTAATTGAAACTTCATCAAAAATTTATAATTTTCCAAATGGGGAAATTGATAAAAATAATCCTTATACATCTTATAGTGTAGTAATAAAATTTGGGATTGCAGAAATTGTAAATCTTGTAACTCCTAAATATTTGAGAAACAAAGGGTTTGCCTCAGGAATTTTAGATATTATTTCTGAAATATTATCTGAGTATAATAGATTAATAAGATGTAAAAAAATTGAAGAGATAAAAAATTATATGCCCATTGAATGTATTGTTGGTTTTGCAAAATCTTGTGATGAAGAACCAAGACTAAGTGATGATCAGCTTATAAGATTTTATGAGCAGAATGGATTCTCTGTAGATAGAAGCAGAAATATGAAAAAACTTATTTTATGAATTATTTTGGGAACAGTCGGAGTGGGTGTTGCGGGGGTGCGCTGGAAACTCATACTTATGTGTTCGTTGCAAATATCCCGCTAGAAGGGCTGACGGGCAAGCAGCAATGCGTAGCGACTTGTGCTGTGCCCCCTAAAGTTGGACAAATAAAGTTCAATTTATGGGGGCTTATTTTATGTGTGCTCTGCCTGACTACATAATTGCAGAACCTGAGGTTACTATCCAGCAGGCAAGGGCAGCAATTACAAAACTTGAAACAAAAACATGTCCGGTTTTTCTGTACATCCAGGTACCGAGGAAACTGAAAACGATTACCTGTGGAACAAAGACTATTAAAAGCGACATAAAAGGTCCGCCAAAAGTAGTACCAAAACAAAGGTCGGCACCAGGACCAAGTCCCATAAAGAAAGGAATGTATTCCAGTAGTACGATGAGCATTAGACCGCCAGCCATGCAGACTGCATTTCTCCACCAGCACTGGAAATATCCGCCGCTGGAAGTGTCTGTTACATATCTCGTTTTCATCTGTGCAAAAATTTTTGAATTGTTCATCAGGAAGAAAACAAAGAAAACTGGAATATAGACAAAGAACTGACCTAAGCGTTCCAGATTAAAAGGTTTAATGAAAGGCCATATAACCCTGAAGTCCAGCATAAAGGCTTTTGTGAAAATTGTTACGAGAATGTAGATATATGCAAGACTTATCAGACTGAGCAGAACAGATTTTCCTAAAAGAGCCCAGCCGAATTTTTTCGCTTTGTTTTCTTCTGCCATACCAATGTCATAGAAATTAATCGGGTTGTTTGTTTTTTTAGATTTATTCCATGGAATAAGTGTTGTAACCAGCATGATAATGATGAGCAGAAGATACCAGCTTAAAAAGCCGTTTCCAATTGTCATTCTGAAAATATTTTCAGGAAGCGGCAAAAGACCGTGTCCCAGCTGAGTCGTAAACGGATATGTTAAGGCTGCAATCAGCATTGTAATTACAGCGCCTTTCCACCAGCTTTTGTTTGTCTTGAATTTTGTTTCATCCGAAGGAAGTTTTTGCTTTACTGATGCAAAAAATGGAGCAGAAAGCAAAAGATTCATAAGTGGAAGCAATGAAAAAACTGCAAGAAGAAAGGCTGCAAAAACAAGGAATTCTTTAGCACCATAAACATGCTTTTTCGAAGATATGGTGTAGTCCTGTTCGAGCGTACCGCCAAACCAGTCGATTGCTGCTGTTAAGGCGTGATGATCATGTGTTGTAAGCCGGTGATTTGTTTTTATCAGTTCTATTCTGCGTGCCGAACCGTCATGAAAGTATCCGTATGTTTTATTGAACTGAGGAGTTTCTTCATCGGTATTTAAAAATTCCCGCCGTAAATCTGAAGCCATCAGTTTTTCGGTTACAGTGTTTTTGTAATCACGGAAGTAATTGAATTCATCCCATTTAGACTGAAGTAAAAGAACATTGTTAAATTTAATGGAATCAGAATCGTATGCATTTTTTCTGAACAGTTCTCCGCATTGCAAAACTATAGCTTTTACAGGACTTGCGGCAGCTGTTGACCAGGCTGCCCAGGTGCCCATGGAATGTCCTGAAACCCCAATTCTGTTTCTGTCGACAAAGTCGTATTGGGCAAGCTGTAAAATGCTTTCTATTCCACCCATTGAACTGTCATAAAGTACAGAACCGTCTGTGCCCCTGCTGTAGCGCTCCTTAAAAAATGACAGGTTTGAAAAGTTCATCATGATTTTATAACGGATTGCACCACCGGAACTGAGTGTTTTATAAGTTTTAGATTCCTCGCTGTCTTCTCCATAATTTGTTGTAACTTTGTGATTAGTCCAGCCGCGTTCTTTTAAGCCGGCACTTGTCCAGCCATGTCCATATTCATCCATAGAAAGTACAACAAAACCTCGTCTGGAAAGTTCTATTGAATAGGCATCGTTTGTTTCTTTATCATTCTGATAGCCGTGCAGCAGTAAAACAGCAGGTGCCGGATTATCTTTTGTTGCGGTTTCCGGTTTATAGAGTTTTCCGCAAAGGTATTGTTTTTTTCCATTGCTGTCATCAAACTGATACTTTACGATTGAAACTTTAACTTTTCCCCAGTCTGTTTGAATCCCGTTCGCAATAATCATAAATGCAAAAATTAAAACGGTAAAACAAATGAGAATAATTAAGGATTTTTTGTTTTTCATTGATTCCTCCAGAATTTTAATATAAAATTATAGCATGGATTTATAGAATTATGAAGTATATTATCAGTCCAGATTCTTTTAAGGGAAGTCTTGATGCGATGGAGTTTTGTAAAATTGCATCAGAAGAAATTCTTAAAAAACAAAACTCTTCAAAAATTATTCTTATGCCGCTGGCCGATGGCGGCGAAGGAACACTTGATACTATGCTTTATGCACTGAACGGAAAGACACTCAATACAAAAGTAACAGGTCCCTTTATTGATGATACTGTCAAAGTGGATATTGGTTTTTTCGAAAATGGAAAACTTGCTGTAATTGAAACTTCTAAAGCTATGGGATTGCCTCTTGTTGGAGAAAGAAAAAATCCATGTTTAACAACAACTTTTGGTGTAGGACAGATGATTGATTATGCAATTTTGCAGGGTGCAGAAAAAATTGTCTTAACACTTGGAGGTTCAAGCACAAACGATTGCGGAACC
>JAEEGL010158073.1_pt1 | contig 11502 bp, 10 predicted proteins | sample 9134231 | NCBI WGS metagenome assembly JAEEGL01 (sample SAMN16246548, study PRJNA631951) | gut metagenome | biome: gut microbiome; feature: rumen; material: fiber-attached | host: Bos | place: Iran: Karaj | collected 2018-10
CGCTGCCTTTAGCATCCTTAAGTTTTCCCTGTAATAAAAACAGAACGCTTCATCCATCGCAATTGCGACTTTTTTCTTATCTGCGCCGAACAATTTATTCACACCATCCGATCCCGGATGTGTGTCGGATGCATTGATGGATCCGGCTTCGTAAGCTATATCCATGATATCTTTGACATCAACCGTATCACGCATTATTCTGCATGCATTATCGATAACTCCGGATACCTTACATTCATCCGGTACTACAAGCCCCAAATGTCTGCTGTCAATATGCAGGCTCTCATCCTCAGGCACATATCCAAGCAGCCTTATCCCTGTCTCTTCTTCCAAAAAGGATCTGATCTTTTCATAATACATCCCACTTATCCTGTTAAGGATCACACCCTTTATAAGGCCATACTCATCATAATCCAAAAAGCCCTTTATCAAGGCTGCCAATGAAGCACCCATACCTTTGGCGTCCACTGTCAAAATGATCGGCGCCTGTATGGCTCTTGCAAGATCATAGGATGATCCGACCGGGGATATTCCGCCCACTCCGTCATACAGCCCCATGACTCCCTCAATAACGGCTATGTCACTGTCCGTACCCATTCCTTCGCGCAATAAATAAACCATAACCTCATCGGGTGTAAAATACGTATCAAGATTGCCGCCGGGTGCGATATCTCCATCTGTGTTCATCGCAAAAACACCGTGTCCCAAAGCTATCCTGTGATACATGGGGTCTATATAATCGGGACCGCACTTAAAGGGTGCGACCTTTTTCCCGCTATCATTAAGAAGACGCATTATCGCACTTGTTATCAATGTCTTTCCGCTTCCGCTCTTAACCGCGGCTATCATTATACGTCCGGATCTCAAATCTCATTCCTCCGTTTTGGGCATCCTGTCCCGGCAGATCAGGATCTGTCTGCCTTAAGTATCTCCATGATCTTTTCGTAATGATCGGGATCATGTGGAAAAGTACAGTCAGTGCATACCTTTATCTTATGATCGCCCTTGTCCTTATAAGACGGACTGCCGGGGCAATCCGTCAGATGATACATGGGACAGTAACAGAACAGGCAGTTAAGAACATCCGTCCCCTTATGACACGGATAATACTCACATTCCCTATTTTCAAAAAACTTATGCGAATTGTTCACAACGCACCTCCGCAAATAAATCAGTTGATCTCAAACGAATATATATATACGGGATTTTCCAAAGTCATCTCATCCGCATCCGCATCAGTGCCGGATCTTCCGATCTGTACTCTGACAACCGATGCATCCGTAATGCTCTCATCGGCCATCCATTCCTTTAACACATCCTTGGTCTTATCCGTTATCGCATTGGCCACAACCCTTATGTGAGTACCCCTTGCCTTTAATGCATCAAGTATGTCCTTTAGCCTTCCGTCATTACCGCCTATAAAAGCATGCGTGGCGGAAAAGTCCTTGCCAAGCACTTCCGGAGCCGTTCCCTTAACCACGACTATATTGGGAAGTCTGTGATGCTTCTTATTGGCCGTTGTAAGACTGACAGCCTCGTCATTTTTGTCATATGCATAGACGATCCCTTCGGGCATAAGCCCTGCTGCCTCAACCGATATAGAACCCGTGCCGCATCCTATATCCATAAGTCTTGAGTCCGGCCTAAGCTTAAGCTTATCCATGACGATCGTTCTGACCTCTTCCTTGGTCATCGGGACATTGCCGCGTATCATCTCCTCCGGTCTAAGGCCGGGAGCGACCGGTCTTATCACAGGCTTTGGATTACGGATATGACATATCATAAGACCATCTGCAGGTATATCGTCAGGTCGTATATCTTTAACCGCATTGCCTAACAGCGCCTCATCCGCATGCGAAAGATTCCTTCCGACGGTCAGGGTGCAGTCTTCCATCCCCGCACTGTCAAGCACCTCAGTAAGCCTTAAGATATCATCACGCCCTCCGGTTAAGACAAAAGTATCCCTGTTATACCTTACATATGAAGCCGCGATATATACACTGTCCTTATCCTTTCCGTGCATCGAACATATCGCAGCCTTATCGTATGGCCTTCCGATCATTTTGGACATATAGGATACCGATGATATTCCCGGCAATATATTTATCCTTGTCTTGGATCCGCTTATTTTAAGCTTCTTAAGCGCATCATATACTCCGGCGCATCCGCTGTTAAATCCCGTATCACCTGAAAAAAGAACGGCGACTGACTTTCCTTTAAATCCGTCATGCTCCGTAAGATATCTCACGATCGCATCAGGCGTATATATGGGCTCATAAATCTTCGAATGTCTCTTTACAATGCTCATATCTGCAGGACATGGCTTATCCATCCATTCACGGCACTGTGAAACAAGCCTTTGCGCTCCGAGTATCACATCAGCCTCACATATCGCCTTATAGGCTTCGATCGTAAGATCTAAGATATCACCCATACCTGTTCCTATAAGACTTATCTCCGTTTCTGTCTCCTTACCGGTTATAAGTTTTAAGATCTCTTCATAACTCTTACATACAATATCCGGATTCTCCCCCGGTCTTGTAAGTATGTGTATCTTTATCCCGCATCTCTTGACAGCTTCCATCTTTTCATAAAAGCCGCCGGCGCTGCCGCTTTCCTTTGTCACAAGATGGCTTATCCCATATTGTTTAATGATCGCCTCGTTCATTTCCACGTTAAATGGTCCCTGCATGGCTATTACGTGGGACATGCTTATTCCCGCTTCTTCACACAGAGTCAGATTCTCTTTTCCCGGAATGACTCTTGCATAGAGTCTGTCAAGTTCATCCTCTCCCATAATCCCGGTGTAAGTCTTAAGATCCTTGCTGCCTGTAGTAAAAAGTATATTGCCTTTGGTTTCCTTAAGGCTCTTTCCAAGCTTATCCTTATCCGAATACGTGACCACATATTCATTATCCGCATGAATTATGTCTGCATCACTGTCACGTCTAAGCCTTATAAGCTTTGCCTTTGTTTCTTTGACCGCACTTATGATATTATCGGTGACAGCGGTCGCATAAGGATGCGTGGCATCAATTACAAGCTCATAGCCACCTGTCTCTATCAGTTCCTTTATCCCCTCTCCGTCCAATCTACCCGTGAGGATATTCCTGTAAGGATCCTCTTTAAGTATCTTCTCACCGTAATCGGTCGCAACACAGATCGTATGCTCTGTATTCAGTTCACACAGTTCATCCGAAAGCCTGTGTGATTCACTTGTTCCTCCGAAGATCAATATCTTCACGCAAATCTCCATTCCAAGCTTACTGCTTTACTATACCCTGTAGCCTCTGGGTGTTACCATATGTCCGTCAATGACCTTGGTCGTGGACGAGCCGATAAATACGGTACAGAACATATCGATATCCTGTGAAGGCAGCTCATTAAATGAGCATATACTGTAAGCCTCACCTTCCCTGCCTATTAGGGATGCTATACCGCATATCCTGTCAGGATCGATGATCTCTGACAGCAGATCGACAACTCTTTTTATATGATCGGCTCTCTTATGGGAAGACGGATTGTAGAGCACAATACACATATCGCCCTTAGCCGCACATTTAAGTCTTTTTTCTATTACTTCCCAAGGTGTTAACAGATCGCTTAAACTGATCACGCAAAAATCATGGCCTATCGGTGCGCCAAGCAATGCAGCTCCGCTTATCGCCGCCGTTACGCCCGGGATCACGGTAAGTTCATATTGCGGATCATCGGGTGATAAAGACATATTATATTCAGGCATAAGCTCATACATCAAAGACGCCATTCCGTATATACCGGAATCCCCGCTGCAAATGACGGCGACTCTCTTACCTTCGCTTGCTGCCTCATAGGCCATCCTGCAACGGATCATCTCCTGCTTCATCGGTGTGGATATATATTCCTTGCCCGGATAATAATCTCTTACCAGATCAAGATAAGTATTGTATCCGATAAGCACATCACAGCCTTTCATTATCCGATCGGCTTCCATGGTCATACCATCACCGCCGCCGGGTCCTATTCCGACTATATATATATTATTGACCTTCTTTTCTCTGTCATAAAGCGCAGCCTTATCTTTGACAGCCACTGCCACCGTGATCCCCTTGCCGGCCGTCTTTTTAACCAAAAGCCTGCCGCCCGATCTGACTGCCGCCCTCTCACACACATTGTCAACTCCGGTAGTCTGCTCCACGAATTCCGAAGCGGAATACTCTCCGGGTACTTCTTTAAGTTCTTTTGCACTGTACGCATTAAGCCTGTATCTTGATCTGTCACATATACTTACCAAGGCCGGCTCATCTGCCTTAATATCTATCGTCGCAAGTTCACAGACAAGTGCTCTGTCAAGATCATTTTCCTTAAGTACTCTGTCAATATGCTCCTTTACTTCCTGCACGGATATTCCCCTTTTGCATCCTATGCCTATGATCAGAGATCTTTTTGCCAGGATGAGCTTATCTTTCCCATATTCTGACAAAAGATCCCTTATGGCATCTGAGTCATATCCGCCGTATATGATCACATCAGAGTCCGTAACAGACTCTGTGATCACGCTCTTTTCGTATGTGATCTTCCCATCATAACCGGATAAAAAGATCTTAATATCCTCACCTGCAAGCCTTATTGCCGATACCGCCTTGATGTGATCCCTGTTTAATATGGCAAATTCTTCTTCCATTGCCCATTCGTCGAAAGCTTTTATACCATTAACATCAGAGGCCGTGGTAAGCACCGGGACAGCCTGTATAAGTCCGGCTATCATTTTAGCAAGCGCATCCGCTCCACCCACATGTCCCGAAAGCACCGGGATAACATATTCTCCTGCTTCGTCTGCGACGACGACCGCTCTGTCAGTCAGTTTGGAAACAAGCAACGGAGCTATAGCTCTTACTGCTATCCCCATTGCCCCGACAAAGACAATATCACGACCGTCTGTCCATGCGCTTTTCACCGTATCATAAAGTGTTCCGTTCCCGATACGGACCACTTCCGCGCCTTCACATGCCTTCTCATGAGTGCATAATGACTCGATTTTCTCCCCTAGCAGAGTTCCTTTATCCGTAAAAGTAAATATACTGAGTTTCATCTTTCCTGTTCCGAATTATTGCTCTTTTTTCTGATCCGTACCCTTTCTGTATTCGGTCGAAAAGTCCGGTGAATACAGTTTTGATCTGTTATATCCGTTCTGCGCGATCGCATCACCGACAAGGACCACCGCCAGTCTGTCGATCCCCGCATCTTTTCCTGCTATATTCAGATCCGCAAGCCTGCAGTATACGATCTTTTCATCTTCCCATGTGGCCTTGTATACGATCGCTGTCGGAGTATCTTCGGACAGCCCTCCTTTTATGAGCTCGTCCTGTACTTTTTTAAGCATGCCCGCGCTTAAATATATCGCCATCGAACAATGCAAAGCTGCCAGTTTATCAAGGCTCTCACTTTCCGGCACCTCGGTCCTTCCGCTTACTCTTGTTATGATAAGAGACTGAGTCACCCCGGGCAGAGTGTATTCCATATTAAGACTTGCGGCTGCTCCAAAAGCGGCCGTTACTCCAGGGCATGAATCATAAGGGATCTTAAGCTTATCCAAAATATCCATCTGCTCACGAACCGCTCCGTATATACTTGGTTCTCCGGTATGAAGACGCACAATATCCTTATTTTTTGCATGCGCGTCCTTTACCACATCCATCACCTCATCAAGGGTCATGTATGCACTGTCATGCAGCTTGCACCCTTCTTTTGCATTATCAAGCAGTTTCTTATTGACAAGTGACCCCGCATATATGATCACATCGGCATTCTTTATAAGGTTAAGTCCCCTTACGGTTATCAGATCTTCCGCTCCCGTTCCTGCGCCAACAAAGTGAACCATTCTTTTACTCCCTTACTCTTACCCAGTATTCCGTACTCATTGTTATATATCAGTGTATCGATACCAAGTTCTTCGTTATCCGACTCATCCAAAGCCCCTTTGTAATCCCTTTTAATCCTGTCATTTAAGTGGTATAAAACCCTGTCTGTCACCTCTTCCATGACACAGTCAAGCTTCCCGCACTCATGCAAGAGCCTGACGGCCTCTTCTGTCGTAACGCACTCCATGATCTTTTTACAGATCATGGGATCCGTTCCTTTCAAAAGTGCGACCGAAGTAAGAATCTCCATCCTGCAGTCCGCTTCCCTGGAATGAGTATTCATTATTCCTCCGGCGACTTTTATGAGTTTACCGATATGTCCTGCAAGCAACAGCTTTTTAAAGCCCAGTTCTTTGGCCATATCAAGTGTATCACCTATATAATTACTGCACTTGATACTCTTATCTATGTCATAGCCAAATTCATTCATGACAAGTTCTCTCCCGTAATTACCGGGCGTTATAACGGCATGCTCATATCCTAATTCTTTCCTCTGCTTAAGTTCCAATCTTATCGTATCAAGCAAAGCCTTTGTGCTCATCGGTTCAACGATACCGCTGGTACCTATTATGGATATCCCGCCCTTGATCCCCAGTTTGGGATTAAATGTCTTCTCTGCCAGTTTTGCCCCGTCCGGTACGCTTATCTCAACATTCAGAACGCCCGAAAAACCGGCTAACTCGGCTACTGCACTCACTTCATTGGTGATCATCTTCCTCGGAACGGAATTAATGGCGTGATTTCCAACAGGCTGATCCAATCCCGGTGCGGTCACAATGCCGATACCTTCTCCTCCCGATATCTCTACCGAAAAGCCCTTGTCATCGTCACTTTCATCTTTGATGTGATCATTGACAGGCAACTCTTGTCTGCTCACTTTGGCATAGATAAGGATTCCGTTTGTAACATCGGGATCATCTCCGCTGTCTTTTTTTACCGCACAGCTGACATGATCATCTTCCATGCATATATCATAAAGACCGGTATCGAACGTAAGTCCTCCCGGTGTCATGATAGATACACTATTAATCCTGTTTCCGAACAGGAGCATATATGCCGAAGCCTTAGCCGCTGCCGCTGCACAGCTTCCGGTTGTAAAACCCTTCCTTAATCCTTTGGCATCTTTCATTGCATATCTTTCCTTGTAAGCTGATACATCATCGCATTGACTATAGCCGCCGCAACGTTACTTCCGCCCTTTCTTCCTGCTGCTACTATATACGGCAATCCGCTTTCCATTATCAGTTCTTTGGCAGCTACAACATTTACAAATCCCACCGGAACTCCGATGATCAATCCCGGAATGCTTAAAGGATCACCGTCATTATCATCTTTTGTCTTTTTATAATTCTCATAAATGCTTACTAGTGCGGTGGGAGCATTGCCTATCGCATATATGACGGGCTTGCTTAACGCAGCTGCTCTCTCCATACTGACCGAGGCTCTTGTAATGCCACGTTCCTTTGCCTCTTTGGCAACATCTTCATCCGCCATATAGCAGACTGCCTCAATGCCCAATTTTTTAAGGGCTGTTTTATTGATACCGGAAAGAGCCATATTGGTATCCGTGACAATGACACAGCCTTCACTAAGCAGATTGGCCGCTTGGGGCAGGGCATCTTCGCTGAATACAAGGCTGTCTGCGTAATCAAAATCCGCTGTGGTATGTATCACTCTCTTGATCACGGGTTCCGATTTGATCGGGCATGTATCATCAGATATAAGACGCCTTAACTTAATATTCTGCCTGCTTAATTCCTCCCCGATGATCTCAAAGCTTCTTGTCTCTATCATCTCGGGACGTACATATTCAATCCTGTTCATATATATCCTTTATATTGCGCAAAAGCTCATCATCTTCACTTTTACTTTTGATCGATATCCTGTAGAATCCGTGCCTTAATCCGTATATATCATCGCAGTCCCTTATGAGTATCCTTCGCTTTTTCAGTTCCTCATAAAGTTCTGTCTGAGTATATAAAAGCAGATAGCAACTGACCGACTCATATACCATGATACCCAGTTTTTTAAGTTCATCCGCCATTCTTATTCTTTCATCATTGATATAATCCAAAGAATGCTTAAGATAGCCACACTCGGGATTATTCAGTTCATATTCAAGGCAGGCTTTCCCGACTCCTGCGGCTATACCGGATATATTCCATTCAGGCAGTATCTCCTCTATGATCTCAATGAAATTTTCATTGTCCGAAATCGCATATCCCAGCCTTATTCCGGCAAGTCTGTGGCTTTTTGTAAGCGCTTTTAGTCTTATCAGATAATTACTTTTATACCCTCCGTATAACTTTTCATACTGCGCACGGGTAAGCGACAGATCCATAAAGCTCTCGTCAGATATAAGAATTATCCCCTGACTGTCGCATATATCTATAAGTTCCTTTAAAACAGCCGGATCCATAAGCTGTCCCGTCGGATTGGACGGATTGGTGACAATGACCATATCAACACCCTGTAAGAAAGGATTGCCTCCGCCTAAGGCCTTACATACTGTCTCATGATCATTAAATCCCTTTGACTCATCCTGCAATACATAAGATACCTCTCCTCCTGCTGCCCTGATCGCTCTCTCATAGCCTGAATAGCAGGGTGCCGTAAGTAATACTCTCTTTGGTCTTATTCTGTTGCATATGGCACTTATGATTTCCGATGCACCATTGCCGCATACCACATTTTTAGCCTCTGTATGCTCATACTGTGCGATCATCCTTTTAAGGTCCTCGTTAAAGGCGTCCGGATATGTATAAACAAGACGCTCATCCGACAGAACGCCCCGTATCTTATCATCCAAATCCTTAGGCCATTTACATGGATTAATGCTTACGGAATGATCCGCCTTTATATCGTTACGGTATATATCTCCACCATGAATATAATGTTTCAATTTTTCCTCCGATACACATGAATATAAGTGACACTCCTGTCATAATTACTGCGGACGCGATCATAAGTCGATTGGCAGTCTCTATATCCGTTACGGACACTTCTTTATCATCATCCCCTATATATGCCTTATGCACCGTAACCCCGCCATAGACCGTATCGCCGGCAAGCTTAATACCGATAGCTCCGGCCATGGCACTCTCACATTGTCCCGCATTGGGACTCGGTGTGAGATTCCTGTCTCTTCTGTATATGGTCAATGCCCTTTTTGCCGCATCCTTTCCAAGTAAAAGACCTGAAGAAACCATGATCAGCAATGCACACAGTCTTGAAGGTATGAGATTAAGCACATCATCCGCTTTCGCCGCAAATCTTCCGAGATCGATATACCTTGCACTCTTATATCCGATCATGGAATCCATGGTATTGGCCGCTTTATACATGACCCCCAGTATCGGTCCACCAATGGCAAGATAGAACATCGGGGCGATGACTCCGTCGGATGTACTCTCGGCTATGGTCTCGATCACAGCTTTTATGATGCCCTTTTTATCAAGTACGTCAGTATCCCTTCCCACGATCATGGACAGATCATATCTGGCCTTATCCAAATCTCTGTCATCATCCGACCGGCTTTCCGTGATATCTTTGCGTACCCTGTTACTCTCATCATACATGCACTTAAGTGCGAGAAAGTAATATGTAAGCACTGCTTCAAGTGCAATACCGGCATACAGGTGCAGCCTGTATGATACAAAGATTAACACCGTAACCGTTACTATACATATGATCTCGATCATCACCCACAGAAAAAAACCACGGATCCTGTATCTTACGGATATGTCCCCTTCACTGTCGGTTTCACTTTTATGTCCCGATTCTTCTATGTCAGGCGGGCCCAAAAGCTTATCAAAAAAGCCTATAAGTCTGCCGATCAATCTCACCGGATGAGGCATGTTATAAGGATCTCCGAATATCAGATCCAGAACAAAGCCCGCAAAAAAGGCCGTAATATGCCCTATAATGATTCCGTACATATCTTCACTCCGCCGTTGGGTGTCATATAGGAATAATAGCTGTCCCTGTCATTTCTTGACATAACTGACATGATGGTTCCGCCGTGACATACCACGGCTGCTTTTCTTACCTGCCCATTTTCCTTAATGATCTTAATCATCCTGTCATAACCTCTTAAGACTCTGTCTATATAGGCATCCTTATCCTCTGCTCCGGGGAAGGGAGTCGATCCTCCGGATTCCACCCATTTCATATACTCCGGATCACTTTTTAACTCTTCAAAATTCTTCCCTTCAAGCCTTCCGAAATCTATCTCCTTAAATTCATCTATCACTATTCCCTGAAGGTCGGGATATATGATGGCTGCAGTCTCCATACATCTTTTCATCGGACTTAAGAAGAGCATATCGACCCGTGGATAAATGTTATCCTTTTTTAATTCCCTGATCTTACGGGCACCCGCTTCCGATAGGGAGAGATCACTTACCCCGTTATATCTTTTTTCTTCATTCCACACAGTCTCACCATGTCGTATAAAGATCAATTCAGTCTCCATTACTTTATCCTCGTTCCGATCCCACATACCACTCTGTATACCGCATCGGCTCTTTTAGCAAGCATAATGGATATCATGCCAATACTGTCCCTTAAATCTCTTGTCCTGCTGTCCACAGGCACTATTCCGCTTCCGACTTCATCGCAGATTATCGCACCGTTCTTATGATCGTTGATCCACTCATCTACCGCTTTAAGGACAGCAGCATCATCCCCGGTCTTATCAATATACTCATGAAAATCCTTCCAGATATCCTCATCCGCCACGCAAAGGTCGTTTTTTACAAAATCATATTTACCCTGAAAGGCGCCGCCCGTCACAAATATCATACCTACCTCCCGATCACATCATGGCGATAACAAATAATCCCGTAAGTTCCATGATCTGCAATGTATAACCACAGGTATCTCCCGTTATACCGCCCAGTGTCTTATGCGATCTTCTGACACATATGATACATACGATCAGGATCATCCCAAATATAACGGCAGGGATCATAAGACTTATTCCGTCTGTATATGCCATATAAAAAGTCCAATACAGCAACGAAAGAATTTCCGTGAAAAGCAAAGCTCCCGTCACAGTCTTTGATACATCCTTTATCATATAGCTTAACATCCCGTCCTCTCTTGCCATTTTTGACAAAAGAACTGACAGTCCTGTCAGTATTCTTACATATACGGGAATTATCAACATAAAACGGATCAGATGCGGATCATTTTTTTGTAATATACTCCACACCGAGGATACATATATGAGCATATACACTATGGTCCATATCACGGCAAAAGCACCTACATGCGGATCCTTAAGGATCTTAAGTCTCTCTTCTTTTTCCCTGTAGGAAGAAAAAGCATCGACACAGTCCAAAAAGCCGTCCATATGGATGCCGCCGGTTATCAGTAACGGGATCGCCGTACATACTGCACCTGCCAAAAAACTGCCCTGCAGCCCTCTATAGGAGACAAAGCCAAGCCACAGATATTCAAATGCCGCGCTTACGGCACCTACAAGAGGAAAAAAAACAAAAAGATAGCGCGGCTTACTGTCCTTTAAGTCTAAATATGGCAGCGGTATTCTTGAATATGTTGTTATGGCAGTAATAAAAGAAGTTACAATATCTTTTAA
>JAEEGL013283646.1_pt1 | contig 11502 bp, 8 predicted proteins | sample 9134231 | NCBI WGS metagenome assembly JAEEGL01 (sample SAMN16246548, study PRJNA631951) | gut metagenome | biome: gut microbiome; feature: rumen; material: fiber-attached | host: Bos | place: Iran: Karaj | collected 2018-10
CGCGTGCGACCTCGGCTTTTCGGGATACATGCAGTCTCCCGGCTCGGCCGACTCAGGCTACACTCCGTATTTCCCCGACCGTCTGACCGTCAGTCTGACCGCAGGTCTGTGATCCTCTGGGGGCGGAGCTGCTTTTGTCACTGATAATTATGCTGGTCAATCGCAGAAAAGCGCGATTTAACTATTGACAAACCGGAACAATTTTGGTATAATATCTGCTGTCCGCCGAGGACGGCGGCATAGCGGTATCGCCAAGCGGTAAGGCAACGGACTCTGACTCCGTCATTACCTAGGTTCGAATCCTAGTACCGCTGCCATGTTAAGCCCCTGCCGGGAACGGCAGGGGTTTTGTCAGTTCTGACATTATACAAAAGGATTCAGAAGGAAACGTATATGAAAAAACAGCTGAGAGGCAGTCTTGTGCTGCTTGTCACCGCAATCATATGGGGCGTGGCGTTCGTCGGGCAGAACGAGGGTATGAAATACCTCGGGCCCTTCAGTTTCAACGCCATAAGGATGATCTTCGCCGCGCTGGCGATGATCCCCACCGCCTTCATCTCGCTGAAGATCCGCGGCAGCTGCGACGCCGTACGCGGAAAGAACCTGAGGCGCACCGTCATCGGCGGCATCATTTGCGGGACTTTCCTGTTCTGCGCCAGCACTGCGCAGCAGCTCGGCATAAAGATCACCGAGTCGTCCGGCAAGGCGGGATTCATCACGTCTTTGTATATAATCATAGTTCCGCTGATCGGACTCCTGCTCCGGCGCCGCCCGCATCCGGTGCTCTGGCCCTGCGTGGCCGTCGCGACCGCCGGTTTCTGGCTGATCTGCGGAGGGACCGACTCGCACGTCGGGACCGGGGAGCTTCTGCTCCTCGCCTGCGCCCTCTTCTTCTCGCTCCAGATAACTGCCATCGACCTGCTGCTGCGGCCGGGCATCGATCCGGTATGCATGTCGACGGTCCAGTTCATCACCTGCGCCGGGCTCATGACCGTCGCGATGTTCGTCACCGAAAAGCCGACGTCCGAGGGGATCGTCGCGGCGCTGCCCTGGATGCTTTACGTCGGTCTGCTCTCGGGAGCCCTCGGATACACGCTGCAGATGATAGGGCAGAAGGACTGCCCGCCGACCGCCGCCTCGCTCATCATGAGCCTTGAATCGGTCGTGGCGGCGCTGTCCGGCTGGGCGATCTCGGGCGAGAGGCTGGGCAGGGCCGAGCTCATCGGCTGCGGCCTCGTTTTCACCGCCGTGGTGGTGTCTCAGATCCCCTTCGGCAGCCTGAAGAAGAAAAATGCCCCCGGACAGACCGGGGGACAATAGATCATATACCGATCTGAAAGCAGTGGAGGAAAAGACACGAATGGAAAAGCAGTCATTTACGAAGGCCGCTCTGGCGCTGATCCTTTGCGCCGTCATTGCGTTTTCGGCCGCGGCCTGTTCCGAACCCGCAGGTCCCGGAGTATCCGCGTCCGATACCGCGCACGGAGGCTCAGAGCCGGTGCCGGCAGTCGAGACGGAAGACCCGGCGTATATCGCCGATCCCGGACTCGTATCACTCGATTACACCGGAAACACGGTCAACATTGCAACGACGAACGAGAAAATGTTCGAATTTGCCGCCGAAGAGCAGACCGGTGCCGCGATGAACGACGCCGTGTTCAGACGCAACGCCCAGGTGAGCGACGACCTCGGTGTCGAGTTTGCGTATCAGGAATACAAGCAGAGCGGAGGCAATTCCTCCGAAATGAAGAACGCCGTGGCGGCCAGCATCAAGTCGGGCGACGTCACCATCGACTTCTTCGCCGCCCCGTCTTACTACACTACCTCATACATAACCGACGGCTACGTCACCGACCTTGAGAGCATAGAGGACAGCCGTATCGACACCGGAAAGAGCTACTGGTCGTCGCTCTACTACAACAACGAGCTCCTTCGCGGGAGGGCGTATTTCCTGATCGGCGACATGACGCCCACCGTCATCGAGCGGCTCGAAGTCGTCTTCCTCAACGACGTTCTCGCCGAGACTTATCTAAAGAATACGGATAAGTCGCTCCACGACACCGTCCTCGACGGCGAATGGACCTTCGACAAACTCATCGAGCTCACTGCGCTGTGCGGCGACGGCTCGGTATCGGGAGTCTACGGCTGCAATCTCCCCAGAAACTCGTATTCGCTCGACGGGATGGAGGCGGCGATGAAAGTCGACCTCGTGAATATCACGCCGGACGGCGACTTCGAGGTGCTCGTCAATTCTCAGCACAACATCGATCTCGTCGAGAAACTCAGAAAATACTATTACGAAAACAGCTCCGTACTCTCGGAGAACAACGAGGCATACTCGGCATTCAAGACCGGAAACTCACTGTTCGCGGTCGGACTGCTCCTTGAGTCGTCCGGTTTCCGGAACGCCGAGATCGACTACTCGATCTACCCGCTGCCGAAGTGGAACGCCGATCAGGAGGACTATATCTCGACGAGCCAGGACAACTATTCGATCATCGGCATCCCGTCGAACACCGGGGACCGCACCGGGATGATCACGGCCGTGCTGGAGGATATGTGCTGGAGATCGCACGAGACGGTCTATATGGCGGAGTACGAGATAACATACAGCATGAAGTACAGCGATTCGAGCGCCGAGGCGCAGATGTTCGACTTCATATACAGGCATGTCGACTTTTCGTTCGGTTCGATCTATTCATACATTCTCGGGGAGGTCAAGAACTGCCCGAGGTACCTGCTCTATCCCACGACATCGACGGCAAACTGGAACGTGGCGTCTCCGATAGCGTCGTCGCTCGCGGGGCTTGAGAAGCAGATATCGATGCGCATAAAACAGCTGAATAAGACTCTGGATTAAAAAACGTGCAAAAAGGGACTGACTGAAAAGTCCTCCGGAATGAAAACGCCGGGCGGGGATCGCGTGATCCCCGCCCGGCGTTTTCAGTTATCGCAGTTCACGGCCGGTACCGTCAGAGTCTGCCGGTATCCGATCCGGATGTCAGACTCTGTCGGCCTCGGCGAAGAGGTCGGTGTCGGCGATGTTCATGCCCGAGATGCGCAGCGAGAATCTGAATTCAGTCTCCAGGAAGGCATATTCAGGCAGCAGCGCAGGGCCGCATGAGTTGGATCCGATGCCGGTCTGTCTGTAGTCGAGGCAGAGGCAGGTCTCCTTCATCGGGACGAGCTCGAAGTCGTGGCGGGTCTCGGTGAGCATCGCGGGGGTGAAGTGCGAGCAGTTCACAGACATGGTGCCGGAACCCGGGGTGAAGAGCAGTCCGTGGCCGGTCACGTCGGTGCAGGCCGCAAATTCGGAGTCGGTGTGCGCCATGTTCTCCTGGGGCCTCACGTAATGCTCGAAGTGGTCACAGACCGGCACGGTAAAGAGTCCCTGGCGCGTGGCGCGGCGCTTGTCGACGTAGCTCTCGCCGGGTCCGCGGCCGAAGAAGGTGAAGCTCTCGTTCCCCTCGGGCATAATGACGGAGAATCCGAAGCGGGGCAGGGGAGGAAGTCCTTCGCGGACCTTCACGTCCGACGTGATGCGGACTCCGCCTTCGGCGAAGAAGGTGTATTCGGCGTCGAGAGTGAGGAAGGGACGGAGGGCTCTGGCTCCCATCGAGAGCTTTACCTTTATCGCGGCGGTCTTGATCCCGGAGGATACGACCTCGCACGAGAGGCACTTGACCTGTGCTCTGTCGTAGCCGGCCGCGGCCCAGTCGACCTTGACGCGGCGGTCGTTGTCGGTCGGAGCGCGCCACACCTGCGGAATTACCGGGGCGGCGAGCATCTCCTTGCCGGCGTGCTTCAGCGATACGATGAGCCCGGTGTTCCTGTCGACCCGGTATTCGGTGTCAGAGCCGGTGATCAGATACTCCCTGTCGTGCTCGTACACGTATACCGAAGCCTGCGGACGCATGCCCTCGGCAATGTTGAACATCCTGCGCTCGGTCTCGAGCTTTGTCTGGTGCGAGCCGACCTCGTAGCCGGCTTCGGCCCACTCGGTCGCTTCTCTCTGACGGACCGAGATGTTGAGGTAGCACCTGCCCGAGAGCGGGCCGGTGATGCCGGTCTTATACACTCTGGAGCGTCCGGGAGCCACCGACAGCTTCTCTATGACGCCGCCGCGGACGGGCTTTCCGTCCTTCTCGAGCGTCCAGAAGAGCATAAGGTCGTCGAGTGAGGTGAAGAAGCGGCGGCTGCGCACTCTGAACGAGCTGCCGTCGGGGGCTTCGTCGGTGATCTCAAAGGGCGCTATGACCTGCTTGTACTCGAGCATGCCGGCATGAGGGCGTCTGTCGGGCCATACGAGGCCGTCGACGAAGAAGTTGCCGTCGTTCGGGAAGTCGCCGAAATCGCCTCCGTAGAGGTAGTGAGGATCGGTGTATACGCTGTCTCCCGTCGCGACCGCATGGTCGAGCATCTCCCATACGCAGCCTCCGAAGAAACTGTCGTTTGCCCTGATGAGATCCCAGTATTCCTTGAGGTCGCCGGGACCGTTGCCCATCGCGTGGCTGTATTCGCACATGAAGTAGGGCTTCGTGAACTTTTTGTTCTTCAGATACCATTCGGCTTCGGCGAGGCTCGGATACATGCGGCTCTCGAGGTCGACAAAGGGGCATTCCTCCTCTGTCTTCGGCAGCTTATCGGGGCCCCTCAGCGCGTGCATGCGGCGGGAGACGTCCTCGCAGTGTATTATCGCGTGCGGGTCGCGCGACTTTATGTATTCGGACATGACGCGCTGGTTGTCGCCCATGCCCGATTCGTTGCCGAGCGACCAGAATATCACCGACGGATGGTTCTTGTCGCGCTCGAACATCCTCTTTGCCCTGTCGAGCAGCGGTTCGGTCCACTCGGGCTCCCTGACGAAGTAGTCCCAGTCGCCGACGGGCGACATCCCGTGCGTCTCGAGGTCGGTCTCGTCGCAGAGATAGATGCCGAGCCGGTCGCAAAGTCCCGGCAGACGCGGGTCGTTCGGGTAGTGGCTCGTGCGGATCATGTTGACGTTGTGGCGCTTGAGCAGGTACAGGTCGGCGAGCATATGGTCGAACGGCGTGGCGGAGCCGAGCAGCGGGTGGCTGTCGTGCCTGTTGACGCCGCGTCCCTTGACCTTCTTCCCGTTGATGAGCACTGTGCGGTCTTTTATCTCGAGCCGGCGGAATCCTGGACGGAGGCAGATGTATTCGTCGCCGCACTTCACCGTGAGGGTGTAGAGGGCGGGGGATTCGTCGCTCCAGAGCACAGGCTTTGCCACGAGCAGCTCAAGAGTTCCTTCGCCGTCGATCACGGCCGACGACGAGCTCTCCTCAAGCCCCGACGGCCCGCGCAGCGTCAGCGACACCTCGGCCGTCCCGCACACGCTGATATCGGCGCAGACGACGCCCTGGGTGTACGCCGTATTGAGCTCGGTCGTGACGTATATGTCGCGGATATGCGTCGCGTCGCGCGAGAGCAGATAGACCTCGCGGAAGATCCCGGAGAAGCGGAACTTGTCCTGATCCTCGAGATAGGAGCCGTCGCACCACTTGAACACCAGAACCTTGAGTGTGTTGGTGCCGGCGTGAGCCTGCTTTGTGACGTCGAACTCGCTCGTCATGTGGCTGACCTGGCTGTAGCCGACGAATATGTCGTTGACCCAGACGTAGAAGCAGGAATCGACGCCCTCGAAGTTGAGGTAGAGCTTCCTGTCCTTAACGAAGTCCTCGCCCAGCGAGAACGAGCGGAAATAGAGCGCCGACGGGTTGTCGTCGGGGACGTTCGGCGGATCGACGGGGAACGGATACCTGACGTTCGTGTAGTTTGGCGTGTCGTATCCGGGGACTGTCTGCCAGCTGCGAGGGACGGCCATGAGAGGGGCGTCCGCGAGCGGCAGGTCGCGCGACGTTATATCCGGGATCAGATCAGGCGATGCGAAGTAGAGGAATCTCCACTCGCCGCAGAGCGACAGAAAGCGTCCGCTGTCGGCGCGGCGCTCGCTCACTGCCTCTTTTTCGGTGCAGCCCGGCACGAAATAGGCGCGGGGCTCCTCGCACCCGACGTGGAGGACTTTCTGTGTCTTGTGGAAGTCGTAATTAAAGCTCATGCGCGGGTCCTTCCGATCTTTTCAAGATAATTCACGATGTCCTGCACCGTGACGAACGAGGCGAGTTCCTCGTCGGGGATGACGATCCCGTTCTCCTCCTCGATGGTCATGAGGAGCTGGAGTATGTCGAGAGAATCGGCGCCCAGATCGCCTTTGATCGACGATTCGGGGGTGATCTTCTCCTCGGGGACTTTGAGCTGCTTTGACAAGATCCTTTTTACCGCTGTAAACATTTTTGCTGTTTGCTCACTTTCGTTGTTGATTGAATCATTCTTCCTTCACGGCGCGTCCGAAGGAGATCAGCGCCTTGGCCAGGGACGTCAGCACCCCTATGACGGAGAAGAGAATCGTCTGCGCCATAATTATAGCGATCACGGGGCTGCTCGTGGACGAAAGCGTCCTCAGCGACGAGATGACCGCCGAGAGGAACGTCCCTCCTGCCGAGACCAGCATCAGTATTCCGACCGCGATGCCGACCGGCTTCGACGCCCTGCGGAAAACTCCGAACAGCAGCAGGACGACAAGGACGGTGAGCGTCAGGGTGTTGATCCAGCCCATCGAGGACAGCAGCCACGAGACGTTGAAGGATATCCCGGAGCCGATCTTTGAGAACTCGGTCAGGAGGTTTTCGATGAACGACATCCCGGCAATTACGGCCAGGATCGCCCCGGCGGGCTTTTCCTTTCCCAGGAAGAGCATGACCGCCAGCACGACGAATAGCGCGGCGTGCGCGATATCGATGAAGATGTAGAGCAGGGCGGTGAAACCTAACGTGCCGCCGGTCAGCTGAGCCAGCGTTCCCGCTCCGTAGTTGTAGAGGAGGATGTCGGTGAGAAGGCGCAGGACGATGGTGGATGCCGCGATGATGATGAAAAGGATCCCCGCCGTGCGGAAGAGGCGTCTTTCCTTTCCCGCAGCCTGAAATTCTGCCATGGTGTTACCTCTTTCTGCTTTTATAATTATGCCGCGGCTGCGGAGCCGCGATGATGACGCTGTACCCGGGTCTCAGCCTGTCACGGCCCCGGCTTCGATCTTTTCGATGACCTCGGCAAGCTTCGGCGCGTACGCGTTCTTTTCCATGGTATACGCCTGTTCGATGCACCTGGCGACCGCCGACGCGTCGCCCGAACCGTGGCCCTTGACGACAGTCTTCTCGATCCCCAGCATCACGCTCCCGCCGTAGTTCTGGTAGTTCATGAACTCCTTCTCCTCGGCGAACATCCTCTTCATGAAGAGGGCTCCGAACTTGTATATCCCGCGGCTGTAGATGTCCTTCTTTATCTTCTTCATCAGCTGCAGGGCGGTCCCTTCGACCGTCTTGACCATGACGTTGCCCGAGAAGCCGTCGCAGACGGCAAGGTCGTATTTCCCCGAGAGGAGCTCCCGCCCCTCCATGTTTCCGGTGAAGTTGACGTAAGGGCAGCTCCGGAGCAGCGCGAAGGCCTCTCTGTGAAGGTCGTCGCCCTTTTCCTCCTCGGTACCGACGTTGAGCAGCGCCGCGCGGGGGGAGTCGATCCCGAATACCGTTTCGAGATACATGCTTCCCATGACCGCGTACTGCAGCAGCATCTCCGGAGTCACCTCCATGTTGGCTCCGCTGTCGCATATGCCGACGATCCCGCCCTTCATGTTCGGCAGGATGGGGCAGAAGGCGGGGCGGCGGATGCCGCGGACGCGCCCGAGCCGGAGCGTCGCGCAGGCCACGATGGCCCCGGTGGCGCCGGTCGAGACGAGCCCGGCCAGGCTGTCGTCGGAGCGGAGCAGGGATATCGACTTTATGAGCGAGCTGTCCTTCTTGAGCCTTATGGCGTCGGTCGGCTTGTCGTCGCCGGTGATGACGTCAGGTGCGTGGACGGTCTCGGTGCGCCGCGCGAGGTCTGGCCTTGCCGAGAGCACCGACTTTATTTCCGGTTCGTCGCCGACGAGCACCAGCGACAGGTCGGGATCGCGGTCGAGCGCGAGCAGAGCGCCGCCGGCCGTCGCCTGAGTGCCTCCGTCGCCTCCTGAACAGTCGAGAACGATTTTTATCATGTTTTTTATCTGTGTATCGCGTGGAAGCAGATCCCGACGCCGTTCGGGCCGCAGTGGCTGCCGATCGTGGGGTTGACTATCACCTTTTCGGTGCGAAGATCCGACCCGAACCTCTCGATGAGCCGGGCCTCGACCTCGTCGGCAATCTCGGGCGCGTCCGTGTGACCGATGATCACTCTGTGCTCCTTTATGCTGTCGCCGAGCTCGTCGACCGTCCGGAGCAGATGCTCGACGGCGTTCCTGCGGCCCTTTTCCTTGCCTATGCTGACCATTCGCCCGGTCTTGTCGACGTATATGATCGGACGGATCCCGAGCAGGGTGCCCATCGCGCCGGCGATGCCGCTGACGCGTCCGCTGGCCCTGAAGAACTTGAGGTCGTCGGCGAAGAAGTAGAGGGCGGTGTGCTGTATCTCCCGCTCGGCGTACGCCACGAGCTCCTCGGCCGTCTTTCCCTGAAGGTAGAGGTCGCCGATCTCGCGGACGAGGTAGTAGCACCCGATAGTGATGCTCATCGTGTCGATCGCGTAGAATCTGCGTTCGGGGTATTTCTTCAGCAGTTCGGCGACGGTCTTGTCCATGACGTCGAACGTGGCGGTCATAGCCCTCGAGAAGTGAACGTAGAGGATGTCGTCGCCGGCGGCAAAGACGGGCTCAAAATACGATACGTAGGCCTCGCTGCCGATGGCGCTCGTCTTGGGGATCGTGCCTCCCCTGAGCATGTCGTAGAAGGGCTTGAAATCGAAGGTGTCGGAGTCGGCGTACGGATGTACGTCGGTATCTCCCACGGTGTACGGCATGCTGATGAGCCGGTAGCCGTATTCCTTTGCCACCTGCGGTGTGATGTCGGTGTCTGTGTCGGTGAACAGGACGAGCATTTTTTTCTCCTTGGCCGCGGAAACGCGGTGTTTTATGTTTATTCTGTCTGTCTGTCTGTCTGTCTTACTCGAGGACGAGCATGTAGTCGTAGACCGGCTGTCCTCCGTCGATCGGGATGATCTCGGTGTCGGGGAAGCGGGCCTGCAGCTCCCGCGCGAGGTCGCCGCCCTCCTCTTCGGGCACTCCGGCGCCGCGTATGAGCATGAGGATTCCGTAGTTTCCGGCGTCGAGCTCACCTGCGAGCGCGAGCACCGTGTCGGCCCTGCGGTCGCAGGCCGTGAGGATCCTGTCTCTTGTAAAACCGAGATACTGGCCTTTCCTTACACTGATGCCGTCGAGCTCCGAGTCGCGGACCGCCGCCGAGACGTTCCCGGTGACGACCGAGGCCGCGGCCTCCTCGAGGTCACGCAGGATCTTGTCCGGGTCCTTTTCGTCGGCGTCGAAGACCGACATGGCGGCGTATCCCTCTCCCGCCGAATGCGTGCGGACGGTGATGACGCGTGTGCCGGGGCAGAGAGCCGCGGCCTGCCCGGCGGTGAGTATGACGTTGCCGTTGTTGGGGAAGACGAAGACCGTCTCCGCGGCGGCGCTCCCGATCGCCCTGACGAGGTCCTCGACCGACGGGTTCATGCTCTGGCCGCCCTCGACGACGGCGTCGCAGCCGAGCTCGCGGAAGGTCTCCGTTACCCCGGCTCCCGAGGCGACCGCGACGGTGCCGTAGCGCTTTTTGTAATTGAGCTTCGGGATCTCGAAGCGGTTAGCGACCGTCGAGCTGTTCTCCTGGAGCGTCATGTTCTCGATCTTGAGAGTGAGGAACTCGCCGTACTTCTGGGCCTCGTTCAGTATGTCGCCCGGACGCATGGTGTGAACGTGTATCTTGAGCACGCTGCCGTCGCGGAAGGCAACGACCGAGCTGCCCTGCCTCTTCACCCATTCTATGAACCCCGAGGGATCGAAGTTTCCGGGGTCGCCGGTCTTGCTCTTCTGCAGCCGGAGCAGGAACTCGGTGCAGTAGCCCGAAGTCAGGACGTCATTCTCGGTGAAGGCGGACAGATCGGGCGTTTTCCGGCCGTCGTCGGGCGTGAAGGCCTCGGCCGTCGCGATAAAGCCCGCGAGCGTCTCGCGCATTCCCTCGACGATATATACGAGTCCGGCTCCGCCGCTGTCGACGACCCCCGCCTCCTTGAGCACCGCGAGCAGCTCGGGCGTGTGCTCGAGCGAACGGTGCATCTCAGACGCGAAGTCGTCGGTGAAAGATTCGACGGTGCTCGCCCCGTTCAGCCTGTCGGCGGCGTATTTCACCGCTTCGCGGTAGACGGTGAGGATGGTGCCCTCCACAGGCTCCGCGACGGCCCCGTAGGCCTCGGTGACGCCTCTCTCGAGGGCTCTGGCGAACCCGTAAACGTCGGTGCTCTCCATCCCCTCGAAGCCCTTCGCGATGCCGTAGAAGATCCGGGAGAGGATCACTCCCGAGTTGCCTCTCGCCCCGAAGAGCATCCCGCGCGCCGCGAGGTCCGACGCCCGGTCGAGCTCCGCCGGCCGCTCCTTCAGCATCTCGGCGCCCGAGTTGATCGTCATGTACATGTTGTCGCCGGTATCGCCGTCCGGGACCGGGAATACGTTCAGCTCGTTCACGACGCTGCGGTAGCTTCCGAGGATCGAAGCCCCGTTCCTCACCATTTCCGAGTAGACTTTTCCGTCGATCCGTTCAGTGGACATATATAAAACCTCTCACATTTTTAATTTTTCACGGCCGATGATCGTGTGATATATTTTTATTATATACGCAAAGTATACTCTATCCGGCCGATTTTGTCAAGAGATAAAAATGCGTCGCCCGCCCGCTGCCCATGTTTTCTTGACATATGCCGGCGGGCCATGCTATAATATGAATGTTCACGGCCAAGCCGTGAGAAAGAGACGGGCCAGGACTTTTTATGCTTACAGTCGAACCTTTTTCCGACGGCAGTCTGCGCCGCATGCTGCCGTGTCTGCGCGCGGCCGCGCCCCGCGTCAGCGATCTCACTCCGGGGCTGCTGTATATGTGGCAGGAGGGCGCGGATATCAGATTTTTCGTGCGGGATGACACCTTCTCGGTCTGCCAGACCGTCGGAGACCAGATCTCGTTCAGCTATCCGGTCGGAGCCGACCCTTGCGGAATGGTCGGCGAGCTGCTGGAATACACGCGCGAGAATTCGTTGCCGCTGCGGTTTTTCGCCGTCGACAGTGAGACTCTGCGCGTCATCGGGGCGGACGAGCGCCTCCGCCCGATGATGAGCGCCTTCAGCCGGCGCTGGAGCGACTACATATACGCCTTCTCCGACGTCTCGACTTTCGCGGGCAGGAGATACAGCGGACAGCGAAACCACATAAACAGATTCACGAAGCTGTACGGCGAGCCGCGTGTCCGTCAGCTCTCTTTCGCGGACCGCCCGGCCGTCACGGCGATGCTCGACGAATACGAAAAGGAGCACCCCGGAAGGACGCTCCTCGAAGATATGGAGCTTGCGGCTACG
>JAEEGL013765765.1_pt1 | contig 11502 bp, 7 predicted proteins | sample 9134231 | NCBI WGS metagenome assembly JAEEGL01 (sample SAMN16246548, study PRJNA631951) | gut metagenome | biome: gut microbiome; feature: rumen; material: fiber-attached | host: Bos | place: Iran: Karaj | collected 2018-10
CCTGCTTTCTTCAATTTCGTGGGGCTTTTATTCAATGGTTGTTTCGCTGATTAACAAAAAGGGTTATGACTCAATCTGTGCAACACGACGCATTTTCTTTTTTGCAGTAATATTGATGATTCCACTTGTCCTGGCTGGCGTTGGCGTAAATGCTGCGATAGAAAACAAAGGGTTAATTGCTGATGATGGATTGGCTGAATCGGTAATAGTTAATTTATCCAGCGCAGTAAACAAGCTTCGTTTTTCAAAGCCGCTCAACTGCATTTATCTTTTGTTCTTAGGATTGATTGCCAGCGGATTTTGTTTTGCCGCTTGGAACAAAGCCTGCCTGGAACTTGGAACTGTAAAAATCACAAAGGGACTTTACCTCATTCCTGTTGTCACAATAATTTTTGCGTTCTTTATCCTTGGCGAAAAAATCACCTGGATGGGAGCACTAGGCACCATCATCACAATCACCGGACTTTTTATTTCCGAAATCAAACAATAAAACTACTATACAAAAAATTCAGAAATTTTTGAATTTTTTTAAACTTTTTTTCTCTCTCATGGTCCGAAATCTCATATTTTTGTAATTATTTATGTGTAGGGTTTTTAATCCTGCTTTGCATAATTCTATTACAAATGATTGAGGATGATTATGGAACTTACAAAACAACAGGAAAACAGGCTTTTTGTTTCACAGCGGAAAGATTCTTTTTTGGTTTACGACAGATCAACCGGAAATCTTTATCACGTTTGCGAAAAAGAAAAACTGAATGACGTTATCGACCAGATAATGAAAATTCCTGAACGAGATTCGCAGTTTGTTAAAACTGATGAAAATGTTTTTAAGCTTAATATGTCCACGACCTGTAATTTGAATTGTGATTATTGTTTTAGGGATAAGAAAAGTCATATCCAGACGGATGTTGAAAAAGCAAAAAAGATTATTGATTTTATTGTGGATGATTATTCGCCGCATGTTTGGATGTATTCTTTTTCTGTGAATTTAACTTCTGAATCATTGGTGGAGCTTAACAGGATCAGGGAGATTAAGAAGTACATTGATGAACGTACGTCCCCTTTGTATACGGTTAAAGACTTTAAGGATTTAACTGATGCAAAAAAACATCTTTCTTGTTTTCCAAAGTCTTTGGTTAGGAGCATTACTGATTTTGAGGATGTTGAATCTGTTGTGGAGAAGCTGAATTCGATTCTGAGTATGAAAGATATGGTAAGCTATTTTCCTTTACCAGAGGGAATGTGCCTGCCAGCGTGGGAAGCTGATCGGTTTAAGAATTTAATGAATCTAAGCGGTTACTCTTTGATAGAATTTAATCTCCGATTTCTGGAATGTCTTTTCCCTGAAACATTTTTGCGAAAACCGCATTATGCGTTTTATATATGTACAAACGGAACAGTCTACAATGAGGATGTTGTTGATTTTTTCCGGGAGATTAAGCTTGATACCATCTGTATCAGTCTTGATGGTCCGTCTGGTGTTCATAACCGTCACAGATTCTTTTACGATAATTCTTCGTCACACGAGCTTATTGTTGAGAATATAAAGAAGTTTAAGGACGCCGGGTTGAAGGTTTCGGTTTCTGCAGTGCTTACTGCCGACTTTCCGTTTCCTTTGCAGCTTGCAGAATACTTTAAGGAATTAAAGGTGGATGCTGCGGATTTTAATGCTGTTAGAGCTGGTTCACGTGCAAGCTTTGATGAAAAATCTATTGAAAGATTGATTCAAGGGTATAAGGAATTGTTTGACCGCATTTATTGTGATGTGCTGAATGATGACTATTCTTTGATAAATCTTATTAAGAATGATGCTGTCTTTGCCGGCACAAAGCTTCTTCTCTCGAAAAACAGGATTGTGAAAAGGTGCAAATGGAACGAGGACACGATTTTCGATAGTGATGGAGACATTTATCCCTGCGATTATTTTATTGGCAACAGGAAGTATTTGCGTGGCAACATTTCTTCAACTACGGTTAAGGATGTTTGCGATGGAAAACTTCTGGTAGATGAAAGAGGAAACTGTAAAGATTGCTGGTGTAAGTATTTGTGCGGGGGAACTTGTTTTTATAACTCATTGAAAAACATGGACGATATTTCTTTGCCTGACCCGATTGAGTGTAAGTTTAGTAAAGCTATGAAAGAAATGAGTGTTCGGTTTGTGCATATGCTGATTGATTCTGGTATTGATTTGTTTGAGTTTGCGAGAAAAATTGGTTTTGAGGTTGATGAAAGCCTGATGTTTAATGAAAAGTTTTTTGTGAAGAAAGGGATTGTGTGTAATGTAAAAGGAACTTTAACAAAGCTTGAGCTTGAATTAAAGGGAATTATGGAGTGGCTTACTGAGAAAGGTGTTGGTTTTGACGAGAAGCTTTATGTTTCAGTATTGAATATTGCAGAAGCCAGAAGCAATAAGGTGCTTGATGCTGTTGCAGTTATTCCTATTGATGAAAAGGCTTCCCTAAAAAAGCTGCCTGACTTTTTCAAAGAAAATTGCAAACTTGTTACGGATAACGATTTTGGCAGATGCATTTCTGCAAAAACCTTATCTCAAGAAACGATTGTGGAACAGACAAAGGAAAGAATCCATCGGATGGTACAAGGGTATAAGATTCCTGTACAAGGGTATTATTGGTACAAAGGTTCATTAGAAGCGTTTTTAGGGTACAGGAGCGAAGAGATTAGTGTGTTTATGCAAAGAGCAGATAATGTGTATTAAACGTATTTTCGTGTGAAAAAATGGATTTTATGAACAAACGGATTGTGCGGTTTTGGAGAGAGTTAAACTTCGGAGGAGTTTTTTCAAGGGAGTTTATCGAGAGTTTATCAAAAACAAAAACTAATAAAAAAAACGGAGGGGAAATATAATGAGTTTTTTATTAGGTGAATTAAAAGAACTGAATTATAATGAACTGGTGGAGATTAATGGTGGTGCTACACTTGGACAGGCAATAAAAAATCTTTTTTCTGGTGGAAATAAAAATAATACCGGAAATGATAATGCCATGGCTGACATTATATCCCAAATGACAAAACCAATACTAGATGATTTTGGACATAGAGTTGGCGATACGGGTACATCTGTACCTGTAAAGGCAGGAACCACTGTTTCATCAGTTAGCACTAGTTGTGGTGGAAAAGTACAAACAACAACTTCTGGGGGAAGTGTTTCAAAACCTACTACAGATGCAAATCTTTCTACCCTTGTTCCTAGTACTACTAATGGTTGTAAGGGGGCTTATGTTTCTTATCATTCACAACTAACATTCAATGATAAAAATATGACAGGTGGTTCAAAGTTTGCTAAATCAGCTTGTGGTGTAACTTCTCTTGCTAATGAAATTTCTGAACAGTACACAAAAGAAACTGGAAAGACTTTAACAGAAGCTCAGTTGGTTAGCGCTATACAAAAAGCTGTGGATGCTGGAAAAATAAGGAAAACAGATGCCTTTGTAAAAAATTGGGGTGAAGCAGCTCAGATTATCGGGGATTCTCTTGGGCTTAAAGGTAAATGGTCCTATACAGATAATGCTAAAGATGCAACTGCTGTTATTATCTCTATTGATACAAAAACAAGTGAAAGAGATTATGATGGATACCATGATCATTTTGTTAATGATATTGGTGGCGGAAAGTATTATGATCCGTATACTAATAAGATTGGTTATATAAATGATTTGCATTTAACAAGTGAATGGGATGCAGATGATGGCATAAAGTCTGCATATCGATACATACAATACAGTGCAAAAAAATAAGGAGTAATAAAATGAAAAAAAGGTCTGTTATTTTTCTGCTGTCGTTGATGCTGCTTGTTGAAAAGGTTTTTTGTTTTGAATTAAAGCAAACACCAAAAATTGAAGTGTTTACACAATTCGAAGCAAATAAGGATTTGTACATATTCTATCACGATGCTTATGTTGATGAAGATAAACCCGTTATGAAAAAAGCTTATGATGAAGGAAAGTATGTTCTTTTTGTTTATAAAATGCCTTTTGAAGAATATTTTTATGACGATATAAAAACTCTTGATAAACATAGTCCATTTTACAATATTAAAACTCCAGATATCGAAAAATCTTTTGATGCTTTAAGAAAAGATAAGAGAGATAGTGTAGGTGCAACTGTTCATTTTTCAAAAAGAACAATAATTGAGAAAAAGACTGGAATGATTATTCAGAATTTTTCTACAAGAAATTACAATTATTCGACAAACCTTATTGGTGGTTATTCAATGAATTTTATTTCCAGAGACGGCAATGTTTATCATTACTGGCTGGCAGATCCTTGTTCTTACATCAACGATGATAAATTGTGTAAGCAAATGCCTGACTACTTTGTATATGAAACACGCGGAAAAATAACGACCTATTACTGGAAATCCTACGAAGAAACCGACAGATTCTATGATGATATGGTTTCAAAAAAGAAAACTTTACCAGCATATGTCATTAAGTTTCAGGAAACGTGGGAAAGTATAGTTAATTCATTTGAATGATTTCTAATTCTTAAAACAAAAAAACATAAACGGAGGGAAAATATGAGTTTTTTGTTATCTAATTGTAATGAATTGAGTTTTGATGGTTTAGTTGCTGTAAATGGTGGCTATTATAATTTAAAAGCATCTGGAGGGTACTCAGCCCAATGTTCAGCTCCTCCGCCAAAACCACCTTTACCACCTGAATATGGAACTTCTCCATCAACTTGTTCCGGATCTGGTGTTTTTATTAATTATATAACAGGTACACCAACTTCACCAAATCAACCATCACGCTATACAACAACACAAGAGAATTTAAAACCCCTGTATATTATTGATGTAAATAAATTGAAGAAAATGTATTACTAAAAAATTTCGGAGAGAGTTTATGCATTTAAGAATTCAATTACAACATGATGAATCTGATTGTGCTGCGGCCTGCTTGTCTATGATTCTTAAGTTTTATGGAAAAGCTGTAAGCATAAGAAAATTACGTCTTGCTGCTGGAACTGATACACAGGGAACTTCCGGATATGGAATAAAGGTGTGCGCTGAACAATTCGGCCTTTCCTGTAAAGGCTTTACTGACTCAGAAAAGAAATCTTTACAAAGTATTCCGTTTCCTGCAATTTTCCATACAAAAAAAGACGGAATTGAACATTATGTTGTAGTTGATTCTATTAAAAAGGGAAAAGTAAAGATTTTTGATCCGGCTGACGGTATTGAAAAAATGCCTCTGGCGGAGTTTACTAACTGGTGGTCGGGAGTTTTCTTTTTATGCTGTCCTTGCGATAACTTTGAAAAAGAAAAAGAAGACAAAACTCCAATAATGAGGTTCTTTTCCCTTTTAAAACCACATACTTTATTACTATCTAAAATAATCTTATCAAGTATTATTCTGACGATTTTTGGAGTGCTTATATCCTTTTATTTCAGATTTCTGATAGATGAGGTTTTGTATTCCGAGGTTAAAGCTACTCTGGATGTCTGTTCTATCTGCTATCTTCTGATTTTGATTTTTCAGGGAGTGCTTTCTTTTTGCAGAAATCAGATAACACTTTATCTTGGTACAAAAATTGATGCTGTTCTTGTGTGCGATTTTTTCTATCATCTTTTGAGATTACCACTTTCGTTTTTTACTTCAAGAAAAACCGGTGAAATCCTTTCGAGAATAAGAGATACGGAAACTATAAGACATACTATTTCATCAACCACTGTTTCTGTGATGATGGATTCTATTATGATTGTTCTTGGCAGTGTATTTCTGTTTAAGATGGGTTCTTCGCTGCTGTTCATTTCAATGATACCGATTTTTATTTCTTCGATTATTGTCTGGGCTATTGCTAAACCTTTTAAAAGGCTTATTAAAAACCGGGCTGTTGCCGAAGCCGATAAAAATGCTTCTATGTACGAAACAATCAATGGTATTGCAACCATAAAAGCTTTGTCTACGGAAAAGAATGCGTTCAGACGAAATGAGGTAAGAATTGTTGAAGCAATTAATAGATGTGTCCGCTTAGAAACTTTTTCGAATATGAATAGCTCTGTTCAGGGCTTTATTTCCAGCTGTGGAACTCTTCTGGTTTACTGGGTGGGAAGCTATAAGATTTTTTCAGGTGAGATTTCTTTGGGACAATTGATTTCATTTCTTACATTATCTGGATTTTTTCTAGGACCGTTGAGCAGATTGCTAACAATGCAGCCTAATTTGCAGGAAGCTTTTGTTGCGGCAGAACGCTTATCGGATGTGATGGATATTCCTGAAGAGACAAAAGATGAAGGAAGTTTTGATGGGATTGATTCTTTTGAGGATGAGCTTGAGTTTAAGAATGTTTCTTTTTCTTATGGCACACGGGGAAGAGCAGTTCAGAACATAGGGTTCAAAATCAAAAAGGGAGAAAGAATTGCTTTTGTCGGGAAGTCAGGATCTGGGAAGTCTACTTTGTTGAAGCTTCTTATGAAGTTTTATAAATGTGAAGAAGGTAACATCCTGATTGACGGGAAAGACGTAAGTAATCTTAAGATTGAAGAATATAGAAACTTGATTGGTTATGTGCCGCAGGAAAGTCTATTGTTCAGCGGAACTATTGCGGAAAACATTGCATGGGGTATGGAATCTGTGTCTAACGAAATGATTATTGCAGCTGCAAAAGCGGCACAAGCATATGATTTTATAATGGCACTACCGGATAATTTCAGAACAATCGTTGGTGAACATGGAGCGACTTTGTCTGGAGGAGAGCGGCAGCGTATTGCGTTAGCAAGGATTCTGATGAGAAATCCTGGAATTATCATATTAGATGAAGCGACTGCCAGTCTGGATAGTATTTCTGAAAAAGCAATTATGGATACTGTAAATTGCTTTACGGATAGAACGATTATTATGGTTGCTCACAGGCTGTCTACGGTTTGCGATTGTGACAAGATTTTTGTTATGGAAAAAGGAAAAATTGTAGAAAGCGGAAATCATAAGGAATTGCTGAATAAGAATGGTATGTACAAAAAATTATGGAGGGCACAATATGAAGCAAAAACAACTTGTGCTTGAACATAAGAATATGATGTATTATTCACGGGAGCTTGTCCACCTTTGTGTTCCAAAAGAAATAACCGTTATGTTTTATACGATAGTTTCTCTTGTGGTTTGTTTGATTGTGTTGCTTTTGACAGTGAAAATTAATGATGTCGTAAAAGTTTCGGGAATAGTCAGAACTGAAACAAATAATTCAAATGTGAACAATATAATTGCAGGGCAGATTGAAACTATTTTTTATAAGCCGGGACAATTTGTTGAGAAAGGAAATATTCTTTTTTCTTTGAAGAAGGATGTTTATCAGACTGTAATGAATGATCTGGAAAATGAAATAGTTGATTCTAAGAGCGAACTGGATTGTGTAAACACTTTGATTAACTGTTCTAACTGTTCAGAAAATGTAGATGATTTTATCTCTAGCATTTCTGTTGCGGATGGATTTGTTTATTCGCAGCTTGAAGAATACTTTAAGACTGTTGATTACATGAAAAAGCAGATTGCAATCTATGATTTTCATTATCAGAATGTAAAAAACCAGCCGGATTTACTTTTCAATAAGAATGAAGTTGAAAAAGCTTTTCTTGAATTGAAGCTGAGTCAGCAGGAGCTTGAAAGGTATAAGGCAAATTTTTTGGCAGAGAACATTCAGAAGCAAAAGACTTTGGAATTGAAGCTTGCAAAGCTGGAACAGGAATTGATAAGAACGAAAGAGCAGTATTCTTTCCTTGATATTAGTGCTCCTATTTCTGGATTTGTACAAGAAGTATCGTCACTGAATGTTGGAGATTATGTAGTGGAAAATCAGAATGTTCTGGTAATTGTCCCTGATGATACAAAAAGTTTTAAGGTTGAACTGGAGGTTCCTACAAAGAACATTGGTGAAATTACTTCGGGAATGGAAGTTAAGTATCGGTTGTCGGCGTTTCCATTTTTTGAATACCGGGGAGCAGAAGGCTTTATAGAAGCTATTGATTCGGATGTTCGGCAGGGAAATGATGGACAATTGTTTTATCGGGTGTGTTCAGATATAGATAAAGTTTCTTTTAAAAACAAAAAAGGACAAGAATATCCTCTTAGGGCGGGCATTGAAGTTAATGCAAGAATCGTTCTTGAAAAAATATCTGTAATACATTTTATTCTGAGGAAAATGGATTTTATACAATGAGCAATTTGAATGTAAAACAAAATCTTTCAAAAAACTTATTCATTGTGTGTCTCATTTTTCTGTTTGCGGAAGGGTTGAAGGCTGAAGAAACAGCTACAAAAGATACAGCCCTGGACCAGCTTTGGAAACTGGCCATCCAGAATAACATTGATATTCAGGCTGCCTCGCGGAATCAGGAGCTTTCCAATTACGATTTAAATCACTATTGGCGGAAGTTCCTTCCATCCATTTCTGTATCTTCTTCTTCAACTTTTTCCGACATTTCTTCCGAAAGCTCCGAGGTACCAGAAACACTAACCTCCTCGGTTACAATCTCTGAAAACCTTCCCGGTGGTCTTAGTCTGGCACTTTCACCAAATGTTAATCTTTCACGGGAACTTACAAGCGGCAAAGCAAAAATGATGGAAGAGACAAAGCTTTCGGTTTCTGTATCGCAAAAAGTTTTGCCATATTGGCTGCAAAATAACAAAAAGAAAACAGGCCAAAAGAAGCGTGAAAACCCGGAGAAAACGATACAGAATATCAACCAGAAGTTAGCAATCACTAACTCTAAAATTGTAATTTTATCAACACTGGAAGAAATAACCGGTAATTACATTCAATACAGAATTATTTGCCGAAACATCATCTCTGTGGAAAACAGAATCGCGCTTACACAAAATGTACTGGAAGTTTTACAACAATTATACCAACAGGGGAAAGTCTCTCTGTCAGATATTTTTTCTAAAGAAGAAGATTTATACAAATATATGAATGACCTTCAATCTTATAACAGTTCTAAAGAAAGCGTGCTTCTTGCCATAAACAAAAGCCTTTCTCCACAGAATGAAAAAGTACAAACACAAACAATAGAGTTAGCTCATCCTAACCACAAGTTACCCTTGCAATTGGAACCAGTATTTCCTGCAAACCCAACTTATGAATACTTAAAGCTTCAGGCACAAAATCTTGATGCAAATTTTACTTTATCAAAACAAAATGCTTCTCCTCTACTTTCATTAAGCGGAAACATTCCCGTTCATAATGGTTATGATGAATCAGATTTTCTGGGAGCATATCAGAGCAGCATTGCAAAGAAATGGTCGGTTTCTGTTTCGTTGAATCTTTCTCCATTGACTTCTACAGATATCAAAAAAGTTAAGTTAGAATACACTAACAACAAAATTACAAACAAAGAAAAAACAGAAAATCTTTTATACAATCTGACCGCTGAAAAAGAAATGTATGAAAAGCTTTTAGCCGATTCCAAAAAACAGCTCGCACTGCTTCAGAAAAATCTTGAATATTATAAAACATTATTGGCCGCCCAAAAGACGCTGCTTAAAGACGGCCAGATAACGATATTAGAAATCAATCAAACTGAAACAGAAATTAAGTGTAAAGAAAACGATATAAGTAATTGTGAAGATAATATCTGGTATTACAGTTGGATTATAAAAAACAGATTGTCGGGTCAAGCCCGACAATGACAGTTTGGTCCGCTCGGTCCGCTAAGGCATATGTATTATTTCACGCGGTTTACTTCCGTTAGCCGGGCCTACAATACCGCGCTCTTCCATTTCTTCAACGAGGCGCGCCGCTCTGTTATAGCCAATCTTCAACCTTCTCTGAATGTATGAAGCCGAAGCCTTGCCAGCCTGAACAACAATTTCCAGAGCCTGGTCGTAAAGTGGATCATCGCCAACAGAATTGCCGAACAAGTCAGTTCCATCTTCATCGCAATCATCATCTTCAACAAATATTTCTTCATCAATGTATTCCGGTTCACCGTAACTCTTTACATATTCAACAACGCTTTCAACCTCAGAATCACTTACGAAGGTACCCTGAATACGAACAGGATATGGATCAACAGCAGAAGCATAAAGCATGTCACCACGACCAAGAAGCTTTTCAGCACCAACACTATCAATAATAATATTAGAGTCTGTTCTTGACGCAACCATAAACGCAATTCGGCTAGGAATGTTTGCCTTAATCAAACCGGTAATTACGTTTACAGAAGGACGCTGAGTTGCAAGTACAAGATGAATACCAACAGCACGGCTCATAGCGGTAAGTCGGGCAACAATAGATTCAAGCTCTTTTCCACTTGTAGCCATTAAATCTGCAAACTCATCAATAATAACTACGATGTACGGCAACTTTTCGGTGCATATATCACGTTCCTTAATTCGCTGATTGTAGCTTGCAATATCACGAACACCAAGCCCATCCAGCAGAGCATAACGTCTTTCCATTTCGCACAAACAGTACTGAAGAGCCTGCAATGCCTTCTTTGGCTCAGTAATAACCGGAGTAAGAAGGTGCGGGATATTGTTATAAAGCTTAAGCTCAACAACCTTAGGGTCAACAAGGATAAGCTTTACATCCTTGTAAGAACGCTTGTACAAAATAGAAAGAATGAGTGAGTTTACACAAACAGATTTTCCAGAACCTGTTGCACCGGCAATAAGCATATGTGGGGTCTTAACAAGATCAATAAGCTGAGCCTTACCAAGAATATCTTTACCAAGGACAACAGGGACAGCCATCTTTGTGTATTCCGGCAAATCCATTTCTATAATTTCGCGGAAGCTTACGATTGAGCGATTCTTGTTTGGAACTTCAATACCAACGGCCTGTTTTCCAGGAATAGGCGCAACAATTCGAACAGAGCTGGCGGCCAGACTAAGAGCAATGTTATCCTGAAGAGCAACAATCTTACTCAGCTTTACACCTGGTGCAGGCAAGAGCTCAAACATTGTGACAACCGGTCCCTTCTTAATACCGATTATTTCTGCATCTATATTAAACTCTGCAAGGGTCTGCTTTAAGTTGATTGAAGCTTCCTTTGTTTTATCATCAATAATCCAGTACTGGTCATCCTTGTAAGCAGTGAGCAAATCTGAAGGAATTACATAAGGCCCCTTTCTTGCAGCACGATTTGTCTTTGGCGGATTGCCTTCAATCTCATGTGTTACAGGAGTGTTTTCTGCCTGTTGTGCATTAAAGAAATCTGTGAGCTCGTCGGCCGTAAGATTTTTTGCAGTGTTAGCATTAGGATTCAACTCAGGAGAATCAATTGCTCCATCATTCAGCTCGTTTCTAGAGTTCTGCTTTTTTGCTCCTGTATTTATTCCGTTATTTGTTCCCGCAGATGATGATGAACCTTCTGCTTTTGATAATGCAGCTGTTGCAGATGCTAAAAGACCTGTTGATTTTCGGATATCTGCTTCCATATCAGAGAAAACATTGGAAACAGGAGATGACAAGTTAGCCTTTCCGCTTTCCTGTGCATAAATCTGTTTGAAAACTTCATTATTCGGTTTAAGCTCTTCCGCA
>JAEEGL014040519.1_pt1 | contig 11502 bp, 5 predicted proteins | sample 9134231 | NCBI WGS metagenome assembly JAEEGL01 (sample SAMN16246548, study PRJNA631951) | gut metagenome | biome: gut microbiome; feature: rumen; material: fiber-attached | host: Bos | place: Iran: Karaj | collected 2018-10
TCTCGCTCACAGGGGGTCTCCCTGAAAGCGGATGCAAAGGTACGAATAATTTCCGAAACAACAAAACTTTTCGGGGAAAAATTTCGATTTACCCCACAATTTTTATTCACTCTTGATTTATGTCAAACAAGAAAACCATTTACACCTTATTATATAATATATATATAGGCATCGCTGCACCTCGGATAGGGCGTTGAATTAAATTATAGCCATTATTATTTGAATTATAGCCATTATTATTTTTTGAATTTTGACCATTATTTTTTGAATTCTGGCCAAAATTTAAAAAATTCTGGCCAAAATTTTACACAGCGGAGCCTACCCCGTTGTGCAAAAGGTTCGGGATTAGGTTGTTGTGGGTGCTGTTTTTTGCTTATTGCCCATGATTTTTGACAAATGTTTGGCCGTAAAGAAAATTAATCGTAACTTTGCAGGCAATAATATTTATTACCTAACATTTTATTTACAAACAAAAAACAAAATTATGAAAAAGAATCTACTAAAATCAATGCTTGTGGCCGTGATGACGGTCATGGCATCAAGTGCATGGGCCGTTACGGAGACCTACGATTTCCTGGCCCTGCTCAACGGCGGCTACACCACTATCAACAGTTCTGGCACAAAGAGTTTTGAAGGTAAGAGCCTCAATGTGATTAGTTCGTTTACCAATGCTGGTGGTGAGGTAGGTGCCAATGTGGGTGGACGTATTGCTGCCCTCTATCAAGGCGGTAACGGTAATAACTTCTGGTTCCGTGATGCCAGCCGTCCTTGGTTTGTCTCCGTAAGCAAGACTTCCTACATGGCTTTCGACAACCTGAAGGCTGGCGACGTGGTGAAGATTATCGGTGGCTTGTCTCCCTTAACCATTCTCTGTGATAACGTGGAAGGTTATGAAAACGGAAAGACATTTGAGGGTACATACACTGAAGAGGCGCCTCTGGAGTTGGTTGCCAAAGCAGACGGTTACATCTACGGTTCGTATGGCGACTACACTGCAATTAAAAAGATTATCGTAGAATCGACTGCTGCCGAGACAGCAAACGACCCCATCGTCACTATCTCTGCTGCGAAGAACGAAGAGCGCACGGTGACCATCAATGCCAATGCAGGTTCGGCAGGCACTGCACAGACGGTCTACTACACCCTGGACGGCAGCGAGCCCACCAAGACCAGCACTGAGTACACCGCTCCGTTCACTGTCAGTGAGACCACAACAGTGAAAGCCATTGCCTACTGTGGAGAGGCTGCGTCAAACGTGGTGACATTAGAGGTAGAGGCAGGCTTTGCTATCAAGTTGAACGACGCTATTTTGAAGATCAATGCCATGCAGACCAAGGGCAGCCAGTTCGCTCCCATCTATGGCGTCAGCGTTGATAACTCGCAGTTGATTGGTGCACCCACGGCTACATTGTCGGCAACTTTCCTTGGTGAAGATGTTACAGCCGACCTCGTAGCAGGCTCTTTCGTTCCTACTGCCAATGCCGACCTCGTCATCACCTCGAGCGCAGAAGGTTACGAGAGCAGCACGGTGACGGCTTTTGTCTTCGGTACCTACAATCAGACCTACGCCTCTGCAGACTATAGCACCCTTACAGACGAAGCAAGCGTTCAAAGCGTATTAGGTGATGATTGGGCTAGGGGTGCAGAACCAACTCGCTGGGCTAACTGGAACAAATTAAATGCCACCTACGGAGATCAATATTACGTCTATAGCTATAATGGTGAGGCCGAGGGTAACATCTATCTTGACAAGGACAACATGCTGCGCGGCCCCAAGGCTATTCAGTTCATGGAGAGTTTCGGCTTCGGCCGTGGCGTATCTGGTGCCACAAAGGTATTTATCCCCAACACGGGTACACCTCAGGACATTACACTCTATCGCGTTATCAACAGCAAGGGTCTTGATGAGAATACGTACACAGAGACCTTCGTGAAGTCGGCCTATATTGAGGGCAAGTCATACTCAGAATTCGACATCCCCGGATGCGAGACCCTTTGCCAGGCCATTATCTACAGCCCCGTTCATACCTACGGCATCGTGGGCGACCTGACTGGTGGCTGGGACAAGGACGCTGAGATGACAGAGACCAGCCCCAACGTCTACACGTTGACTATCAGTGGCTTCGAGGTTGCTGAGCCTGGAACCTATGCATACAAACTGCGTTCCGACAAGACTTGGGGTATCTACGAGCTTCCCAGTTCGGAAAACTTCTATCAGGAGTTTGCTGAGGCTGGTACTTACGATCTCACCTTCACTGCCAACATCGCTGAGAACCTGCTGACGCTCAGCGTTAAGGACGTTTCGCCCTACACGTTGGTTGGTGCTTTTGAGACCGGAGGCGCAGAGACTGCTGCTTTCTTTGGCGAAACATGGGCTCCTGAATATACCGCTAACGACATGACCCTCCAGGAGGACGGTACCTACACAATCGAGTTCACGAATGTAGCACTCGAGGCAGGAACTATCTGGTATAAGGTTGTGAAGAACCATGGCTGGGCCATCACCTATGGAATGGAGGACAAGAAGGACGGCAATGCCGAATACGTTGTCAACGAGGCCTGCATTGTCAATAAGGTTACCTTTACCTTCAATCCCGCTGCTGAGGGTTATAAGGTCAGTTGTGAGTTTGCAGACATTACTACTGGCATCAGCACTGTTGCTACTACCGCCGCCGAGCAGGCTGAGGTTTACAACATGGCCGGCCAGCGCGTGATGAACGCCCAGAAGGGTCTGTACATCGTGAACGGCAAGAAAGTGGTGAAAAGGTAAAAAAGTAAAAAATAAAACTGCAAAAAGGGTCGCACAGCAAATGTGCGACCTTTTTTTTGTTTTTTGAAGCGATTTATTTGGTAGATTGGTAAATAACTTGTATCTTTGCATAGCAATAACAAAAATAAACAAAAGTACAGGAATGAACGACCTAGATATTCGCTGGCAACAACGATTTCAGAACTATCGCAAGGCTCTGGCCTTGCTCAACGAGGCCGCCAACGTGACAGCCCACAGCATGGGCTTGGGCCGTGAAGTGGAAGACTTGATGAAGGAAGGCCTGATCCAGCGCTTTGAGTATACTCACGAGTTGGCATGGAACGTGATGAAGGATTATTCCGAATATCAGGGCAATACCGACATCAAAGGCTCACGTGATGCCATACGCTACGGACTTCAGACAGGTCTCATTACAGACAAGGCATGGATGAAATCTATTGAAGACCGCAACCTATCCTCGCACCACTACGACAGTTCCACGGCCGAGGCCATCATAACGAAGGTTGTGGGCGTGTATCTGCCGCTGTTCAACAGTTTTGAAGAAACAATGACGAAATACCTGGAACTATGAGATACGGACTGGAAGACAGCGAACTGCAACAGATGGATGCCATCTTTGCTCAGTCACCGGCCATTGAGCAGGTAATGCTCTACGGCTCAAGAGCAAAGGGTACGCACAAGCCTTTTTCGGATGTGGACATTACGCTGAAAGGCGACAGGCTGACAGATGAAGACCTGACCGACGTGATGTACCGACTGTCAGAGTCGTCCCTACCCTACTTCTTCGACGTGTCACTGTTTCGAAACATCAGTAACCCAGAACTCAAGAGCCACATACAGCGGCGAGGTGAAATTATTTACAACAACGCATAGTTTTTTTTATTTACTAACCAAAATTATTAACATTATGAAAAAGCAATTACTTAGAATGATACTCGTGGCCGTGGCAATGGTCTTTGGAGCATCGTGGGCTTGGGCCGCTGACCCAGACCTTGAGAACGACTACACGCTCGTCAAGTCGGTGACATGGGGCGATGGTACAAACATCGCTGGTTCTGGTGCTTGCGCTTATACTGCGTATGACACTGGTAACAAGAAGCAGCAGACGCTGACCATCCTGACAGCACCCGAGGATGCCGCAGGATGGATTGCCATGCAGGCGTGGACCGACGGTTCTGGCAAAGGCTGGTGGAATCGCGCCGACAAAGGCCTCTACTGCGTGAACGCCGGACGCTCTGCCTGCGTCTTTGGCGATGATCTCACCACTGGTTGGCTCGTGGTGTTCGAGTGCACCACAACCGCATCATCAGTGATTACGCTGACCAATGCTGCCGGCGAGCCCGACGGCACATTCTCTTACGTCGCAAGCGAGGACGGCAAGTCGTATTTCTGCACTATCACGGCTGCTGAGAATGCCTACGTAGGCTTCTGCGGCAACAAGAATAATGGCTTTATCAGCAAGATTTCCGTCTATAAGCCCAACCAGACTGTGGTGCTTACCACCTACACCGTGAACTATGTGGACATGGACGGCAACACACTGAAGGAGTCTGTGACCTACGATGCCGTAGGCGGTGCAATCATTGCCCTGAGCGATGCTGACAAGGCCAATATCACCGTGGGCGACGACACCTACGTCTATGACAGCGACGACACCGAGGGCAAGACTGTTGCCGAGGATGGCTCGACTGTTATCACCGTGAAGTTCCACAAGGCACAAAACTTCAACTACACCGTGAACGAGATGTGCGCAGGTACCGCTGCCCGCATCACCAACAGCTTCAGCTACGAGACAGCTACTGTTACTGCACCTTATCGCAAGTACAATGCCGTTGAAGGCCAGCTCTTCACGAAGGGTGCTACCAGTAAGGAGTACAACTACAGATTCACATTGACTCAGGAAGGCCAGGTAGAGAATCTCGACTATGAGGCTGTCGAAGGTGTAACCAACGTGGTGTTCCTCACCGAGGGCGAGGACGTTGCCGGCCTGACTCCCTGCAACAGCCCCAACACGGCTATCCGCAGCTCCAACTCTGCTTCGGCCTACGCTGCTAACGACACGAAGATTGTGAAGCTCAGCGCAGGCACCTACAAACTGCACGCCATCATCTACGATGCCAGCAAGACTCCCGACAGCCACTGGATCTTCAAGGCTGGCGAGACACAGATTGCCGACTTCAACTGCACCACAGTGAACATCCAGGAGTTCGACTCTGAGGAGTTCACTCTCACCGAGGCTGCCGAAATCATCATGGCTGCCGCTGGTAACAGCAACATGGGACTCGACGCCCTCTACATCACCGGCGACGGCCAGGAGATTCCCGACGTTTACACCCTGGTTGGCAACTGCGCTGCCATCTTCGGAACAGAGTGGGATGTCAACAACAGTGCCAACGACATGGTGAAGGGCGAGAATGGTATCTACACCAAGACCTACAAAGACGTGACGCTGGCCAACGACTATGTGATTGAGTACAAGGTCGTGAAGAACAACTCATACGACAATGGACAGTGGCCCTATGAAGGCAACCAGAACTACAAGGTATGGGAAGGCGACGGCGTTTATAACGTAACCTTCACGTTCGACCTTGCCAACAATGCCATTAGCTGCGACATGGTTAAGGCCGGCGACGTCGTCGATCCTAACGATTACACCAGTTATATCGTGAACGCCGACCTGACGGGCGAGGGTGGCTTCGACGCTACCGGCACCAAGGGTATTGACGGCTCAGGTATCGTGAAGTGCGCCAATGCAGCAAAATTCGATTTCAAGCAGACTATCACTAACCTACCCGCTGGCCAGTACAAACTGACTGCCAAGGCTGCTTACCGCTACGGTGTTGACGAGCAGACCGAATATAATGCTATTCAGGAAGGAGCTGAGACCAAACTTGCCAAACTATATGCTACTGTAGGTGAAAAGACTGTAGAGGCTCTGGTTCAGAACCGCTGGGACGGTGCTTCTGACACCGACTATGCTAACGGCGACGGTTCTGTAAATGTCAACGAGAAGTACGTTCCCAACTCCTCTAACGCTGTTAAGGCTTGGTTCAACGCCGGCAAGTATGTGAACGAAGTTGTGTTCAACCTCGTTGCCGACGGCGACGTGACCATCGGTATCGTGAAGACCGCTGACGTTAGCGACTACACCGTCATCGGCCCCTGGACGCTGACTCGCCTTGGCGATGCTGTTGTTGAGCCCATAGTAGAAGATGTCTATACCGTGGCAGGTACTGAAGACCTCACTGGTTACTTCTGGGATCCTTCACAGAACCAGATGACGCTGAACGCTGAGACTGGACTTTATGAGTGGACTGCAGAGAATGTCAAAGTGACCACCGAGATTCATCCAGAATTCAAGATTGTGAAGAACGGCACAGAATGGTATCCCGAGAACAACTGGGTAATCACTCCTTGGACATTCGCTGTTAACGGATATTCTGTTCACGGTCGTGAGGGCATTTACGACATCTACATCACCTTCAATCCTGAAACAAAAGAGATTACTGTCGAGGGTTATCAAACCGAAAAAACTATCTACACCGTTGTCGGCGCATTCAAGGATAGCGAAGGAACAGAAACTGCATCGATTTTTGGTACGATGTGGGATTGCGAAAACACATCAAATGACCTAGAGCTTGATTTCAACGGACGTCAATCACTATCGAGAAGGGCAGACCTGGAAGTTGGTACTATCCTGTTCAAGGTCGTCAAAGAACACAGTTGGGCTATCAACTATGGCAAAGATGGCGAAAGGGATGGCGCAAACGTTGAGATTCCCGTTGAAAAAGCAGGTAGTTACACCATCACTTTCGTGTTCGATCCTGACTTCTGGGGCGAAGGTGCACATATTGGTTGCAGCTTGGAATACCATGACCCCGCCGTAGGCATCAGCACCGTTACTACTGCCACTGAGCAGGCACCTGTCTACAACCTCGCCGGCCAGCGCGTGATGAACGCCCAGAAGGGTCTGTACATCATGAATGGCAAGAAGGTGGTGAAAAAGTAAAAATGAAAGAATGAAAAAATGAAAGAATGAAAAAAAGGCCGCACAGAAAATGTGCGACCTTTTTTTTGTAATAATATTTGGCGGTTTCAAAAAAAATAATTACCTTTGCGCCAACATATCAATATAGAAGCTAATTTACTGACTTTTTTATTAACTAACCCAATTATTAACAAATTATGAAAAAGCAATTACTAAAAACCATGATTGCTGCCCTCATCATGATGACGGGTGGCGTGTTTTCTGCTTTTGCTCTTGAAACGTATGACTTTCAGGAGTTGTGCATGAAACTTGGCAAAGGCGGTCCCTGGGCCGTTAACGACGGCGGCGATGCCGGCTTCACCATCAATGAGGCTACGATGCACTACCTTGGCGACTACACTGACCAAGGCTTCACCTGGAACCAGCGCTTCGCCTACGAATTTGTAGATGGCCGAGGCAAGTTCACTATGCGCAACAAGAACAACAAGAAAGACAAGAACTGCGGTATGTTCTCTTGGGACTTTGCCCACTATTTCTCGATCCTCGACCTAAAGGACGGCGACAAGGTGACCATCACCACACTGGCCGGTACCACCAAGTTTGTCTCTACCAACGTTGTTGAAGAGGTGAGCGAGGGCGATGCTGTGGCCAGCGGAACCGCCTATACCATTGCTACTACTGAGGGAACTACCCGCTTGGACATCCAGATGGCTTCAGCCACACTGATTTCGAAGATTGTCATCGAGCCTTATGGTGTGGAAACCGTTCCCACCATCAGCCTGTCGAAGAGCACGCTGGCCCTAATCCCCGGTGCCTCGCAGAAGTTGAAGGCTACGGTCGATCCTTCCGGCATGGCTACGCAGTGGAGCAGCAGCGACGAGTCTGTGGCTACCATTGCTGGGGACGGCACCGTGACGGCCGTTGCCGCCGGTACAGCCATCATCAAGAATTCATGGGAGTCGGAAGTCTCGGATGCCAAGTCTGAGGCTGAATGCGTTGTTACCGTGGCCGACGTAGACCTCGACGCTTACGATATGGTTAACATCGACTTCACCACTATGGGCGATGTTACACTGGAACTGGGCGACAAGGCAGGTGCCATCTGGAACGATGCCAACAGCAAGAACAACGATGTTTACTGGTGTACTAACGATAATCTGGGATTCCTCGCTTTGCAGGCCGTTACTGATAATCCCGAAGGAAAGGGCTGGATGATTATTGACAATGAAGGTCTCTACCTTGCCTCGGGTGCCGGCCGCTGCGCTGCCATCTGCGATATCCAGAAAGGCCAGATAGTAGAGTTCATCTATACTGGCGACGGTTTCTTTACCAAGAGCGACGGCTCTGATGACGGCATACTCAAGACTGCCCTCAACGAAGGCACAGGCCGTGCCATCTATCGTGCTGACGGCAACGGCATGATTGGTTTCGAACTTGTGAAGGGCAACGCCGTTCAGCAAATCAATGTCTATGACCTGACCTTCCCGGAGGTAGACTGCACCAGCATGGTTGGTGAGGATTGGCAGAGCGAGCAGGGCAATGTAGGCTCTGTCACCCTTGATGGCATTGCCCAGAAGGAGCAGTACAATGGCGGCACCACCGCCAATTGCGACGGCGACGTGCTCTATCAGGTGGTTGAGGGTCTTGACAACGGCACCTACACCGTAGAACTTTATGCTAATGCTTCCTATACCTCTGGCCGCGGCTTCACCAGCGACATCATCGACGGTGAACTGGGGCGTGTAATCGTCTATGCCGGCGACGTGGAGAAGACCATCCCCGTGTACGACCAGGGCTGGGTGAGCACCAACAACATCGTCACCCTTGAGGACGTGATCGTCACCGACGGTACACTCCGCATGGGTCTTAAGAAGATTGCCCCGGGCACCAACTGGCACACCATCGCCATCAGGAGCCTGACCCAGACCTCCAACATCGACCGTGACGATAAGGCCGCACAGGATGTTTACTGGAATGGCATTGCCCTGACCGTAGCCGGTTATGAGGCATACGCCAATGTGAGTGGTTCGGAGAGAGCCGCCATCACAGACGCCAAGACGAAGAATGCCGCCAAGGCTGCCATCCCGCCGTTCTATGCCGCTAAGGCTGGCTACGACGCACTGGTAGATATTATCGAAAAGGGTAAGGACGCAGGCTTCGACACGAGCGAGGCAGAGGCATGGATGGCCAGTGCCGAGGCTACTGCCGAGCAGGCTGCCGCCATGGCCGAGGAGATGAAGCACCCCATAAACCTGGCAATCAACACTGCCAATGCCACTGAGGGTGCCGACATGACCTACACCATCGTGAACCCGAGTTTCGAGACGGGCGACACCCGTGGCTGGACTTACGAGCCCAGCACCGACCACGGTGCAAAGCGTAACGATAACGCCACCTACACCACCGAGGGTTGCGACGGTGAATACCTCTTTAATATCTGGAGCAGTGGCAACGCCATCAGCCAGACTATCGAAGACCTGCCTAACGGTACCTACAAACTGCAGGCTCTCATAGCCACGGACAAGGGACATCAGGTGCAACTCAATGCCAACGACAAGAGTATAAAGATTGATGCTTCCGACGATGACAGCAATGCCAAAGGCATAGGTGTAGAGGGCGAACTGGAGTTCAATGTGCTCGACAACAAGGCCACCATCGGTGCCGAGGGTGTCGACAAATACTGGTACAAGGTTGATAACTTCCGCCTGACCTACGTCAAGGGCATCAATCTTGAGGAACTTTTTGCAGCCTACAATGAGGCACTTGACGAGGCAAAGAAAGTGGAAGGCGACATGAACAAGGACATCAAGACCACCCTTGACGACGCCATCGCCGCAGACGAGACTCTTGACAAGACCAATGCCGACATCCTGGGCGAGGCTACCGCAGCCCTCATAGAAGCCACGGCAAATGCCAAGGCCAGCGTAGCAGCATACGAGAATGCCGCCAACACTCTGCCGAAGATGAAGGAACTCACCGAGACTACCAACGTCTATACCGCCGAGGCATACGAGGAATACTACAGCCAGTGGGTAGTGAAGTATGAAGCCAAGGAACTGACTACCGCCGAGGCCAATGCCCTGCAGGATCCGTTCCTCACAACAGAATGGCACTCCAGCATTACCTGCGACAACTTCCTGCTTTCAGCATGGGATGCCGAGGCCGACAAGTTTGAGGGATATTACATCAATTCTTGGAGCGTTGAGGGCAACAACGACGGAACAAACTTCACAGTTCCCTTCTTCGAGTATTGGACTAGCGATGGCAACTCGCTGGGCGAAAAGACTTTGACCGCCACCATGACCGAGATACCTGAGGGCAAATATACTGTTACTGCTTGGGTTCGCGTCCGTGCCAAGAATGGTGCTACCGACGATAAAGTTTCTGGCATCACCATGCAGTTGAACGACGGTGAGGCTGTTGATGTATGCACTGGCGAGATAGTTCCTTCAGGCGGAAGTTTCTTTAAGATTGCTTATTTCGCTGCACTGGGTGACGTCGCTTCCGACGGCATACTGAACATCAAGTTCAACGTTGCTGCCAACAGCAATATCTCATGGCTGTCATTCAAGAACGTAAACTATGTTGCTGGTGATGCTACGGGCATCCAGAGCGTTGCTACTACAGCAGCCAACACCAATGCCATCTACAACCTCGCCGGCCAGCGTGTGATGAACGCCCAGAAGGGTCTGTACATCATGAATGGCAAGAAGGTGGTGAAAAAGTGAAACGAAAAATGAAAGAATGAAAAAAGGTCGCACATTTGTTGTGCGACCTTTTTTTATAATAGACTGCATCTACCGCTTCTTGCCCGACATGGTGACGAGGGGGATGATCATCTCTTCCATCGATATGCCACCGTGCTGGAAGGTGTCCTTGTAGTAGGACACGTAGTAGTTGTAGTTGTTGGGATAGGCAAAGAAGGAGTCGCCCGTAGCAAAGACGTAACTGGTCGAAAGGTTTGGCTGCGGCAGTTGCGCCTGCGAGGGATCTTTGATGACGAAGAGATCCTTGGAGTCGTAGCCCAGGTTCTTGCCCAGTTTGTAGCGCAGGTTGGTGTTGGTGTTGCGGTCGCCAACGATTTTCACGGGCTTGGTGCAGCGTATGCTGCCATGGTCTGTGGTGACGATGACCTTATAATCGGTCTGCGACAGGTAGCGGAAGAAGTCGGCAATGACCGAATGGCGGAACCAAGAGAGTGTGATACTGCGATAGGCCGACTCGTTGTTGGCCAGTTCGCGCACCATCTTCGATTCCGTGCGGGCATGGCTGAGCATGTCGATGAAGTTGAACACCACAACGTTGAGGTCATTCTTGCTCAGTTGTTTGAGTTGCTGCATGAACTTATCGGCATCGGCCGAGGTATTGATCTTATGATACGAGAACGTGTCGTGGCGGCGGTAGCGCTCCAGTTGTGTCTGGATGAGCGGGCCCTCGTTCAGGTTCTTGCCCTCTTCCTCGTCCTCATCGACCCAAAGGTCGGGAAACATCTGGGCTATCTTATTGGGCATCAGTCCGCTGAAGATGGCGTTGCGGGCATACTGTGTAACCGTGGGCAGAATGCTGAAATAGAGGTCTTCGTCGATGTCAAACTGATCGCCAATCTCCTGTGCCAGCATGCGCCACTGGTCGTAGCGGAAATTGTCGAGCACGACGAGGAACACCTTTTCACCGCTGTTGAGCAGAGGGAAAACCTTGGTTTTGAAGAGTTGGTGGGATAATAGTGGCGAAAGCGAGCCTTTCA
>JAEEGL014569430.1_pt1 | contig 11502 bp, 8 predicted proteins | sample 9134231 | NCBI WGS metagenome assembly JAEEGL01 (sample SAMN16246548, study PRJNA631951) | gut metagenome | biome: gut microbiome; feature: rumen; material: fiber-attached | host: Bos | place: Iran: Karaj | collected 2018-10
CTCCTTACACCGACTACAAATACGATGATCACGGCAACTGGATCTACCGCAAGTCCTCGATGATGGGCCGCGATATGGAGCAGAGCCGCACCATCACCTACTACGAGTAATCTCTCAGTAACACATTTCAACAAAATGCCTCCTCCACTCGAGGGGGCTTTTTTTATTGGTAGTAATTAAACCACGCTAACTACGCGATTACTGACAATTTTCTTTCATAGATTTTGCTTTTTTGATATTACCTCTACCATTCTACATGACATATTACAATAAAGCTACTGATCTTTAATTAATTACGAGCAAACAAGCATTCTTTTTTACCTCTACTAAACCTCTACTTGTCTTCTACTTTACTTCTACTTATCCTCTACTAATCCTCTACTTTTCGTCTACTCCTCTACTCGTCCTCGTATCATCCTCCACCTTGGTTCTTACCAGATTCATACATGCTCACTACTATCCTCTGGCTCATTTTGTAGCATCATCTAGACTTCCAGGAATATAATTCATTCAAAAATTCTCTAGAGAATTTCACCTTAACAACGGCACTTACTAATGCTAACCCATAAGGTAAAGACGAAATTCTCTAGAGAATTTTCAGCCAATCCATATCCTTCAAACAAGAAAGAATGCCATTATCCCCGATTCACCCCTATTGTCTTTACCCATCAGCACGTCATAACAACTGGTAGAGGTAAGGTAGAAGATTAGTAGAGGTTTAGTAGAGGATTAGTAGAGTATGATTATATAGTCAACTTATTATGTATCTGGTATATAATATGTATTTAGTAGAGGTAAATCATGAAATATGAGAATTCTTAATAGAATTATAACCATTGCGACATTTGTGTAGGAGTGTTTTTGAATTACATATAGAGCATCACCACGCATAGGTGAATGTAGCGCAAAAGTAGTTCGTTTATCCAAATGAAAAGGGTCTTCACTGCTTGGTGTTTGGATGCTTTTCCAAGAAAAAAAGGCTTGTGGAAACAACTTTTTTGGTAATTGTGCATCTTATTAGAAAAAAATACGTATCTTTGTAGTCAAAAACCGGTAATACGGGCTAAAGACACCTAAAATGAAAGATTTATGGTAGACAACAAGATAATATTACCGCATAACACTGAGATGGCTGAACATGCTTATGGAGCAACTCATCATCTGGGTGCATTATTAGCTGGGAGATATGTCAAAAAGGAACAAACTAGTGATATAGTTGACTTTCTTTTTGCTGGAACAAAGAGAAATATCGAAAGCAGCTCTTTTGCGACCCAAGAGGAAAAGGATGCGGAAACACATCGGAGGGAACTGCTACCAAACACAATGAAACTGCTAATGGGATTATAAAACAAAGTACGAATATGGAAAAAGTCTTTATTCAATATCTCATAGAAGGAAACAACTATCCGCCCATTGGATCTGTTTCTTTTGATTCTTCCGACCACATTCGTTTTCAAAACGGAAAGGATGTTTCTGGTCACAATTATGGTTGTAACAGACGCTTCATCATCGAAAAAAACATAGAGGGTGGTGAGGGATATACAGTCACCATGTATAATCTCGATGGACTTCACCCTTTGTGGAAGGATAATATTCAAATGGCTCCAAAGCGTATGCGAATAATCTCAACAAATGAGAATATCGTTGAGTTGCGTGGATATGGCTATGACGAGAATGCTTTGGCACTGGGCGCTCCCTTATCTGATGCATCTTTTGCCAGTTATGGCGTTGTTCTCTTGATTGAGAATAGCGAAATAAAGAGATTACAACTAAATATGTACGACAGAGGTATCAGCATTGTATATTTAAAATAAGCAACATTAAAACAAATCACTCATTATATCACAATGGCAGAATTAGAAATTAGACAGCCGGAGGAAAGTATCTATAGCAATGTTGAGGAAAAAGAAGTCCTTCCATTGTTTATAAGATACTCCAGTAAAAATGTAGAGTTTCATAACAAAACAGCTTCAGTTCCATTTGAAAATATCGTTTCGATGTTGACTGGAGTTCATACATGCGTTTTTATTCATCGCAAGCAAAAGGGACGTAACGCAAAAGAATATGATGAATTGTCTATTAAAATAGGTGATGAATCTTTTTGTATGACAGCACAATTGTCACACGATGAGTTTTCTTTACGAGAACCGCACTTTAGTCAAAAGAATATAGTTTTACCTGAAGAAGATGAGCAATATCGCGTTAGAAAGTGCAATATTAAATTTGTAGATTTAAATGAAGATACTTTAAAACTTTTCAATTCGGCTGGTTCCTATTGGGTAGTTCACACCAACGATGTCAAGGAGTTTATATCAAGCTGCTTTGCACTACCCATTCCACCCATTGAAATAAGAATTGAGGAGGATAAGGAGATGTGGCAGGCCTATTTGGATGGCCTCAACGCAATTTTGGAAAACAAGCGTGATTTAATCAAAATCTCGTCAGTTCATAATCAAAAAGGCGGCTTAATCAAGTTGGTTTTCGACATGGAGAGTTATGGAGAAAACCTAAAAAATGCCATTATTGAAAAGCTATATAGTCAATGTGAACAGAAATTTGATGTTGAGATTGGAGATGGAGAGTGTCACATCTCTTTTGACAATTATCAAACCATCTCTGAGGAAATTATTGAGGATGTTAAAGCGATAGGTCGAGATTATTGTTATACATCTGAGGCAAATCCAATCAATGTAGTTAGTGGTAAAATAGCAATTGTTTCAAATCCTGATGAGTTAAACAGCATCTTATCTGCAATAGATCAGGAGCTTCATGATTTTGGAGCTCAAATAGAAAGAACAAACAATGACAAGTTTAAATTGTCGTCAGACAAAGACTTTGAGTTCTTGCACAAAATCGTTGAAACCAATCATAAAGGGATAGCAGAAGTAGTACCTACTACCAAAATGATTATGCATCTGGTTCCATCACCTGAGGGGATTGATATTGAGAAAATTAAAGCATGGCTGCCAGATTCTGCAAGCGTTGTCCTTCATGGTAAACATTTTGTTGTGACTTCCAAATTGCCATTAGATACGTCCCTAGATGTTTTTAAACACCTACAATTCGCAAGTTGTATGGTAAACGTTTCACCATCACAATCAATTGACTCTAGTATTTTAATAGAAGGGGCTACCGTCAAAGGGAATTCATACAAATGGATAATAAATGAAGTTCAAGATTTGAAGGGTCTTGGCCGTTTCTACGAAATGGTAAAGGAACGCTATCCTGGTCAACGTGTTTATAGCACTTTCAATTATGCATTCGCACCACAAATTGATAAAGCGACATTACAAGAACTAAAATTCAACAATTACGGAAAGAGGTCTGTAGTTGTTGACGTTCCGCGTTCCTCTGTGATTTTTACTCCACAATCAGAGGAAGATTATAAAGCTTTACAAGAAGACATTCTCCAGCAATTGGATAGTACCATAATTGCTGAAGCTCCATTGTATGAACCAACTGCAAAAATCGAGTTCCTTTGTGAGAATGAAGACTTTAGACGTTCTCTATTTGAAAGAGTGAGTGTTGCCCTTACGGACAAACGAGATAAGTTTTCTAAAAACAAACTTAGTCGTGACGCCCGAGAATTAGCATTTGAATTCAGATTTGGAGATATCGAGGAAAGAGAAACAATTGAAACAATACTCGAAGATTCCCTTGCGGACATTCATGGGATAAAAATCCTTTATGATGATGATAACAACAAAGGAGTAACAGAATGGTCTTTTACCGAAGACCCGTCTCTACTCCAAGAACTTGACAGAAAACTGCAATCAGATTTCCGAAATGAAGCAGTCAACCACATTAATGGTAAAGCGTATGATAAGTTAGATGAAGTTGATGATGAAGAAATTGATAAAAACTACCTTTCCAAAGACAAAATAATTAAAAGGAAGAAAACAGCGTTTCTGAGGAGCAATAGTCAAAACATTGGTATTTGTATCAAAAGATGTCGCGATTATGCCCTTATTGAGCCAACTGAAGAAGTTGCAAAGGCATTATCAACAAAAGAATTTGCGATAAGAGCAGGTGACTATATTCAGTTCCCTGCAATGGGTGAAACTATGGAGTTGATGCGCCAGAGCAATGCGATGAACAGGATACTTAAGCCGGAGAGTCGTTATAATCACAAACCGATCAATCCCAACTTGCCTAATTTTATTTTTGATCCTAAATATGCAGCAGAAACTGTTGCAGATGTAGTTGAAGCTATGGAGAACATTCGTATCCATAAAATAGGCAATTTGAATGAAAAGCAATTAGAAGCTGTTACAAAATCCGTGCTTGCAAGTGATATTGCACTGATACAAGGTCCTCCTGGAACTGGTAAAACCACTGTAATTGCAGAAATTATATGGCAAGCAATAAGGCTCAATCCTGATTGCAGGATATTGCTTACCTCTCAAACGAATTTGGCAGTGGATAATGCTCTTGAACGTTTGCAAGGGCAAGCTGGTATTCGCCCAATTCGCATAGGAAGGCCAGAAAAATTGGAACCTGAGGGGAGACGTTTTTCTCTTCCAATTATAAAGAGTTGGGCAGAAGGTTCAGATAAATACTCTGTCAATAAAGAGTTGGTACTAGATGCTACTGATAATGCATCTCAAATATGGATAGACCGTATTGTAAACAAAATATCCAATGACACGAAATACTTAGATGCTGTCAGTTCTTGGAAAACGGAATTGTTGGAGAGGGACAAATTCTCACGTATAGAATTTAGCAGATTATATAAGAGCCATGTAAACTTGGTTGCTGCTACGTGTAGTATATGTGGATCACGTGATTTTGAAGATACATATACAGAGATGTTTGGCGAAACTAGACGTCAAGATATGTATTTTGATATCGTGATAATGGATGAAGCGAGTAAAGCCACTCCTTTGGAGATGGCTGTTCCTCTTGTTCTTGGAAAGAAAATCATTGTAATAGGTGACCATAAGCAATTGCCACCAATGATGAATGAGAACACAATTGATAGTGCACTTGAGAAGATTGGGAAGAAAGAACTTGCTGAGAAATTACAAAAAGCGGAATCTCAATTCAAACGTTTGTTCGTGTCTGCTGCTAAAGTACGCAAAACTATAGTATCAACCCTTGACACACAGTATCGTATGCATGAGCAGATTATGAATACGATAAAACAATTCTATCAAGAAGAACTTGCAGAAACGGGAGGTTTGAAATGTGGAATTGTTGACACAATGGACAATCCTGATCTTTCAGACAAGGGTAGTCGTTGGCATGGTATCACACTAAATCCTATTATCTCACCCAACACACATGCGGTATGGATTGATGTTCAAACACCAGAACAGAAACCTGCCAATTCTCCATTCAGCTACATTAACAAGGGTGAATTAGATGCTATTGATCTACTTCTTCGTGGTTTGGAAAAGGCTGATGGTTTTAGTACCTTTATGAATTCTCAAAAGAAACCAGAAGACAGGGAAATTGGTATTATAACATTCTATAGTGCCCAAAGCAAGGAAATCAAGAGGAAATACAAAGGGAAGAATTTTAGGATGGATGTAGTCGACCGTTTCCAAGGCATGGAACGAAATATCATCATCGTATCTACTGTTAGAAGCAATTCAAAAAACAATATTGGTTTCGCTAGGGAAATAGAACGAATCAATGTTGCGTTTTCTCGTGCTAGACGCCTTCTTATTGTTGTAGGCAACAAAAAACAATTTGAAAGCAACAGCAATTATGCTGCATCTATTGCCAATATGGAAACTATTAGTTTTGAACAATTAAAAGGAGCTGTAAGATGAAAAAGATAAAGAAAAACCATAATAACCCTGCAAAAAAAATGATGCAGGAGCCTGTTAGTAGCCGTATTGCAAAAGCAGTTTACGAAGCTAAGCGTATCTCGGAAAGAATTGTTGGCTACGTCTCGTACGAAATAAAATTCGTGCGTGCTACCTACGATGGTAAAACCCAACGCCCAGCAAAGATTACTGCGTTAGAAAAGGGCATTGTGGGTATCTTGTTAGTTGATGAAACTTCATCGTTTGAGAAGATTGGTGCAATTCTTGGACTTGATGTCACGAGTGATAAAGCAGAACAGGCAATTCTACGAAACGCAATTAATCTTTTAAAAGGATTTGGGGCTATTGAAGGGGATGATAGTTGTTATGCACTAACAACTGATGGACGTGTTTACGCAGACAAAGGTGAACGTCCTGACTCATATACGAAATCATTTGATATCTTCGTTGATGTCAACCACCCATCTTGGTTAGACATCAAGAATGGGATTGGGGAAAACTATAAGAATATCGAGGAAATAAATACTCCCTGTGATGACATTCATTTGGATTTGGAAACAATTAAGTCTTACGCTGAAAATCAAGCGCAAGATGTACATTTTCCGCAAAACAGATATTTATTAGAAAGTGCCACGTGGCATTCTGGTCACGAAGCATCATATAAAGTTTATGTTTGCTTTGTGCAAAATGTTGCCAATAGTGATGAAGTTAGGGCTTTTGTTTTTGACGAGAACTCTAATACTCTTAATGATGTCTTAGCTAATTATATCAATAGAGATTCCTCGTTAAAAGAAGAATTGCTTAAGAATTGTATTCATTATGAGATTGAAAACAATGAAGAGACAACTATTCTTGAAGGGGATGATGTCGAAGTAGCAAAATCTGAGATTTCAGAAGAAATAAAAGAGGCAGAGCAAAGAATAATCAAAGAAGAAAATGGTGAGATTGATGATAATAACGAAGAAAAATCTGAGCTGAGTTCAAGTAATGAGTTGCCTGGTACTATTACAAAGGTTTCTGCAAAAGACCGCTTACATAAAAAGGCACTATATGACTCTTTGTCGTTTGAGGTGGAATTGCAAAAGATTTTTACAGAGGATAACCCTGATGAGGTCTGGCTTATTAGTCCTTGGATAAGAAAAGGAGCTTTCCTACATGATCGCGGCCCAATGATAGAAGATTTCTTGCGCGATGAGGACAAACGTGTATTTATAGCATATTCAGAGCCAGCCACCAATAATGATGGTAAGCCAATGATAGACGAGGAAGTAGAACCAGGTATTAAGCTGTTAAGTGAGCAATATCCCAATTTCTTTTATGTTCAACTACCAGAATTCCATTTAAAAAATGTAATCGAAGTGAAGGGTGACCAAAAGGTCCTTTTCTCAGGTAGCTTCAACGTTCTCTCTTTCTCGGTGTCTGATCAACAAACTCACGTGCGTAGAGAAGAAATGGCTTTGGCGCATCATAGTGTAGCAAGGAAAAAATATGAAGATTGCCAATTAGAGTTTGCTGAAATATATGCTCATCGCATAAGGAAAGAAATTGAGAAACTCGACTTGGACATGTTGACCAATTACAAGAATGAGCGTCTTGAGTATTTTCTTAATATTGACAACGAGGAGATAAGGAAGCTATTTAGCCCATTAGAAGATATGTTAGAAGAAAAGGCTTATGAAAGAATCAAAAGTGAAGTCTACAAGAAACTTGTCAAGATTGGTCAGGAATTAGTTGCTGCTTCCAATATGTCTGGTCTAATCCCAAAAGACAAGAAACGGCTTACCTCTATGTTGACGACTGTTGAGAGCGAGATGCAAAATAACAACATAGATGACCCATCTATGCAAGAGCTGCTAAACAACAACAAGGAATTGTTAGAAAAGATTCGTGAGAAAAAGATTTTCCCAGGACGAAAAGAGGCTAATATAACAAAGCCTGTTAATAAGTTTCCAAGAGTTATAACAACAAATGAAGACAAGCCCAAAAGCATACTAAGCTCAGAACCTGATGCAACAATAGAGGGACTTACTCTTTATATCGCATCACTTAGTGTTGCTTTCATCAACCGGGAAATCAAGAAAACTGCGCTAAATGCAAAATTACTCTCGATAATAGAAGACGACGAATTGGTTAACTTGTTGGAGATGATTGGTGTAGCAAATTCCAAAAACGTTGATAATGCTTTTGATTTAAGTTTAGGTATAAACGGTTATCTCTTTAGATTCTCAACGCTCTTTAATGGTAGAGAAAGCTTCGACAGGAAAAAGAAGAGAGCGAATCGCTTTCTCACGCAAGTAAATCCTAACAACATACATACAATCGTTAATCAATTGTCATAAATATGTCTCGATTCGAATCGTCTAGGTTTGTCCGCAATCCTCAGGTTATGCATGTAGATGTATTAAAGTCTGCGTGCGACACCTTAGGATGGACATATTCCGTAAAAGGAAATGAGCTTCTAGTTACTGATGCCAAACAGGGGACACGCTTGTATGGAGAATATGCATTAAAGTTAAATCTCTCAACAAATGAGGTTACTTATAATACGTATTATATGCCCAATGCAGCACAAAAGGTTGAAGAGTTACAAAACCTGTTTTATGCTCTTAATGCTGCCTATGCTAAAAATTCCTTAGTACAGGAATTTAAGAAGAAAGGGTTTACATACAAATCAAATGATCATTTTACTCCAACTACAGAAGAAGTTTATTGTTTTTTCATGGTTGGTCGTTCAAAAGATAAGAGTGAAGATGAACCTGTGGCACAAATCAAATTTACGATTCTCAAGGATGGCACGATTGTAACGGATTCCGACTATCTGCCAAATGATGTTAATGAAAGAGCCCATGAAGCCATGGATGTCTTAGAGCAATTGCTAGGGAACAAACGTATTATGACGAAAAAGACGAATATCCCAGCAAAATATCTTGCTAAGATGAAACCGCGTAGTGTCAACACACAAATAATTGAACATAAGTAATATGGAAGCAATATACAGCAAAATAAGGGATATGCTCAAGGCATATTATCCTGTATTATATCTCACCAGTTTTGAGTACGACAGGACAAGACAAAAGATTGTTGGCATTATAAACAGTCTTAAATCAGATAATGCTAAACAAATTCGTCTTTTCAATTGGAATTGCGTGGAAGGATTATGTGAGATGTCAGAAAACGGATCTCGTTATTTAGGTGAAGAATATGACGAGCCAGAAATGACTTTAAAATATGTTCTCAATGATAAGGAAACAAGTAAGGATATTTTTATATTAGAGGATTTTGGAAATTACATTGAAGAAGAGAAAATAAAATACTACATCCGTACAATAGCAGAAAGGGCAAGGCACACAAATACCCATGCTATAATACTGTCTGCCATCTATAAACTACCTGTTGAACTGGAAAAGTATGTCACCGTTTTGAATATACCATTGCCAGACAGGTTCGACATGGAAAAGACTTTAGGGGTGGTAGAAAGACAATGCAAGATAAATCTTTCTGTAGAAATGCGAAACAGGATGGTAGATGCTGCTTTAGGTATGACATCGATGGAAGCTGATTTGGCATTTTGCTTAGCTGCGGTTAAAGATGATTTGGGGAACAATGCTCCATATACTGTGTCTTCAGAAAAAGAGCAGATAATAAAGAAATCGGGGATATTGGATTTTTTCCCAAAAAACGAAGATCTCAAAGATGTCGGTGGTATGGAAGTCTTAAAAGACTGGCTTTTCAAGAGACAAAAGGCTTACGAGAAAAAAGCCAGAGATTTTGGTCTTCAGGAACCAAAGGGATTATTACTGTTGGGTGTTCCTGGCTGCGGAAAAAGTCTTACTGCTAAAAGTATTGCATCTTTCTGGAATATGCCATTGCTAAGGTTGGATATTGGCAAGGTCTATCAAGGATTAGTTGGTAGTAGCGAGGACAATATTCGGAAAGCAATAGCGACTGCTGAGGCTGTGGCACCTTGTGTTCTTTGGATTGATGAAATAGAAAAGGGACTTAACGGAGTACAATCTAGTGGGTCTACTGATGGAGGTGTGACATCAAGGATCTTTTCAACAATATTGACGTGGATGCAAGAGAAGACGTCACCAGTATTCGTGGTGGCTACTGCAAACAACATCAATCTCCTGCCACCAGAACTGCTGAGAAAGGGACGTTTCGATGAAATCTTCTTTGTAGACCTTCCAAGTCAAAAAGAACGAGAAAACATTTTTTCCATACATTTAAAAAAGAAAGGACAAGATCCTTCTCAATACCCAATGGAAATGCTTGGCAAGAAAACGGATGGTTTCAATGGTGCAGAAATAGAAGAATGCATCAAGGAGGCCATGTTTGCTGCTTACGTTGAAGCGCCAGACAATCCCCAGTTATTAAGTAAACACTTAGTGGATGCTATCTCAAAAACAGTTCCTCTATCAACAACGATGAAAGAGCAAATAGCAGCACTTAGGAACTGGGCAGCAAGTAGAGCAAAGAATGCTTCAACTATTGTGAAGGAAGAAGAACAAAAGGAAATGCCAATTCTTCTGACCCGTCCCGAATTGGAACTTGAGAGGTCATTTGACTTGAGGAAGTAAACACTTTCTTTATGTTATACAGTTGATCTGCATTGCCAAATACAGAGTAATGAGCATCGTCAGTTGAACTGAAGGAAAACCACTGGACTGGTACGAGATGAATATTTGGAATTGGGGATCAGGCGGAAAGCGATTCATGGAGGCTTGCCAAAAGAGAGGTACCGCAGTACCTACATGGACTATCAACGGTGGCTTTATTGTGGTGACATTCACGAGACCAACAAAGGATGTTACTCAAGATGTTACTCAAGATGTTACTCAAGATGTTACTCAAGAGGACAATTTTGATAAAAAGATAGAGGAAACTATCAAAGATAACCCCAATGTCACAACAGAAGAACTGGCTAAGCGCTTTGGGGTTACTTCAATGACTATCAAGCGCCATATTGCAAAAATGCCACATATTCGTTATGTGGGTAGGGGCTATAGTGGACATTGGGAAGTAAAATGACTAGTATGTAAGCGGAAAAACTGCCGAGTCACTTGAACTGAAGCCAGGTGAGCTTGCGCCAGAGCCCTTCGAGCGGACCGCGAGGATGACTGGCAAACCACCAACGACAGAACAGATACTGGACGATGACCATCATCAGGCCGATGAGCACAGCATAGGTGATGCCCACAAGGCGATAGCAAGCCAGGCCGTAGCCGCAGAAGATGAAGCTGCCGATGATGGACTGAAGCAGATAGTTGGTGAGGCTCATCCTGCCGAAGATGCACAGGTGATGGAGGACTCTGCGGACCCCTTCAAAGGCATACCAGGCAGATACTACGGTCGAGACGATCATCACGAGGATGCTGAGGTTGCGGATGGGCGTTAGCCATGTAGCCAGCTTCCCAAAATTCACGAAGCTCATAACCACTACAGCGAGGATTGAAACGCTGAGGAGGACATGCCAAATGCTCAGATGACGGTCCTCGTTATAAAACAGCCGCTGGCGCCCCAGCTGCATTCCAAGGATGAAGAGGCAGAGAAGCTGCGTCAGTCGGCCGCTGAAGACATTAAACCGCAGGTTCAGCTCAAAGCCATATTGCAGGTTGTTCAACGCGTTCTCCCAGAAAGTGCCATGTTCGTGCAAAGCCATCGTCTGGCCATAGATTTCAAAGAGACGGGTATGGTCGATGGTGATGCCTGTCAGCAGGCAGAAGAG
>JAEEGL014883012.1_pt1 | contig 11502 bp, 11 predicted proteins | sample 9134231 | NCBI WGS metagenome assembly JAEEGL01 (sample SAMN16246548, study PRJNA631951) | gut metagenome | biome: gut microbiome; feature: rumen; material: fiber-attached | host: Bos | place: Iran: Karaj | collected 2018-10
AATCCAATTATCATAATTACAAATGTAAGTAAGAATAATACAAGAGTAACTTTTTGCTTTCCAGATAATTTAGCAACTTTTTTGCTTTCTCCTTCTTTTGGAGCATAAGTTTCTTCCATTGCTTTTTGTTCTTGAAGTGACAAGAATGTTGATCCTTTCTTAGCAATAACTTTCTTAGCATAAGAAACAACAAACAACATAGAAATTAGATATGTACTTAACCATAGCACAACGCCAAGTCCAATAATAACACCTTGGTTTACAGCCATTCCTGCAGGTAGAGCATCAATTGCTGCTCCAACAGCAAATGGATTAATAGTTGATCCTAATACTCCAGATCCAGCACCAAGTAAAACGACAGCTGATGCAACAATTGTATCCATTCCAGCAGCAACCATTGCTACACTAAGTAATGCATAGAAACCAACTGTTTCTTCTAACATACCATAAGTAGTTCCACCAATTGAGAAAATAAACATTAATATAGGAATTAAAATTAATTCTTTTCCTTTTAATTTTTTGATTAAAACCTCAATTCCAGTTTCAAGTGCTCCAGTTTTAGTTACAACCTTTAAAAATGCCCCTAAAATAAGAACGAATAAGCAAATATCAATTGCATCTGCAAATCCTAAAATTGGTGCTAATAATGTTTGTGATAGTGTAGCACCGATAACACCACTACCATCAATCAAAGTCTCACCATCAAATTGAGCGGCAGGTAAAAGATGAGTAATTATAGCAAGTACACATGTCAAAATCAAAATGATAGTAAAAGCGGACAACGTAAGTGATCTTTTTTGATTTTTCTTACGTGATGCCTTTTTTCTGGCTTGTTTTTCAGAAACTTCCATTCTTTTTTAACTCCTCCTTTTTAGTTTCTTTATCAAAAACAATTAAATAATTGTTCTTAACCAAAATTAAATTTTCTTAAGTGTTTCTAACATTACCGCCTTAATAGTATGTAACCTGTTTTCAGCTTCTTCAAAAACTCTTGATTGAGTTGATTCAAAAACTTCGTCAGTTACTTCCATCTCAGTAAGGCCAAATTTTTCATATATTTCTTTACCAATAGTTGTATCTATATTATGAAAAGATGGTAAGCAATGTAAGAAAATTGCCCTTGGACTAGCATTTTCAAGAACTTTCTTGTTAACTTGATAATCCTTTAATAAATTAATTCGACTCTCCCAAAGTTCCATCGGCTCTCCCATAGATACCCAGACATCTGTATAAAGTACGTCAACATCTTTAGTAGCCTTCATTATATCAGTTTCTAAAGTTATTGAGCCACCAGTTTCTTTACAGATTTCCATACATTCATTCACTAATTTTTCATCTGGGAATAAATCCTTTGGTGCTGCACACACAAAATTCATTCCTAATTTTGAACATACGACCATTAAAGAATTACCAACATTGTTTCTTGCATCTCCACAAAAACATAATGTGATACCCTTTAGTTTTCCGAATTCTTCTTGAATAGTTAGAACATCAGCCAACATTTGCGTAGGATGAAATTCATTTGTAAGGCCATTCCAAACAGGAACACTGGAATATTTAGCTAAATCTTCAACTATTGTTTGATCAAATCCACGGTATTCAATACCATCATACATCCTACATAAAACTCTAGCGGTATCAGCAATCGTTTCTTTTTTTCCAAGTTGTGAACCAGTTGGTCCAATATATGTTGCTTGCATTCCAAGATCAACAGCTCCTGCTTCAAAAGCGCATCTTGTTCTAGTCGAATCTTTTTCAAATATTAAAGCTACTTGTTTTCCTTTTAAATATCTATGTGATTCGTTATTACGTTTTTGCTTCTTTAATGTAGCAGCAACTTTTAATAAATGCTCTATTTCTTTAGGAGTAAAATCAAGTAGTTTTAAAAAATCTCTTCCTCTTAAATCTACCATTCCACATCATCCCTAACAAGTGGCATACTCATACACCTTGGACCCCCTCTACCACGAGATAGCTCTGCTCCATGTATTTCAATTACATTAATTCCTTCTTTTCTAAGAACATCATTTGTAACATTATTCCTATCATATACGACTACAGTACCAGGAGCAATACACAAAGTATTTGAGCCATCGTTCCATTGTTCTCTTTCGGCTCCAACCTTATCACCACCAGCACAAGGAATTAACTTAACTGGATGATTTAAATATTTTGATAAAATTTCATCAAGCGGTGCATTAATTTCTTTAACATTCAAATCTTCAAATGTTTCTGGATCATACCCTTCAGTTATTTCAAATACTTGAAGTGTTCCCATAATTCCAGGATGATAAGTAAATGTATATTTATCAATTTGTGTAAATACCGTATCCAAATGCATAAAAGCACGACTAGATGGAATATTAAAAGCTAAAATAGTGTCTATTTTACAATCTGGATCTTTAAAATAATTTTTAGCTAATTGATCAATTGCTTCTGGTTGTGTTCTTTGTGAAATACCAATAGCAACAATATGATCATTAATATTTAATAAGTCACCACCTTCAGTATGCCAATCATAATCCCTATTATAATATAAATTAGTATCTTTATAATCTGGATGATACTTAAAAATATATTCTGCATAAATAGTTTCCCTATTTCTTGTTACGGAATACATTCTATGTAAATCTATTCCTTCACCTACACTTGCAAAATTATCTCTCGTAAAATATAAATTAGGCATTGGATCAGCAATAAACATATCTGGAGTATTAATTAAATCAACTAATGATTTTTCAACTTCTCTTTTGTTTTCAGGAATATCACCTACTTGTATTCCTTCCATTGTTTTTAAAACTAATTCTTTTGGATCTTTAATAGCCATTAAATATTCTTCAACTAAAGTCTTATATTTAATTGTATTAATTCCAGCCTCTTTCATAAATTGTCTGATAAATTTAGTTTTAATATTAGTATTTAATGATAAAACTTCAGCCATTAAATCTTCAAGATAAACGACTTCAACTCCATTATCCCTTAGTGCTTTTGCAAACGCATCATGTTCTTTTTGCGCATCAGGTAAAAATGGAATATCATCAAATAATAATCTACTAAGTGTATCAGGCGTTAAATTTAGTAATTCATTACCAGGTCTATGTAATAAGACCCTCTTTAATTTTCCTATTTCACTTGTAACGTGAATATTACTCATACAAACTCCTCCTTATTCTAAAAATATTATAACACATAAAATAATAAAAGAAAACAAAAAAAGAACTTAATTTAAGTTCTCAATATTCATAGTGGCGCGCCCATAGGGATTCGAACCCCAAACCTTTTGGTCCGTAGCCAAACGCTCTATCCAATTGAGCTATGGGCGCATTTCCAAAAAGGTATTCATATTATATACCTTTTTTTCTAAAAAGTAAAGTTTATAATTCAAGTTTTACATTTTTACCAGTTAATTTTATTTGTCTATACTTAACCCCACATGTATCAAATAATCTTTTTGAAGCAATTACTCCATCTGTATCTTTGTACTTATCTGATAAATATATAACCTCTTTAATACCAGACTGAATTATAAGCTTAGCACACTCATTACATGGAAATAAATCAACATATATTTTCGCATTTTCTAATTCTTTTCTATTACCCCTATAATTCAAAATAGCATTCATTTCTGCATGGCAAACATATAAATACTTAGTATTAAGTGGTTCTCCCTCTCTATCCCAAGGAAAATGTACATCATCAAATCCATTAGGACACCCATTATAACCAATTGATAATATACGATTATCATTGCTAACTATACAAGCGCCAACTTGTGTCGAAGGATCTTTACTTCTCATCGCAGATAGTTTAGCAATTCCCATAAAATATTCTTCCCAACTTAAATAATCTTTTCTTTGCTTATTAATTCTTTTCATATTTAACCTCCTTAAGTGGAATTGGATCATATCCACCTTTACTACTAGGATTGCATCTAATAATTCTTTTAATACTTAGATATAATCCTTTAAAAAATCCAAATTCACTAAAACAACCAATTGCATAATTAGAACAAGTTGGCTGAAATTTACAATTATTATGCCAAGGTCCTGGAATGTGTTGATAAACCTCTATCAAAAATATAGCAATATATTTCATATTATTTAATAAACAACTTATCTATATTCTTTTTAGGAATCAACATCTGTATATTACGATCAATGTTTATATCAAAAGATTTACCATCATCATCTAGCATCTCCCCATCAATACACCAATTCTTTTTCGGTTTATCAGCAAATTTAAATTTAATATTATTAGTTTTATAAAAATGAATACCAGGTACTTTTTCAATATCATACATTGTTAAAAAATATAGACTTTTAATAATATCTTTCTTTTTAGCAAAATTACAAAGCAAAACTTCAAATTTATTATCATCTAATTTAACATCTTTATAAAAATTATTAATACCAGCAATTCTATTAGCAGAAGAAACAATTATAAAAGAGAATAATCCACGATATTTAACTCCATCAATTTCATAAGTAACATCATATAATTTAGTTTTATTAAAGAAAGATTTAACACCTTCAGTTATATATGCCAAATAACCAAATTTCTTTTTTAATTCTCTAGGTGTTTCATAAGGAATTTCAGCGAATTTTCCAATTGTTGCCACATATACAAAAGGTTTATTGTTAATTAGACAAATGTCAACATTTTTAACTACTCCCTCAAGTGTCATCTTAAGGTTATTAAGCATATTTTTCCCATATCCCATCATAATTCCAATGTCATTAGTTGTTCCAACTGGAATGTGGGCACATACAAGGCGATCTTTTCTGGCAAAATTACCAGTAATTGATTCGTTAAAAGTACCATCTCCACCCATTGATAGAACTAAATCGACGTGTTCCAAATTTTTGACAATTTCTGTTGCATGCCCCTTGTATTCAGTGTAAAACACTTGCGTTTCATAGCCATATTTTTCTAACATTTTAATAAATTGCGGCATTACATTAAACTCAACTTTTCTACCACTATTTGGATTATATACAATAGCACATTTTTTCATAACCCACCTCAATAACATTTTATCATATAATAATAAAAAAATAAATCAATAACTTAATCATTAAGTATCCATTAAATAGTATTTTAACACATTCAAAAGAAAAAGGCCAATATTGGCCTTAAATTAATTAAAATTACAACAAGATCCACATTGTACATTAGTGCATGTGTTTTCTTCACAACAAGTATAACGTGGTTGATAAGTATGTTTGAATATATGATTGTTAATTATTTTAGTGTTCATAGGACAGATGTGTTTAACTTCATGTACAATATTTCTTTGAATAACTCTTTCTCTTCCTGGTTCAATTATTGGTCCTTGAACAGAACCAATCATAGTCATTCCAGGATCACTCATATTCATATCAAAAGTATTAGTATTAAAATTAGTGTTAGTGTTTGTATTTGTATTAACATTGTTTATATCAATATTAATATCTTCTCCATATCCAAAGTCACCATTTTGTCTTATTTCTTCATCATTAAAAAACATATTACTTCCTCCTATCTGTTTTATCATATGTTTTTTTATAAATTATGACTATGTAAATAACACAAAATATAAAGTATTTTATTGACAAAATAAAAATATAATAATAAACTTAAATTGACTTTTATCAAGAATGAGGGAGAGAATTAGCTCTGTGATCTCATACCAACCTGCATAAAGTAAGGTGGTAAAGCTAATAACGATGAAAGAGTATCTATTTATTCATTTAGACTCTTTCTAAGAGTTTTTTATTTTGATAAAAGCAAGGAGGAGAAAGAATGAAAAAATATGTAACAAGCGAATCAGTCACTGAAGGGCATCCTGATAAAATTTGCGATAAAATTAGTGACAAAATTCTAGATACTGCCCTAGAACAAGACAAGGAAAGTAAAATGGCAGTCGAATGCACTATCAAAGATAACATTGTTTTCATCTATGGAGAATGTACTACTAAAGCTAAACTTAATTATGAAAAAATAGCCCAAAATGTCTTAAAAGAAATAGGCTACAAAGAAAAATTTAATGTAATAACTAAAATAAGTAAACAATCAACAGAAATCAGTAAAGCTGTTAATAAAGATAAAACAAGTGCTGGTGACCAAGGAATAATGTTTGGATATGCTTGCAATGAAACAAAAGAATTAATGCCACTTCCAATCCAATTAGCAAATAAATTAACAATGCAACTAGCTAAAGTTAGAAAAGAAGATATAAATTCACCGTTACTACCAGATGGCAAATCACAAGTAACGGTAGAATACGATAACTATGTTCCTAAAAGGATAGATACAATAATCATTGCTAGTCAACATAAGAAAAATTGTGATAAATTACATTTAGAACAATATATCAAAACAAAAGTCATAAATAAAGTCATTCCCCAAAAATATCTTGATAACCAAACAAAAATATTGATAAATACCAGTGGTGAATTTACTATTGGCGGCCCATTTGCCGATAGTGGTACGACGGGTAGAAAAATAGTCGTAGATTCCTATGGAGGTAGTGCTAAAGTTGGCGGCGGATGCTTTAGTAGCAAAGATCCATCAAAAGTAGATCGCAGTGCCGCATATTATGCTAGATATGTCGCCAAAAATATCGTATATAATAAACTATGTGATAGATGTGAAATAGGTATATCATATGCGATTGGGAAAGAAGATCCTATTCATATTAATATCGAAACATTTAATACTAATAAAGTACCGCTAGAAAATATTTATAACTTTGTAAATGAACATTTTAATTTTAACGTTGATAATATAATAAAAGAATTAGATTTAAAAAGACCGATATATTATAAAATAGCTGCATATGGCCATTTTGGCAGAACAGATACAAGTTTACCATGGGAAAAAACAAAAGAATTCAATTAAGAATTCTTTTAAAATGGCATTTTAAAGTTACCCTTGCCAATCATTTTCATCATTTTTTTCATTTCTTCAAATTGGTTTAGTAATTTATTAACATCAGTAACTGTAAGTCCACATCCTTTTGCTATTCTTTGTTTTCTAGAAGCCTTAATTATATCAGGATTGTGTCTTTCTTCAGGTGTCATTGATAAAACGATAGCTTCAATATGAGCCATTTGCTTCGGATCAATTTTAACATTGTTAAGCCCTATCTTTTTAGCCCCAGGAATAAGTTTAATCAAATTCTCAAGTGGTCCTAATTTTTTTATTTGCTTTAATTGATCTAAAAAGTCCTCTAAATCAAAAGTTCCTTTTGTCATTTTTTTTGCTGCTTTCATTGCTTCTTCTTCATTTATTTCATCTTGAACTTTTTCAACTAAACTAATGACATCTCCCATACCAATAATTCTATCAGCCATTCTATCAGGATGAAATTCTGTAAGTCCATCCATTTTTTCACTAACGCCAATAAATTTAATAGGTATATTAGTTAAATGTCTTACTGATAATGCGACACCACCACGAGTATCTCCATCTAATTTAGTTATTATAACACCCGTAAGCTTTAAGGCTTCATTAAAGCCAGTAATAACATTAATGGCATCTTGTCCCATCATTGAATCTATGACCAACAAAGTTTCATGTGGATTAACTTCACTACTAATATTTTTAAGTTCATCCATTAGTTCTTCATCTATATGTAATCTACCAGCCGTATCTATTAAAATATAGTCAAATCCATTTTCTGAAGCATATTTTATTGCATTCTTAGATATCTCAACTGGATTTCCTTTTCCTTCACTATATACCGGAATATTTAATTCTTTACCAAGTTGCTTTAATTGATCAATGGCTGCAGGTCTATATACATCACAAGCTACGAGTAATGGCTTCTTATTATGTTTTTTTCTTAAAAAATTAGCCAGTTTACCAATCGTCGTTGTTTTACCAGAACCTTGAAGTCCAACTAACATCGTAATTGTTGGCTTTTTATCAATAACTAAAGGAGCACTATCCCCTCCAAGTAATTCTTGTAATTCATCCCTAACTATTTTAACAAATAAGTCCCCTGGATTTAAACTTTTGCTTACTTCTTCGCCTAAAGCTTTTTCTTTAACCGTATTCGTAAATTCTTTAACAACTTTATAATTGACATCCGCTTCCAATAAAGATAATCTTATTTCCCTCATCATTGGAGCAATATTCTCTTCAGTAATTTTTCCATACCCTTTAATCTTATGGGTAATATCTTGTAATCTGTCACTTAAACTCTCAAACATATTCTTCACCTAACTAAATTATACACTATTTTTAATAAATTTTATAAAAAAGGTTGATTTTTCAAATATTTTTGTTATAATTAACTTACTTGCAGAAAAATGTTGCATGGCCTTGTCAAGGCTATATGCAGATGTGGTTCAACGACTAGAATACGGCCTTGCCAAGGCTGTGACGGGGGTTTGACTCCCCTCATCTGCTCCATATGATTTTTAATCCTTGATTTTTCAAGGATTTTTTATTTTGCCTAGATGAGGGGAGCCTAACCCTACCTATCACATTTTTTCATATTATCTTTAAACTGAATAATATCTTCTTTTATAAAATTCCACCTTATGCAAACAATGTATCTATCCTTTATATTTTTAGATTTTCCATCTAAATTTCTCTTTTTAGGACCAATAGTCATACATGCAACGTGCGGAGAAGAATAATCTAAGCATCTTTTTGATAAAATTAAATCATATAAATCATATTTTAAAATCCATACATAATCATCAATAGTACCACATATCAAAGCATCAATATCATAGTCAGAATTTCTTCCTTTAATAATAAATCTATCAATCATATCTATAATTATTCTAGTTTTATTAATAGATTTGTTAAAAATATCAATATCCTTTTGATAATGTTTTTTATATTCATCAGCACTTAGTGTAATATTAAAATTAATTGACCCATCCTCATTTCTTTGATATCCATAGTGATAACTAATATAATAGGATACAACATTATATGGTATTTCTAATTTCTCTAAATATCTTTTAAATTCCTGTATTTGTTCATGATGTATAGAATTATTGTTTCCACACTTTATACTAATATTTTTAATATAATTTTTATATTTAATAAGTATATCAGTTTTTTGCACCATTTTGTTTTTCCAAGCACAAATATGTTCTTCGTTATCGATTACATCTCCAAATAATTCTTTTAAAAAATTTTGAGTATTATTATCCAATTCAATTAAATGTTTGTTGTTTAATAATTCTACAAAATCATATTCATTTTGATATCCATAATTCATTTCTTTTCACCTCCTCCCAAAAAAAGAGAGTATAACCTTTAAAAGGTATACTCCCGAATAGATATATTTTCTTTGCCTAAAATATAAATTATCGACTAAATTTTTAAATATCAACCCTTGGCAAATTAATTGACATATATATTATATCAAATCATTATAAAAAAGTCATGCAATTATTTAATTATATGAATATAAAATGAAGAACATATTATAGTTCTTCATAAGTATTAAGTAACCAACTATTGTTTTCTTTTACAACAGAAACCTTAATTGATTTTGTAGTTTTATTATTATTATCAAAATCACTATATACAGCCTTAATTACACCGTCAAATGAATTTTCAGTAACATTGGAAGCAGTAAAAGTAGATTCATTAACTAAGTAATTTGCAAGACTCATATTTCCGCCTTTATTCCATCCGTTACAATATAAACTACCATCTTTTTCATAATAACTATTAATAGTTGTTCCTTCAAATGTAGTAGACTTATTGTAATTACTACTTGCTAAAAGCGAATCAGTCATATAACCTTTTAAGTAATTTTCTAATTCTGCAAAATTGTTAAATGTAGCAGATTTTGTATAAGAAAATCCATTTAATGATAATGTAACATTATCTCCAGTTGCATATGTCCCACAATATGAAACACCTTCGTTATATATATGTCTTACAGCATCATTATATAAATTTTTTAGAATGCTTTCAGCTTCATTATTTGTTATTAAATTATTATTATCTGTAATGCCATTACTATTTTGATTATTATCTACAGAATTAGATTTCAAACTAATAGTTCCAGTTGCAAATAATATACATAATAAAGCCAAAATAACAATAATTACTACAAGTAATACAATAACTCCTCTATTATTATTTTTTTCTTGTTCCATTTCTACTCCTTTCTCTATTTACATAATAGCATATTTCTAATTTTTTTCAATATGTATTAAATCAATTTGCCATTTTTGATATCACTATTTGTCTATCTATTCCTTCCCCATATGTTATCTCATTTGTATCCAATTTTAAGCATAAGAGTGTTTTCTTATTAAATATAAAAAAGATGAGATATAACTCATCATAGCAATTCAACTATTTAATATAATCATATAATGATATTTCACTACTATCTGAAGTAATAACATATGGTGTCATTGAATATGTGTTTTCTACAACAGAAACAACATTTTCTAGATTATCGATATCTTTTAATTCAATTTCACCATTATATATTAATTTATCATAACTTAAGTAAGATAATTTGCCATTTTCTTTTATAAATACAAAATAACTGAATCCTCCATTTCCCATATGAACATAATATGAAGTTAACACATTTGATATATCTAGTTTATAAGCTTTTAATTCATTCCCACCATCAACATATGTATATCCCTTTGGAGAATATGTTTTAAATTGCTTTTCTATATTTTTAAGATTTGTTTTAATTTGCATATTGCTTTCATTATCTAGATCATCAATCATATATAAATATGCATTACCATCAGTATCAACTAAAACTTCAATATTATCTTGACGTACAGCTTGAACTGTAGTTCTTTTTGATAAATCGTAACTATATGATTGTATACGACCATTATTCAGCATTTTATCATAAACAATATAAAATGTTAATCCTAATACAATTATTAATAAAATAATTACTAATAAAGTTAAACTATTATTTCCTTTTTTCATTATTATCACACCCTCTTACATTATTTTAACATACTAAATATTCTTTTTAATAGATATGATAGATACAACATTGTTATTTTACGTTGTTTTTTGTCAAGGACTTTTAAACTTAAAAAACTAACTACAAGAATAGTTAGCTCTTTAAAACTTCTAAATCTTCGAATGTAAGACTTGTTTCATTTAATATTTTTTTAATATCATCTTTAAAATCAGTAGGCTCAGTAACTGAAATTGCTTCATAATAGCAGGAATCAAGATCTCCATACATATCTTCCCATTCCATAGCTTCATCAATCTCTGTTTCACCAGTTTCCTGATATTTAAGATATTCATTATATAAATTATTACAAATACCTTTTATATAATTTTGTGCCCCTTCAAAATTATCACATTTCATCGTATTATCAACATAATTATAAGTACAACTATATGAGGCTACTCCATTGTTATAATTCCATGTAGACACAAACTCATTTTTGCTTACATCTATTGTTTTGTTAGTATTTAAATCAATAATCATTGTACCCATGGAACTATTCCATTCTCCTTTTTCTTTTAAAACATCATATCCTTGCTGTA
>JAEEGL016809164.1_pt1 | contig 11502 bp, 9 predicted proteins | sample 9134231 | NCBI WGS metagenome assembly JAEEGL01 (sample SAMN16246548, study PRJNA631951) | gut metagenome | biome: gut microbiome; feature: rumen; material: fiber-attached | host: Bos | place: Iran: Karaj | collected 2018-10
ATCGGGAGGACGGCGCCGTTCATCGTCATGGAGACGGACATCTTGCCGAGCGGGATCTGGTCGAAGAGGACCTTCATGTCCTCGACGGAGCAGATCGACACGCCAGCTTTGCCCACGTCGCCCACCACGCGCGGGTGGTCGGCGTCGTAGCCACGGTGGGTAGCCAGGTCGAAGGCCACGGAGAGGCCTTTCTGGCCGGCAGCCAGGTTGCGGCGGTAGAAGGCGTTGGATTACTCAGCCGTGGAGAAACAGGCATACTGGCGGATGGTACAGGGCTTGTTGCCGTACATCGTGGAGTACGGGCCACGGAGGAACGGGGCGATGCCGGCGGCATAGTTGAGGTGTTCCATGCCGACGAGGTCGTTGGCCGTATAGAGCGGCTTCACGTCGATATGTTCAGGCGTGTGCCAGAGCTCTTCTTCTTTATTCTTGCAGGCGCACTTGGGCGTGGCGCCCTTTGCGTAGTCAATATCGTTGAATTTCGGTCTCATTGTCTGTCCTCCTGATTAAAGTTCCTTGACGCCCAGTGCCTTCTGATACTCCCTGAGGGTATCGAGCACGTTGCATTTCACATGGATGTAGTGGTTGATACCCTGCTCCTCGAGCTGCGGACGGCACTCGGGGTCGCCGGCGACCACCACGATGGCCTTGTCGCCGATGAGCTGGGCGATCTTGGGAACGTTCGCGAGGTACTCGTCGTCGGCCGAGCAGGCCACGACGATGTCGGCCTTGGCCTTGAGGGCGGCCTCGACGCCTTCCTCGATGGTGGAGAAGCGGTTGTTGTCGACCACCTTGAAACCGGCGATCGCGAAGAAGTTGCAGCTGAACTGGGCGCGGGCGCGGCACATGGCCAGGTTGCCGAAGGTCAGCATGAAGGCCATCGGCTGGCGGCCGTTGCGGTCGGTGGCCAGGCGCATGGCCTCAAACGGCTGGGCGCCGCGATAGGCGCCGAGCGGCTCGGCCATCTGCTCGTCGCAGCCGCAGCCCTTGGCGTCGCAGCATCCGGCACCGCGGGTGACGATCTCCTTGGTGATCTCGTCGCCGGCCTTCTCAAGGAAGTTCGGGAACTGGTTGGTGCCCAGCAGGGTCTCGCGGCGCTGGGCCAGGAGCTTGTCTTTCTTGTCGGAGACGGACTTCACCTGCTCCTGGACGAAGCCGGCCTTGAAGGCCTCGGTATAGCCGCCCTTCTCCTCGACGTCCTTGAAGAGTTTCCAGGAAGCGTCGATGATCGACTGGGTGAGTTCTTCAATATAATAGGAACCGCCGGCCGGGTCGATGATCTTGTTGAAGTGCGATTCTTCCTTGAGGATCGACTGGACGTTGCGGGCGATGCGGTTCGAGAATTCGCCGGGTGCGCGGAACACCTGGTCGAAGGGCAGCACCTCGATGGAGTCGACGCCGGCGATGGCGGCGCTCATGGTCTCGGTGGTACCGCGGAGCATGTTGACGTAGGCGTCGTAGACCGTCTGGTTCCACTGGCTGGTGACGGCGTGGACATGCATCTTGCAGGCGCAGTCGCTTTCGACGCCCCAGGCGCGGACGATGTTGGCCCAGATTACGCGGCCGGCGCGGAACTTGGCGATCTCCATGAAATAGTTGGAGCTGATGCCGAAGGTGAACTTGATGCGGCGGGCCACTTCCTCGGCGGTGAAGCCGCGTTCGGTGAGCTTGGCGATGTATTCGTTGCCGATGGCTACGCCGAAGGCAAGTTCCTGCACGAGGCTGGAGCCGGCGTCATTGAAGTCATAAGCCTGTACGTTGATGACCTTGATCTTCGGGAAGTCGGCGACGGCCTTGACGGCGTTGGACAGGAAGCCGAAAGCCTTGTCCTCACAGAAGCTACCCTTGACGGTGAGGCGGTGGAGCGGGCTGAAATCGAACGAGGCGCGGACCTCTTCCGGTTTGACGCCCTGTTTCCTGACCACGGCCAGGAAGCTCTTGAGGGTCTCCGCACTGTGCTTGGGGCAGCACTTGCGGAAGTTGATCTCCACGGCGGGGATGCAGATACCCTTGAGCAGGGCTTCCATTTCGGCCTCGGAGAGATCTTTCTTCTCACCCAGCACGAAGCCCAGCGATTCGACGCCCTTGTTCAGGATGTCGAGGGCTTCGGCATTGGCCTTTTCGATGCCCTGACACAGGCAAATGTCCTGGCGGGTGAGCCAGTTGTTGTCGGTCTTGATGCCGCGGACGAACGGGAATTGTCCGGGCATCTCGCCCAAAGACTTGATGTCGGGCAGGTTCTCGGCCCGATAGTACGGACGGACCGGGAAGCCTTCGTGGGTCTTCCATACGAGTTTCTTCTCGTAATCGGCACCCTTCAAGTCCTTGATAATTACCGCATCCCACTGCTCTGTCGTAACAGGAGGAAATTCAGTAAACAGTTTTTCTGCCATTTTTATACGATTTAGTTATAGTGTGTTTGAATTTGAGTCAAACTTCCTTAATCCTGCAAATTTAAGATTTATTTCTTATATTTGAAATCGAAAATACCGCTATGAAAAGAATTTTGATATTTTTATCGGCCCTTTGCCTAAGCCTGTCTCTTTTCGCGCAGACCCCTATCGATAGTACACGCTGCAAGCCCGACGAATCGATCGCTTTCGCACAGTATGATACCCTGACCCTGGAGATGGACCTCTATTTCCCGAACGACGACGCCGAGACCCATCCCTGCATCATTTTCAGCTACGGAGGAGGTTTCATCATGAACAACCAGCGTCATTTCGAGATCCAGCGGCTCTGCCGGCAGCTGGCCGACGACGGTTTCGTGGTAGTGGCCAGCGACTACCGTCTGGGCCTGCGTGGCGTGAAGTTCAAGGGTCCCCTGTCGATGATCAAGCCCCTCGAGAACGCCGTGCAACTGGCCGCGGAAGACGTGATGAAGGTTACCCGCTACGTGCTGGACTACGCCCCCGAGCTGACCATCGACCCCTGGAAGATCATCCTGATGGGCAGTAGTGCCGGCGCCATCACCTCACTCCAGTGCGACTTCGAGCGCTGCAACCGCACGGAACTGGCCCAGCGCTACCTTCCGGAGGGTTTCCGCTACGCAGGCGTAGCTGCCTTCGCCGGCGCCATCTTCTCGCGCAAAGGCCTGGAATACAAGTACGACATGCCGGCCCCCACCTTCTTCCTGCACGGAACGGCCGACAAACTGGTCCCGTACAAGAAAGTCAGCTTCTTCGGTACGGGTTTCTTCGGCTCCGACCGCATTGCCCGGCATTTCAAGGAGCGGCATTATGCCTACAAGATCATGCGTTTCCAGGATGAGGGACACCGGGTAGCCGTGCGTTATTTCGCCAACTACGACGACCTCCGCTGGTTCCTCGACAAGATGGTGATCGAGGGACTGCATCTCGAGATCGACGAATCGTACAACGATCCCTTCCGCCAGCCCTCGCATTGGGATGACTATAGCCCTAACGATTTGTATTAGAGTTTTTTGCAGATATCATTCTCGACTTTCGAGAGGCTTTCAGCCAGGATGGCCATGTCCTGGCTGATTTTTCTGTTGGTAATCCTGGGCACGCGAAACAGCTGTCCTCCCGGTGACGCGTCCCTGTATTTTTCGATGAGCCGCAGCGGCACATCGAGCAGCCGCACGTCCGATTCAACCCGCGTTTTGTGCCGACGCATTACGATCCACCAGTTTCCGTCGAAGAGTTGCCGGAGGTGCTCCGTGCGCAGGTGTAATCCACTTTCAGTCCATTCAAAAGAGGCTCGCGTGCAAAATCGCGAGCCTCTCTTTTTATTTCAAGTAATCCTCGAAATACATCGTGACCTTGTCCATCAGGTGGACGCGGTCGACGCCGCGGACGTTGTGCGGGTGCGTCGGATACGGGAAGTAATCGACCTGGACCTTGTTCTTGATGCAGGCCTCGACAAAGCTCAGGCTGTGTTCCCAGACCACGGTATCGTCGATGGCGCCCTGGCAGATGAGGAGTTTGGACTTGAGATCCTTGGCACGCGGAATAAGCGAAGTCTTCGCGAAGCCTTCGGGGTTGGTAGCCTCGGTCTCCATGTAGCGCTCGCCGTACATCACCTCATACCATCTCCAGTCGATGACCGGGCCGCCGGCCACCGCCACCTTGAACACCTCGGGATAGTTGACCGTCAGCGAAATGGTCATGAAGCCGCCGTAGCTCCAGCCGTGTACGCCCACGCGGTCCTTGTCCGCCCAGGGGTGCGAGAGCAGCCATTTCATGCCCTCCATCTGGTCGGCCATCTCCACCTGGCCGCACTGCCGGTGGATGGCTTTCTCATAGGCAGCACCGCGGTTGGGCGTACCGCGGTTGTCCATTGTGAAGACGATGTAGCCGTGCTGGGCCATGTAGATGTCCCAAAGCGACATGCCGCCACGCGTGTTGTCGGTGATCAGCTGGGAGTGCGGGCCGCCGTATACATAAAGGATTACAGGATATTTCTTGGCAGGGTCGAAGTCAAGCGGATAGACGATGCTGTACCAGTTGTCGTACTGGCCGTCGGCGCTCTTGACCGTGCCCATCTCGATCTTGCAGTTGGTCAGCAGCGGGTTCTCGGCCGGAGCTTCCCAAAGTGTCTCAAGTTTCTTGCCGTCCGTAGTACCGTACTTGATGACGGCCGGCTGGCCCAGGGAGGTGTAGTTGTCGGAGAAATACTTGCCGTCGGGCGAAATGGTGCAACTGTGCCAGCCCTTGTCGCGGGTCAGGCGCTGCATCTTGCCGGTCCTGGTGTCAACGCGGAAGAGGTGCCGCTCCACGGGCGAGACTTCCGCCGAATAGTAATAGACATAGCGGCCGCGCTGCGCCACGAACTGGCAGTCGGCGTCCACGGCGGTCAGGCGCCTGGGAGCGAACTTGCCGCTGGCCGAGCAGAGGTAGTAGTTCTTGTAGCCGTCGCGGTTGTCGGTGAAATACAGGAACTGGTCGGGATCGCTCTCCAGGAAAATCAGGGGTTCCTGGGGCTCCACCCATTTGTTGTTTTCTTCGGTCAGCAGGGTGCCGAGACAGCGGCCGTCGGCAGCGTCGTAGACATTGAGGTGCACGTGTTTCTGCGGACGGTCCAGCACCTGGATATATATCTTGTCACTGCCGGGACCCCAGGTGATGTTGGTCAGGTAGCGCTCGTCGTCGAAGTCTGTGACGTCGAGCCAGGTAGTGGTGCCGGCGGCGATGTCATACACGCCCAGGGCGATGTGTTCGGAGGCCATTCCGTTCATCGGGTAGCGGATCTCGCGCAATGTGCCGGTGCGGGTGGTGATGTCGAGCAGCGGGAAGAGGGTCACGGCACGCTCATCCTTGCGGTAAAAGGCGATCTTGCTGCTGTCGGGCGAGACGAAAATGCCGCCGTTGATGCCGAATTCGTTGCGGCTGACACTCGTACCGCAGACAATGCCCGGGGCGTCGTAGGCCGTGATGGCGTGCTCCAGGCCGGCTTTGTCGGTATAGTAGAGATTGTTGCCGCGGGTATAGGCGAAACGGGCAGGCCGTTCGCGCGGCGGCATCATGCCGCGAGGGCTGTCGACCAACGCAATCACCTGCTTGTCGCCGGTCCAGCGGGTCATGGGAACCGGGGTGCGGAGGCCCGTGCCCAGCACGGCCTGTTCCATGGTCAACATCCTGGACGCATCCTGCGCCAGGGAGAACTGCCCCACTGCCAGCAGGGTCAGCACAACAACAAAAAATCGTTTCATACCGTAAAGTTACACTTTTTCATTTTTTCATGTATCTTTGTTGACTGGTAAATAGTTATTATGGATAAGAAGGCGGAAAGAATACAGACCTCATTCCTCAACGGCCTGGAGAAAAAGGCCCTCGTCTGGCTGGCCGAGCGCCAGCCGGCCTGGATGACCTCCGACATGCTCACCTGGATCGGCGTCTTCGGCGCCTTCATGATCATGGTGGGCTACATCCTGTCGAATTTCAGCGTACAGTGGCTCTGGCTCAGCACCTTCGGCCTGATCGTCAACTGGTATGGCGACTCGCTCGACGGCACCCTGGCCCGCGTCCGGCACACCCAGCGGCCCATCTACGGCTACTATATCGACCATACCGTCGACGGCCTCAACGAGACGATGATGTTCCTGGGCATCGGCCTGTCGCCGTTCCTGAACCTCTACACGGCCCTCGCCATGCTGGTGGTCTACCTGCAGCTTACCCTCAACGTCAGCATGAACGCCCACCTGAGAGCTGAATTCAAGCTCACCTACGCCGGCCTCGGCCCCACGGAATTCCGTCTCTTCGCCATCATCCTCAACACCCTGCTGATCTTCATCAAGCCCTGGCAGCAGTTCGAACGCGTCTTCGTCGTCTTCGGCAAGAAACTCTTTTTCCACGCCCTCGACTATCCCGGTCTCGCTGCCCTGGCCATCCTGATCATCATCTATTTCGTGACCATCATCAAGGATGCGCGCTACTACGCCCGGATCGACCCGATGCCTCGCAAGAAAGACTGACCCATGCCCGTCATCACCGCCGAAGAGTTCCAGCACATCGTTCCGCAGCTGAAAGGCAAGGCGGGCCTGTTTCTGATCAAACGCTTCATGCACCTTGCCTCCGTCGACAAGGTCAACGAGTTATACGACCGCAACAACCAGTACCAGGGCGCCGACTTTGCCGACGCCATCCTGCACGACGTGGGCATCGACTACAGCATCGGGAACCCAGAACGGCTGGAATCCCTGCCCGAAGGTCCCTTCATCACGGTCAGTAACCATCCCTACGGCCATCTCGACGGCATCATGCTCATCGACATGATCGGACACCGGCGTCCCGACTACAAAGTGACGGTCAACCAACTCCTGGCCCATATCCGGGCCATGTCGCCCAACTTCATCGAGGTCGTCCCCCAGGGCAAGGGGATGATCGCGCCCAACGCCAACAGCTTGGCCGGCATCCGCAGGACCCTCGCCTGGCTACACGAAGGCCATCCGGTGGGCTTCTTCCCCGCCGGCGCCGTATCGGACCTCCATCCGAAAACCCGCGACATCCTCGACCGTCCCTGGCAGGAGCCCGTGCTGCGGATCATCCAGAAAGCGGGCGTGCCGGTGATTCCCATCCGATTCTTCGACCGCAACTCCCTTTATTATTACCGGCTCGGCCTGATCGACTGGCGGCTGCGGCTGCTGCGTCTCTGCAGCGAAGTATTCAATAAACGGGGCCGGGAGATCCGACTGGGCATCGGAGCGACCATCCCGGTCGAGGAACAAAACGCCTGCGGCTCCCTGGAGGAATACGGACGCCTGCTGCGCGACAGCGTCTACGGCATGCCCCTTCCCACGAATTTCGTCCGACGGAGCGAGCTCTCCATCCTCCCTACCCCTACGCCATGAAAAGCTTACAAGGACAAACGGCGCTCATCACGGGTGCCAGTTCGGGCATCGGCGCCGCCCTTGCCCGTGAATTCGCCCGCAGGGGCGCCAATCTGGTGCTGCTGGCCCGCAACCGCGGCCGGCTGGAAAGCGTCCGCAATCAGTGCGCCAACCTGGGCGCCGGCGACATCCGCCTCATGGAAGCCGACCTGACCGACTACCCTGTCCTCGACGCGCTGGTCCCGACCCTGGAAGGGCGGCTCGACTATCTGGTGCTCAATGCCGGCATCTCGCAGCGCTCGCTTGCCCTGGAGACTGACGAGTCGGTTGACCGCCGGGTGATGGAAGTCGATTTCTTCGCCCCGGTCCACCTGGCCAAGGCTCTCCACGCCGCCGGAAAATGGGACCACGACACCCATATCGCCGCCACCTCCTCCATCTCCGGGCTTTTCGGGTTTCCGCAGCGCTCGGCCTATTGCGCCGCCAAACACGCGCTCAAGGGGTATTTCGAAGCGCTCCAGCTCGAAACCGGGATGAAAGTCACGCTCCTCTTCCCGGGTCGCATCAACACGCCCATCAGCCTGAGCGCCCTCGAAGGCGACGGTAAGGCCCACGGGCAGATGGATCCCGGACAGGCCGGCGGCATGGATGCCGACCGCTGCGCCCGCAAGTGCGTCGACGGCATCGTACGCGGCAGGCGCCAGGTGCGCGTGGGCGGGAAAGAAATGCTGGCCTGCTTCGCCTACAAATGGTTCCCGGGGCTCTTTTTCCGCCTGGCCGGAAAGGTCTCGGCGGTCTAACGCTTCACCACCCAGCGGTCACAGATTGCGATAGTCGCTGGCAACACAAAGAAAATCAACAGGATTGCAGCCAACGCCCCCGCCGAGATACTGCGGAGGACGGCGATGATAGTCGGATCAGTGATAGTATACGACATCAGCGCAGGTGTCAGCATCAGGATCAGGCCGGAAGTCAGGATGGCGTGGAACGACTTGCGGTACGCCTGCTTGAGCGATTCGCCCCGGCCGACCGTCCGCCGCGCATCCCGGTAATATTGTGTAAACAGGATGGAATAGTCGATGGTGGCGCCCATCAGGATGCTTTGTACGATGAGATAGGCCAGATACAGCAAGGTATGGCCCCCGAGCCCGCTGGCGTACACGTTCAGCCAGACGGCCGACAGGACGGTGGGAATCAGCAGGAAAGGTACCGCCAGAGACCGGAAGGTCAGGGCCACGATCAGGAAGATGGTACCCACGGTCAGGAGCGTCAGGACGAGCAGTTCCCGCGGGAATCCTTCCTTCGTCTCCTTGTACATCACCGTGAACCCGGCAAAATAGGGCTCGACGGACAGCTGCTCGCGGCACATCGTCTGCACGCGGTCGATGAAGGCGAAGGTCTCGTCGCTTTCGGGCGGCAGTTCACTCACGACCGCGGCCAGCGACCAGTCACCGCTGCGGAGAGCGCCCAGTTCCTGGTCGAGCATGGCCTGCAGTCCGTCGAGGCGGGAGCGGGCCGTCGTATCCAGGTACTGGGCGAGCAGCGGATGCTGCGCCAGATTCGAAACACCCTCCACCAGTTCCAGCAGGTTGAGCCGCGTGGTGGTGTCGCGCTGGGTCTTGTAGCCATAATAGAGGTAGAGCAGGTCGAGCTCCTCGCGGCTGACGCCGACGCCGGCCTCGTGGAGGGCCCGGTACAGTTGGGCGGAGGTGTAACTCCGGCCGGAGAACGCCATCTCGGCCAGGCGTTCGAGCGGCGTGGGTTCGGGCTCAGGCTCGGGTTCTATTTCGGGTTCAGGTACGGCCTGCAACGGGTTTTCGGGCTCTACCTGGGCGATGAGGGAGGAATCGACGGCAGGTGCGGGCTCGACGGCAGGCTGGATTGCCAGGGTATCGGCGACATCGGGTAACGCAGGAACAGCGTCAGCCAGCAGCGTCGGGCCGGCCGCATACACGTCGTCGAACTCCTCTTCGATCTGATAGAGCACTTTCTTCTGGTCGGCCGATACCATCGACGCATAGAGTTTGTTGGTCAACACCGTGCCCGTCAGCACCTTGAGGAATTCATAGGCGCTCATTTTCGAGGGGCGGCCCTTCCGGCCGGCCCGGGCGATGCGATAGACCATCGACACATATCTCTTGTCGATGGTCAGGAACGAGGACATCTCCTCGACTGTCCGGGGCTGCGTGATGCTTTCGTAGGTGAAATAGCTGCGCAAGGCGTCGGTGTCGTTCAGATCGAGCGACACGATCTCGCCAAAGGCGCTGTCTGCCTCTGTCTTCCCCGCTTTTTCCACCCGGAGCGTGTCGAGCACAGCAGGTTGGACGACGAGCGTGTCCGCAACCGGGGCCTCGACGGCGAGCGTATCGACAGCCAATTGCACGGCGACAGTGTCGGGCGCCGGGGCGGGCGCTGCCTCCTGTATGGGTTCAGGTTTAGGTTCTTTCAGCAGACTGGCGCTCATCTGCTTCATCTGGCGGTCAATATCAAAACGCGTGGACAGGCCGGCTGTCGCCCCTTCTGGCAGATATTGTTCCGCCAGGGTCATCAGTTCCCGCGCGGTCGGCTCCAGCTGGTCGAGGCGCATCCGCTCCTGCCGTCCGGGATGCGTGGTGGCATAATAAAGCAGGTCGATCGCGCCGTCGGGGATCGAATCCACCGTGCCCGGCATCAACTGCGCCAGCTCGCCCCATTCCGACGCCGTGCGCGACTTCAGGGCGATGCTGGGATAGCTCAGGCAGGCCAGCACGCCCGGCTCCTGCATGATGCGGTCGGCGATAGGCAGAAAGGCTTCCTCATCGTCGGTCCGGTAGATGATCACCATCGGGTTCTTGGGCGGGAAGATATCCGTAATGGGCGAAGGCCATTCCACGGAATACGAAATGCGGGTCTGTTGCTGCAGGAACCACGAGCCGAAGAAGATGGCGACGAAAAGGATGGCCAGCGGAATGCGGTAGCGCATCTCGAAACGGGCCAGCGGGTCGGTGGGCAGCCGCAGCATCGGCTTCTCGGTACGGACGATGGCCCTGTCGAAGCGAAGGATCAGCGCCGGCAACGCGGTGAAGGTGGCAATCAGGCTGAAGAGCACACCCTTCGAGAGCACGACGCCCAGGTCCATGCCGACGTGCAGCCGCATGAAGCAGAGCATCATCAGGCTGGCGATGGTGGTCATGCCGCTGCCCAGGATGGAGGGGGCGGCGCCGGCGATGGCCACCCGCATGGCTTCTTCGTTGGTGCGGTCGGGACGCTTCTCCTGCCGGAAACGGTTGAGCAGGATGATGCCGAAGTCCATCGACAGAACCATCTGCAGCACGGCCGCCAGCATATGGGTCATCATGTAGACGTTCGGCAGCAAGGCATTCGTCCCCATATTGAGGGCCACCGCAATGCCGATGGCTATCAGGAAGACCACCGATTCCATGAACGAGGGGCACATCAGGATGAGGATGAGCAGGGCAATGGCCACGCCCGTGACCAGCAGGGACATCAGGTTGTCGGGCATCCGGCTGTTGTCGTCGACTTCCGCCAGGACGCGGTCGCCAAAGCGTGCCTTCACGGCTGCTATGATCTGCGGACCCTTGGCGTCACGGGGAAGCGAAAACTGGTAGAGGGTACAACTGTCCCGCTGTTCGGTCCCCATCCAGCGGGCGACGCCCGGTATCGCTTCGATGGCCTTCAGCAAAGAATCGGCCGGCGCTTCGTTCCAGAACATCACCCGGAGCGTCTGCATCCGGATGTCCATCATCGGGAACTCCTCCTCCATGATCTGGAGGCCCTTTCGCATCTGCGAATCGGCCGGCAGGTTGGTCGTCACGTCTTCGTTGATGCGCGTCCGGGGAATCATCAGCGCAAAGACCACCGCCAAGGCCAGCATCACGGCAAAAAGCACGTGCCGCTTCTCTACCAGGAAGGCGGCAAAAGAATGTCCCGGACGCTGACTCTCCATCTGTTTCGTTCAGAAATGACAAATTTACGGAATTTTAAAAAAATTTGAAAACGAACCGAATAATTTCTATCTTTGCGGTCCACTTCTGGATGTGGCGCAGTTGGTAGCGCACCTGGTTAGGGACCAGGAGGTCGCTGGTTCAAGTCCAGTCATCCAGACCAAGAGAGGTATCTTACCCTGGTGAGTTGTCCGAGTGGTTGAAGGAGCCTGCCTCGAAAACAGGTGTGCGGGTGACCGTACCGGGGGTTCGAATCCCTCACTCACCGCA
>JAEEGL010025551.1_pt1 | contig 11501 bp, 3 predicted proteins | sample 9134231 | NCBI WGS metagenome assembly JAEEGL01 (sample SAMN16246548, study PRJNA631951) | gut metagenome | biome: gut microbiome; feature: rumen; material: fiber-attached | host: Bos | place: Iran: Karaj | collected 2018-10
ACTTTCTTAAATATTTTTACCATTATATAAGAAATTATTATTCCTTCAATTGCACCGCAACAAACGTCAAACGGAAAATGGCAACCGGCATACATTCTTTCAAAACCTGTTGCAAAAGCAAGTATTAAATAAATATACCAATATTTCGGAATTAACAACAACATTGTCGTGAGTGCGGTAAATGCAAATTGTGTATGCCCCGAGGGGAAAGATCTTGCATGCAGTATTTCATAAAATATATTTATATTCCCTTCTCCAAAAACAGTTAACGGTCTTGGTCTGTCAACCAAGCCTTTTATAAAAGTATTTAGAGTGCTTGCCGCTACCACGGTACATATAATAAATGCCAACAAAATCCAAAATCTATTTTTTTCTTCTTTCCTCAATATAATCAAAGAAACAATAACAATTATTATAAAACTCGGATTAAAACCTTTTGAATCGAAAAAAGAAATTTTTGATACTATAGAATCAAAATATTTATTTTTTAAATCAATATTTACAAATTTGAATATTGCATGGTCGGTATCAATTAAACCTTGCATTAATGTTTTTTTTGCACCTATAACGTTTGCCGTATATTTTTCAGGTAAATTGTCAGGTTCAAACTTACTGCATTTTGTTATCCAGAATTTTTTAACAAGTTTATTGTTTCTGTAAACCGGAACTTCTACAGGTTTTTCAAATTTATTAAAAGGATATACTTTTTCCGGATTATCAAAATCAAACATATTGCTTGTGATAAACAAACCGTCTTTATTTTTTAAGTCGGAAATATCTCTTTGCCACAAATCGTAAGCATCTATTTTTTTGCTAAAACAATAAACTCTTATATCCGGAGTATAAAAATATATTTGACTTGCCAAATAACTTTTATGTGTAAATACAAACGGTTTTTTATCTTCGGGATAAGTATCATATATTTTATTTATTTCCGAAGATAATTCTTTCCATCCGTATAAATCGTTTGATACATCAACAATCTCCGTTTTAGGAATACCATATTCAATTTTTTCAGCCTCTTTCTGAGGTAAAAAAGGTTCTATCGGAACAATTTTGTACATACAATGAATCGGAAGCAACAAATCTAAAAAAAGAGCAAAGCCGCAGGAGAAATAAATTATTTTTCTGAATTTGCTGTTGTCCCAAAATTTGTTAATCAGGTAAGCTGCATATATTGTCAGAATTAAATAACCCATTGCCGGCCAATGAGGCAAAATCTCGTTAAATGTTGCAATAGCATTAAAGAAGATTAATACCGGTAAAGAGAATGAAGCTATATATAATGCATCTTTTTGTTTTTTGAAAAAGGCATCTTTAATAAGCACACATGCGACATAACAAAAGAATATAAAAAGAAAAGGGGAAATATATCCGGCTTGTGCTCCGATTGATCTTCCGAATAAAGTGAACGAAAAACTCGGTAAATCTTTTCCGAAACCGTGTTGTAATTGAAAACCGAAACTTGCCCAGTTGTTTTGTATATTCCAAATAACGACCGGTAAAAAAATTATAAAAGATATTATCATCGAAAGATATAATTCTTTTTTTGCAAACCAAAATCTGTTTTCTTTTGAACATAATAAAAATAAAATAATTGACGGATATATCATAACGGCGGTATATTTTGATAAGAAAGCAAAACCTGCGGCAATACCCAACATATACCAATATTTTTTTTCTTTTGTCTCTATAATATTTATAAAAAAATAAAAAGATAACAACCAAAATAACGAAAGAGGGGAATCAGGAATAGTGACAACCGCGCCCAAAAAAGAAAACACCGGCAACACATTTATCAAAATTATGCCTATAAAAGCAATCCTTTCATTAAATATTTTTTTTACACATAAGAAAAACAACCATGATGTTATAACAAAAATAATAACGGAAGGAAGTCTAACCGTAAATTCATTTATTCCGAAAACGTCGGTAAATACTTTTATTATATAACTTATCACAGGAGGATGGTCATAATAAGATAAATCTAAAAATTTTGAATAAACCCAATAATGAGCTTCATCCACGGTTAAGCCCAACTTTCCTATAACAGAAAGTCTTAAAAAAGTAGTTATAGTCGTCAAAATCCAAAAAAGTTTATAATAATATGACATTTGCGCTCCCTAAATATATTCTAAAGAAATATTTTAACATAATTGAATAAAAAAAGATATAAATTTTTTTCAAAAATTTCACAAATAAAAAACAGAAAAAACATTGAAAAATAAAGGTGTATATATTAGAATATTATATGTATAGGGAGGAGTTAATTGAGAGTTAAACTTTTTTCTGTAATTCTCTTATTTTTTATTGTCTTGTCGAACATCTCTTTCAGTTTGACAAGTCTTTATTCCTTTGTTCTCAACAAAGATGGTTTTAGTGCCTACAATACGATAAATGTCCAGGAGTATGTCCAAGAACAATGTAATATGCTCGTGAATATTCCAAAAAATTTTATTAATATTTGTGTAAAAGTAAGTTATGATGTAAAAACTTTTGCAGCTTCCGAAAATAAAAAACAAAATTTGATTCCCAATAATTATAAGTTTAACCAAGCACCTATTGCCTTGGTATATTCACCAACAAAAACAAAAGCAGCCAAAAGTCTTTGCGAATATAAGAATTTATTATTTATAATCAAAAATGTCCCGCTAAAAATGTTTATTGTTCCGATTATAATATTTTATTTACTATGTTACATAGGATTAGTGCGCCTTTTTGGAAGTATAAGTTTATTATCATTACAGTTTCGTAGTAAGGATAATTCTGTCTATGTTTTATAATAGACAGAATTTTTATTTTATCTGGAGATATATAAAAAAATGAAAATTTTAATAAAGTACATCAACTTCAAAAAAGTATGTGCACTATTAACAATATTTTCATTTTTATTGTTAAATATAAATTCCAACTTATATGCATTAACGGCACCGCAACCGATAAATAACCAATTAAACAGTTTGTTTGAAACGTCAAACTTAATTCAACAAAAGTTTGGAAAAGTAACAAACTTTAAAGATTTAGGAAGTAATATAACCGTTATAAACATTCAAGATTTACATTGCCATTTACAAACTCAGAAAAACATTAATGAAATATTAAGTGAACTTGATAATATAAAACCAATCGATATAATTTTAGCCGAGGGCGGATATGAAAAATTTAATCTCGATTGGATAGCAAATTTAAAAGACGAAAAAATAAAAGAAGATGTTATACAAAAATTGTTAGCCGATAACGATATCACCGGTACGGAATATTATGTATTACATAACAATAAAGAAAATATTTTAAAAGGTTTGGATAAACAAAGTTTACATCAGGAAAACTTAGCAAGACTTGATTTTATCATAAGCAAAAAAAATACTTATTCAGATATTTTAAAACAAGTAAAACAAGAAATATTTATACTGAACAACAAATATATAAATCAAAGAAACAAAAGATTTTCAAAAATTTTAACAAACTATAACAACGGAAAACTTTCTTCAACAAAGTTCTATAAACTTTTGTTCAAATATATAAACAACATAAACAAGAACAATAACAACTATAACAACGTTGTTCCTATAGTAACAAATTCGTATCCTAATATTTCAAAATTCTTGAATATTTATTCAACTTCTGCGAGAATAAATCCAAAAGTTGTTACATCTCAACTGCAGTCTTTTATTTATACATTAAAGAATAATTTGCCTTATGACACATATAACAAATTACTTTCTTATACTGATAATTTTTCCAATACTTTTAAATTAGCCGAGTTTATAAAAAAATACTCAAACGAATTCAATATAGATATTGCAACACAGTTTCCGGAATTAAACAAATTTCTTGAAAACTTAAAATTATCCGAAGACTTAAATCCGATACAACTTTTGAAAGAAGAAGAACATTTAATTTCACAAATAAGAATGGCTCTCTCTTACGATAATACCGAATATGAAATTACTTTTCTCTCCGATTTTTTCAGTTATTTTGAAAAATATTTAAATTATTCTTTAACTGCCTATGATTGGCAATATTATAAAGATAACTACAACAAATTTATAGAACTGTATTCTAAATACAGCAGCATAAACAGAATAAGAACTATAGAAAAAGACTTTAATGAAATAAATTCATATTACGAAACAAACAATATAAGAAATGATGTATTCGTATCTAACATAATTGCGAATATAAACGGTGAAATAAAAAACATTAATACCGGAAACAGAGATTTAATAACAATATTGAAACAATCAGACAAAATATTGGTTGTTGTGGCCGGCGGTTTTCACAGTGAAGAATTAAAAGATTTTCTTTCAAAAAAAGATGTAAATACAATAACAATAACTCCCACCATAACAGAAAATACGACAGATGCAAAATTACACTATGAAGAAAATATAAAAATTCAAAACAAAGTTATGTCTCAAGCTTTAGCTTTGAGAATGGCTGCATCTGCAACAGAAATTGAACAACAAACATTATTGGCACGAGTTGCCTTGCAACTATATGGTGATAAAGACATTACAAAATTAGAACAATTGTTAAACAACAAAATAAAAGTTTCAAAAATTAAAAATGCTATATATGTATTAAAATTCGAAAACGGGCAAGAAATTGAAATAAACTTAAATGGCCAAAGCAATAATACTCAAGAAGAAAAAGAAGTTTCTTCTTTAATAAACAACAGTATCAATTCTGTATTTGATGTTATTCCAAATTTTTTACCCACAAAAGGATTACAGTCAATTTTTGTTCCGGAAACATATTTGATTTTTAAGAACTTATCATTACAATTGTTTAAACATAATATTTATTTGGCAGACGGAGTTATTTTTGAGATAGAAAGTTCAGAATTTAATGAGCAAGATATTGATGGTATACAACCGGAAATATATTCAACTTTCCTTCCCGAAATACAAAAAATGCTGTTGAATAAAGTAAAACCTAAACCTTTGTTGTCATTAACAAATAAAGGAACTTTAAAGCAAGTATTAATTGAAGAATTATTTAGAATTCTTCCTATGGTAATATCAATAACAAATCCTTCAATAGGAATTCCTGTTTTTGTGTTAACTCAATTCTTGTTCATTTATGCACATTCAATAACAAATTATATTCATACAAAAACACCGAACAAAACTATTTCTTTCTTCGTATATTTTAATCAGTTAAAAGATATTGTTTTGAATAAAGACATTAGGATCGATTTTGTAAATCATTTAAAAGAAAAAGAAACTCACAAATATTTATCTTATGTTGGAAAGCAAACCATTATCTTCTCTTTACCATATTTGTTTGCAATACTCGTAAATATGGTTTGCCCGGCATCAGCAGCAATACTGCCGATATTATCAACTTTATTATCTACATTTATTCATTACAAACACAATATCCCGAATGACAAAAACTTATCAATAATAGATTTTCAAAAAGATACCGAAGGAATAAGTGACAATATCAAAGAAGACAACGATATTGCAACTATTTTAATACTTACTTTTGCTATTAATATTGTACTGGCAATATTATCAACAGCCTCACCTGCAATAACACTTATACATTTTATTTCCTTAATATTCCCTATAAACAGCAGTTTAACACTATTATGGTCTTTCATGGAAAAATCTTATCAGAAAAGAATTTTTGGTGAAGAATATTATGAATCAAAATATTTTTCAAATATCCCGGAAGAAGACTATGATTATTCACAAGGAACTATGGATGTTACAATACAAATTCCGGTATATATCGAATCCAATGAAGTTATTTTTGAAACAATAAAACAAAGTATGAAGGCAGTTGCGAATTATAAAGGGAAAAAATTCGGGGCAAAAGCAAACATTGTAATATCGGATGATGGTCTTGCAGTCTTGCTTGACGGAGATATTTCTCAAGAGCATATAAAAGAAATACTATCAAAACCTTTTGATGAATTATCAGACAAAGAAAAACAAGCCGTTGAAAGAATAATATTTTATAGAGAAAATAATATTTCTTTCATAGCAAGGCCTAAAGAAAACAGAGCAGGTTTATTTAAAAAAGCAAGCAACTTAAATCATACTTACAGAACCATAGAAAAAATAAAGAATAATATTTCTGTGAACGACGGAACGTACTACGAAGGGGAAGATTTAGAAATTTATGATGTTATTTTACTGTTGGATAAAGACAGCGGACTTCACGAAGATATTTTATCGGTATCAGTTCCAAAATTTATAAAAGATGAAAAGCTTGCTTATACGGAAAATGTTACTGTTCCGTCAAATCGCGAAGACAATTATTTTTCTAAGACTATTGCTGCATTTACTGCTTTCCTGTATCAATACATATATCCTTCAAATGCATTAACCGGGGGAATTGTTCCTTTCGTGGGTCATAACGGATTTATAAGAAAATCCTCATTGGAAGAAGTCGGATTTTGGCCCGAAGACAGAGTTTCCGAAGATTATTATATATCGACTCTTTTTTCCGCAAGAGGATACCACGGTCAATATTTGAACTTTAAAGGATATGAATTTAAAGAAATTGTCAGCCGTTCTTTTATAGAGGAAGCCTCTAAAATTGCAAGATATACTTTTGGCATTTTAGAATTAATATTAAACAAAAATACTTTAAAAGATTCAAAAGAGATAAAAAAAGGAATATTAACAGATTGGATGAAAGAATTCCTTTTCTCAAAACATATAAGATGGTATCAGAAAATTCATTTTTTTATTTATCCTTTATCTTATGTTAATATAATATCAATAATTCCGGCAGCAATTATAACCGGATTGGTTTTAAATAGAGGTACTTTCAATTTAATGATCTTGGTGATCGGAGCAATACCGTTAATTGTTGCTTTACATAAAATTTATGATAAAACAGATTTGTTGTCGAAACAAGAAAAAAATAAAAAAGCTGCAATATTCAAGAACATTTTCAGAGATGTAGTTATCATTGTCACAACATTTATATCTTTTTCTCACGTTATGTTGACCTCGGTTATAAATTTTTTCCATAATCCAAATAAAGCTAAATTCGGCGCTACAAATGTTGATGATGATACCTCTTATACTTTAAAAGAAGCATTAGCAAAAATAAAAAGCATTTTGAGAAACTATAAATCAATCTTTATATATATTACCCCGTTCATTATCAAATTTATTCTAATGCCTTCTAGTATATTAAATGTTCAAAACACAATTATTCCTTTTATACTGACTTTTGCTTTAATATTATCAAATGTAATATTAAATCCGTTTTTAATAAATTCATTAAAAAATAAAATTTCAAGTATTTTAATACAAGGCGAAGAAAAAATAAAAATTATTTATTCCACACAAAAAAACAGAGAACAGCAACAATATCCTTTGAGTTTAATAGACATAAAAATAAAAACTTTGCAGATATTTGTGGCAAATGATATCTCTGAATTTAACAAACAAGATTTAATAAATACAGGACTTAAAGCCGAAGGAAAAATTATTTGGCAAGTTAAGGACAAGAACAGCCTTATTTTTATTGCCGATGGTTTAGACTCTAAAGAGATTATAAAAGCAATAAATAACAGCAGAAAATTAAAGCAAGAGATAAAAAAAATATTAAATTTAAGGAATAATATAACCGTAAATATAGATGCCTCATTAATAATCGATACCGAAAGTGACGACACATATATGGAAGACAATATATTAACAACAAACTCCGATAATTTCACATCAACTTTTTCCGAAATAATAAGAGTTTTAGGTATTGTTTTTGCCAGAAAAACAATAATATCTTTAGAAGGTGTTCCCGAAGGAAATCTCTATCAAGCAATCAGCAAAGGTTCTTTGAAAAAAGCAATTACCGAAAAACAATTCGAATATTTAAAAAAGGAGTTTGAACAAGAGAATAAAGATATTGTTCAAGAACTTATATCTTTAAGGGAAAAAGGTATTGAACTTTACATAATATCAGAATCAGATATTGATGATAAATTTTATAGACAATTCGGTATTTCGGGCAAGATAAAAAAATCCATAATATATGACTATTTTTCGCAAGAGGAAATTGAAATCGAAAAAATACCGGAAAACATACAAATTAAAGAACTGGAGAAAAAAATAATTTATTCGGAAACACCGTTATTAATAAAACTAAAAGATTTACAAAATTTATTCTCAATACAAAATAATATTTTGGATACATATAATACTTTTGATTCTTTACTTGGAAAAATAAAAATCAAACTCGGCTTTAAAAACATAAAAGAAAATGACATTAAAGAATTTGCTCATAACATAAGTTTATCTCTTCTACCGAATATAAATGAAAGTAAAATAGAGCTTCTGTTAGATTCCGGTATTATGGATTTTACATCCAATTTAGAAATTTCAGATAATAATATTATTTCGGTTATATTAAATGACACAAAAATAAATGAGGGAAACAAGAAAATATTTTTGGATATAATAAAACAAAGATTACTAATAAAGATAAAAATACAAGAAGAAAACATTGAAAACATTTCCGATAAAAAGATGGAAAGATTATTAGGTCAAATGCTACTGATACAATATTCAACAACAAAAACGAAAGCAGAAAGAGAAGAAACATATACGGATATATTAGAAGATTTAAAAATATCAAACAGCATAAATAAAATAAATGAATTGTATACAAAAGCAACAGAAGGAGATGTCGTTGCTGTCAACACAATAATAGAAATCATTCTTTTTATGCAAGAAAGAAGAATTGAACAATTTGAAAACAAAGAAATGAATACTTTTGATTATAAACAAATGTTGGCGGCAGCATAACAAAAACTTTGAGGAATTAAAAAGACAACAATGATTACTATTAATAATTTATCAAAATCTTACGGAACAAGAGTATTATTCGATAACCTTTCTTTCAGTGTCGGAAAAGGAGAAAAAATAGGTTTGGTGGGAAGAAACGGTTATGGGAAAACAACTCTGTTAAAAATGATTATCGGAGAATCCGAATACGATTCGGGAGAAATACAAATTCCAAAAAATTACAAAATAGGGTATTTACAGCAACATTTAAATTTTACACATAAAACAATAATTGAAGAGGTTGCATCCGTATTACCGAAAGAAGAAACCGATAACAAATGGAAAGCGGAAAAAGTTTTATTCGGTTTAGGTTTTACAAAAGATGATTTACAAAAGGAACCGTCTGTTTTTTCCGGAGGATATAAAATAAGATTAAATTTGGCAAAGATATTGCTTTCCGATGTAGATATGTTGTTGCTGGACGAGCCGAATAATTATTTGGATATCGTAGCAATAAGGTGGTTGGTAAAATTTCTTAAATCCTTAAAGAGCGAACTTATACTTATAACTCACGACAGATCCTTCATGGATCAAGTTGTTACTCATACGGTTGCGATACACAGAAATAAAGCAAGAAAGGTGGAAGGAACCACTGATAAATTATATGAACAAATCGCAAAAGAAGAAGAAATTTATGAAAAGACAAGAATTAATGTCGAGAAAAGAAGAAAAAGAACCGAACTTTTCATAAGAAGATTCAGGGCAAAAGCAAGACTTGCCGGAATGGTTCAATCAAGAATAAAAACATTGGAAAAGCAGGAAGACTTAAAACAATTAACGGAGCTTGAAACATTGGATTTTTCTTTCAGCGACTTGGTTTTTCCTGCAAATAAAATGTTAAGTACTTATTCATTAAAATTCGGTTATACGGATAATGATATTTTGATAAATAATTTGAATTTCGATGTTTTAAAAAAGGAAAGAATTTGTGTTATCGGTAAAAACGGTAAGGGAAAATCAACTTTACTAAAATTGTTATCCGGAAGGTTGGCTCCGATATCCGGAAACATAAAAAAGCATCCCGAACTTGAAATCGGATATTTTGTTCAATCCGATGTTGCACAGTTAAACGACGAAGATACAATTTACGAGTCAATATTATCGGCAAACACAAAATTGCCGCAAAATGCAAGAAACATTTGCGGAGCAATGATGTTTGGCGGTAATGATATGATGAAAAGAATAAAAGTTCTTTCCGGCGGAGAAAAAAGCAGAGTTTTATTAGGTAAAATTCTAGCAAAACCCGCACATTTGTTATTACTGGACGAACCGACAAATCATTTGGATTTAGAGTCTACGGAATCGTTGATAGAGGCCATAAACGAATTTTCAGGTTCGATAATAATTGTAACTCATAACGAAGAGTTGTTACATGCTGTGGCTCAAAAACTAATAATTTTTGACAGGAACAAAGTTTCTTTTTTCGAGGGGACATATGCAGACTTTTTGGAAAGATGCGGATGGGAGGACGAGAGTGATGAGATAAAAACAAATAAAATTGCGGAAAAGAAAATATATACAAGAGATGAAGTAAAAAAAATCAGAGCAAAGCTTATACAGGAGAAATCCAAAGCATTAAAGCCTTTGGAATTGAAAATTAAAGAATTGGAAAAAGAAATTCAAGAGAAAGAACTTGAGATAGAAAATATAACAAAACTTCTTATTAAAGCTTGTGAAGAAAATGATTTAAATTTTATGGCGGAAGGACCGAAACAAAGTAAACAACTGAAAGAAAATTTGGAAGTATTATATAACGAACTTATGGAAAACACCGAAATATTTGAAGAAAAAGAAAAGTATTTTGAAAAAGAATTTAATAATATCAATAATATAAATTGAGGGAAACAAAATGAAAAAACATCACTTTATAAAAAAACTGCTATCCGTAATTATTTCCATCTTTGTTTTGAATTCTTTTGTAATGAATGATTATGTATATGCTGCCGTTCAAATTCAACCTATGTTACCACTAATACAGGAACAAAAACTTTTAAATCCCGACATTGCAATGATAACAGATTATTTTGTTTCTCCGGCAATTAACAATGATTTGGTTGTTTTCATACAAGATTTACACGGAAATCCTTCCGTTCAGAAAAACATATCAGAAATTATTGAAGAGTTGGATATCAAATACGGAATAGATACAATTCTTCTTGAAGGTATACCGGAAGGGCAAGCGGATCTTTCCGTATTACAAGAATTAAAAAAACTTAATGTTGCTGACGCATTATTAAAAAGCAATGCTTTGACCGGTCCGGAATATTATTTAATTAAAAATAATACCGATGCAAAAATTTGCGGTCTCGAAGATTGGTCATTATACATTAACAATATAAAAAGAAATGCCCAAATTTTGGAAGATAACCAATATATTACAGAAACTTTCGTCGAATTTGAAAACGATTTGTTTTCAAAGATAGACAATATAAAAAATTTGAAGAAAATCATAAATTCGGATTTGTCGGATAAAAAGTTACTCAAAGAAATAAATCAACCTATTATTAATTACGGTGATTTACACAAATATATATCGATTTACAATAACATAAGTGCAATAAATAAAAGGAAATTAAAAGCAGAATACTCCGCTTTCATTGAGGATTTAAAACATAATTTAGATATTAACGAATATCATTCGTTAATAAACCTTTCGAAAAAAGAAAATTTAACGGAATATTATAA
>JAEEGL010292011.1_pt1 | contig 11501 bp, 8 predicted proteins | sample 9134231 | NCBI WGS metagenome assembly JAEEGL01 (sample SAMN16246548, study PRJNA631951) | gut metagenome | biome: gut microbiome; feature: rumen; material: fiber-attached | host: Bos | place: Iran: Karaj | collected 2018-10
GCCGCGGCGGATTTTATTTTGGGCATCCACTGCGTGTATGCCCCCGGTTATTACTGCAGATGAGGCGGCTTCCAGCCGCGACAAATCTGAAATATGGGCATCCGCATGATCATGGGCATCCGCATGATCGCGCCCCAACGGGGCGCGCACGATGAGGCGCCGGCGTATTTCGCTATGCGAAACAGCCGGCGCGCGCATGCCGTATGTGCCGCAGGCACATAGGCTGCGCGACACGCATCTTATTCATATTCAAACCCGATACTTTTTGTTAGAATGACGATATCGTTCCGTGGTCAGTTGGAATGATTCCCTTTTGTTATCGAGGTTTTTTATGTTTTTACTTGCACTCGCCATCGCCCCTGTCGCATGTCTGCTCATATACATCTACAAGCGGGATGTTATCGCAAAAGAGCCGCCCAAGCAGCTCGTCAAAGCGTTTGTGGGCGGCATTCTTTCGGCTATTCTTGCGATCATCGTTGAATTGATCGTGATGTTTCTTTTGAACAAAATCCCCTTTCAGGGAAGCTTCTTGCCCGCAGTGAGCACGGCGTTTCTGGTCGCTGCCATCCCCGAAGAATTGTGCAAGTTTCTCTTTCTGTATTTGTTCGTGTGGCGCAGCAAGGATTTTGACGAATTCTTCGATGGTATTGTTTATGCCGTTTTCGTTTCGATGGGATTCGCGTGCATCGAAAACATTATGTATGTCGCTCTTCAGGGGACTGGCACCGGCATTTTGCGCGCGTTCACTGCGGTTCCCGGGCACTTCTTCTTTGGCATCATCATGGGTTACTATTTTGCGCTCGCCAAATTCGAACCGTGGAAGCGCAAATCGCATCTGCGCAAGGGCATCGGCGGAGCCATTCTCGCGCACGGCATCTACGATTTCATCCTTTTGTTGGCGCTCTCGCTGTATGTGAAACAACTTGTCAGCGATGATGGCAGCGGTTATGGCATTTTAATCGGCCTGCTCATCATTGCGTTCTTCGTTTTCAACTTCAAGCTTTGGAAACACGGGTTCAAACGCATTAAGGAAATGCGTGAGATTGATATGCAGAAACTTGCATACGCCAATGAAGACAACGGTTCTTTACAGACAAATCAGAGCGCAGAACCGGTTCAAAGCGAATACAATCGCATTGAGTAGTTGAAACATTAAGGCAACAGTAATTATTGTCAGCGCTCTGCTGGAGCGCTTGACATTCGCCGGGGGGAACAGCATTCCCCCGGCAACAGACAGCAGTCGACCATCCGCGTGAGATGATTCAGTTTTTATGGGGACGGTTCGACCGGATCCTTGTCTATCATAATACACTGACCTTCGGCACCGCCGATAGCCAAATCATAGACGGATGAGGCCACCACACACGTCTGTGTTTCCTTGTCACAAATCATGGGCAGCGAATTACCAAAGCTGGACGATTTACATATCACTCTGTTCACGCCGCAATGATCTGATGTATCTTCTTCACATATCACCTGACCAGTTACGGGATCATCATACATATGGTAACCGTAAAGACATCTGACGAGTTTACATCGCCCGTTTTCACATTTTTTCAGAGCTTCGTGCTTATTGTTATGATCGGCGATGCAGGATTCTTTTTGAGTGCCGCAATACTGAATGCTGGTATTGGGATCGTAGCAAATGCGGTTGAAGCTTCTTTGGTTATCGGCACAGCGGTTAACGCACTTTCCGGTAGATTCATCGCAAAGCTGTGCATCGGGACATTTGATATTGTCGACACCGCAATGGTTGGCGTTGTAGGGTTTGCATTTGATGAGATCGAGATAGCCGCCGGCTTCGCACGCGTTCGCCAGACAAATGCCATAGCCGCTGTTATCGACAAAGCAGTTGCCTTCGCTCCAGTATAACTCATCATCCTTACAGTTGATTCTATCGCGTCCGCAGCGCTGCACCGTTGCAGGTTCACAATAATAGTAACCCACACTGTCGTCTATTTTACTCACCACACCACCAGTGCCAACGGCGACAAAAGTACGGTTGTGTTCACTGTCACACCGGAAAGCATTGCACTTCAAATCCTTATAATTTGAACTATCCGACCTGAATGTCAGGAGGAGTGCTTCCCTTTGTGCTTCGAGCTGTTTGGGATCAATGCATTCGCCTTTTGGAATTTCTGGCTCTGGAATATTATCGTTTAAAGGATCGAAACAAATGGCGAGTTCCGCACCATCATCAAGGCAATTTCTATCATCGATACCGCAGTGTTCGACTGTATTATTCGGTATGCAGCAATTATCCGGCAATGATGCTTGTTTCAGACATTCCGTATCCAGATGATACCCGGCATCGCACTGATTGACGCATCTGCCTTCGATTTGCTGCTGATTACTGGCGCATCGCAATTCACATTCATCATTCTCGGGATTTCGGTAGTAGCCTTGATTCTGATCACACAGTTCCAGGCACGCAGTCGTATTATGAGCGGATTCATACCCATCATTACAAATGAGCCTGCACGCTTCATTTTTGCATTCAGCACTGCCATTGGCCACATTGCCAAATGTTTCGATGCAGTTGTTTTCGCCATTCGGACCGCAGGCCTGAGCGGTTTGAGGGACGCATTGCGCATCGGCGTTCAGCCAGAAACCATTTTTGCAGGCTCTGGCGCTGCAAATTGCCTCACCACCAATATAGTTACAATAGCCGCTGTCCTGTGCGACGCCTTCGATTTCGTTACAATTGCCCAGATCGCCGCAATGCGTGTCGGTATCGATTGCGCAGACAGATAATTTACCGGTGCTGTCGGCGGCATCGCGTTCGAGATGATAGAGCGGACTGCATAGTTTTGCAGAGCACTGAAAATCGTATCTGCCCTTTTCGTCACCAAACATATTGATGCATTCCGCACCCTGGCGAGCGTCGATATGAGGCAAAGCTTCGAAACAATTTTTATATACCGAGATACCATTGCGAACTTCGGTGCTGCAGTGTTTTGCATCAAATTCCTGGCACCAGTTGAGCTTGCCTTTGCTATCTTTTTCGTAGAGTTTAAATAGTTCGGGATCGGCGGTGATTGCAGCGTGTTCATCATCTGTTAATCGATACTGGTGATCCGTTTCGCAAGCATCTTCAAGCGCACATCCACCCACAAACGCGCCGGCCGATATCAAAATACCGATCATAAATAATTTCTGGTATTTTTTCATACGTCACCTCCACACGATAATAATTATCCCCCGGCGACATGTTACAGGATATTCTTTTGTGTACAAATGATTTTTTATAATTTTGTTCGTCGTAACCATTCAGCTTTTATGCTTATTTTTTGACGGCTTGCGCCGTAAGCCCATACCTCACCCCTTTTGTCACGGCGTTGCCGTGACATCTCCCCCTCCCCGTTTCAGGGAGGGGGAGCTTATGGTTGGCGCTTCGCGCCTACATTTTGCGGCTACGCGCCGCAGGCGGCAAGGGGAATACACCGACCATGCAAACGCAGAGCACAGATTTGAGCGGTTACCATCTCTTTATTTCTTCGCACACCATCAGGCAGCATTGTCCGACAGTCGCCTGGGGAACGAATCTGCAGACACAGGTCGTTTGCAATCCGGTACCATTCACATCCGGGGCAAGTTCAACATTTAAGCCGATTCCAAGCCGCACAGACTGAATTGTATCGCCGCACACCGAGATTTCGGAGAGGCAGCCGGCGATTTTATGCGGCTGGTTATCTATATATATAATGATATCATTCGGGTAGCGCACCGCCGGGGAAATGCCCATTTTCTTCAATGCTTTGTATACCGCCATGCACGGCATCATCTGCAATGCGGTATAAATATCTGCAGATTCAAACAGGGCCTGAGTCTGAAGTTCGGTCAGATAATCACCGATTTTATAGTTGTCTGGTGCCGGCGCATCCAGCCGGATATGCCCGGAATCCACAAGCGGCAGATAGATGCTTAAATAGAGATTGCCGATACCGGTCATCCACGGCCTGCCATGCTGCCCATGAAACCCGCGTCCATCCAAAGCCATCGCAAGCACCGGATACTTTGAACAGCAGGATTGAAGCCGATCCAGCTGGGATCCGGCCGCCATTTTCTCGACGATGATGTGTTCAAAATCCCCGATGGTACCTGGAGATGTAAAGACTTTTGGCATACCGGGCGCAGAATCGTCGGCGGCCACAAAGCCCTCAAATCCGGATATATCGGTACATTCAGACAACGATGCATTTTCCGGCAAAATACCGGCGCGTTCGATGATATCGATCTGGAGTGCGAGTATTTTCATGGCGGAATGCGGTAGGCTGGGGGATGGGGGTGATTCCTGGCTCTGTTGTACGAGCGTGTGTATAGAGTGTTTATGGCTTATGGCTTGTGGCTTATGGTGGAGATCCGGCGCACCTCTGAATATGGCACACAAGCTATAAGCTATAAGCTATAAGCCGCACCTGCAAGGTGCTTTGGCAGGAAGCGATATCCACGGTGGTTACACAGTCTTATTCATCCTGTCGTCTCCCGAACAGCAGATACATAAAGCACGGCACACCGATGATGGCCGTCACCACACCTGCGGGAATCCACGCGAACCGTTCCATGATGCGCGAAACCGTATCTGCGATCATCAAGAAAGATGCGCCCCACAAAGCGGCCAGAATCATCAGGCGGCGCAGATCTGCGCCGAACACATGCCGAACCGCATTTGGAACGATCAGCCCGACGAATCCGATGGGACCGCAGACAGAGACGACGATCGAAGTGATCACACAGGCCGCAGCAATTGACAGTATCCGGATTTTTCGCACAGCGACGCCCCGGGACAAAGCCAAATCGTTATCGACGCTCATCAGATTGAGGGGATGCGCAAGCGCGAGCAATATCCCCATTCCGCCTGCAATGGGCAACAGATTAAAGAGGTTGTCGTATCCGACGATTTCGAATCCGCCGAGCTGCCATCGCATCATCTGCTGAGCCGTAAGCGGCGTGGCAAAAGACTGCACGACCATCCCCAGAGCGCTGCAGAACATCGAAGCCGCGACGCCGGCCATCAGACAATAGAAAGGATGATGCAATCCATGACGCGACGCGATCGCCATCACTGCGCCCATCGACAGGATACCGCCGGCGCATGCCGACAGCGATAATCCCCAGATTCCGGCGATGCCCAGCTGAATGGCTGCCATCGCACCGAGTGACGCACCGCTGGCGACGCCAAGCGTATAGGGGGTCGCCAATGGATTTTGAAAAAGCGCCTGAAACGTCGCACCCACAAGGGCCAGAACGCATCCGGCCACCGCGCCCCAAAGCACCCGGGGAATGCGCAGCATCCAGAAAATATCGTCATCCATGCCGATGCCAGTCGCCCCCAAAAACGGACACAAAAACAAACACAGCAGCATAAATGCTATCGAAACGACAAACGCCCGATGGCTGCAGCGACCAGTCATTCCGGTACATTCCGCAGAATCATTCGGAGACGCTGCTTCCGGGGTACATTCCATCGACAGTGTGGTGACGGGCTGCGGCATAAAACCAGCGACGCGATAAGCTTTGTCGATTTGCTGCGGCGACGGGAATCCGTCGTCCTGAAACAGGCAGCCGCGATCCGCCAGCAATATCGTCTGATCGGCATAATGCTTTGCAATCGACAAATCATGCGTGACCGAAATGATGGTGCGCCCCTGACGACGCAAATCGTCCAGAATCTGCATCAGCATCTGCTGGTAACGCAAATCGAGGCCTTTGGTCGGCTCATCGAGCAGAATGATGCCGGCATTCTGAGCAATTGCCGAAGCCAGCACACAAAGCTGCAGCTCACCGCCCGACAATTCAGTGATGCGCCGATCGCACAGATGCGCGATGTCTATCTGCGCCATCACGCGGCGCGCATGTTCTCTTGCAGCCGCTGCCGAAAGACGCGATACATACAGCCCCTGAGCCACGAGCTCGGCGGATGTGATTGGCGGCAGCGACTCGATTTGCTGTGGCACATAGGCGATCAGTTTTGCGCGTTCATCTGGCAAAATCGCCGACACACACCGGTCGTCCAGCGATATCCGGCCCGAGGCCGCAGGCAGCAAACCGCACAGCGCCTTCAGCAAAGTCGATTTTCCGGCGCCATTTGGCCCTACGATATGCGTCCATGCGCCGGCTTTAAATGTATGGCTGAACGATGCCAGAACGACCTTGCTGCCATAGCGCAATTCAACCGATTGCGCAGATAACTGCATGAATTCTACTCCGGCAGAGCCTGCTGCAATTCTTTAAGTTTGGCCAGCAATATGGCGGGATTGCCGGCGAGTTCGATTTCTTTTTGAGCGGTCTCAAGACGAGAAGAAGCCGCTCTATAGTCCTCGAGTTTGATGTGTTTTTCAGCGATCATCAGCTGGATTTCGGCGATTTTGTCCTGCGAATTCCCATCGTTGCGATAGGCCCGCAAAGCATTATCATACCCCACAAAGGTGCGCCGATGCTTATCGCGCGCCCATTCCAGCTCGGCCAGACGGATCTCGGCAAGCGCATGTTCTGCGTACATTCTGCGGCTGCGATAAACATTAATCGCGGCTTCTGCCGCATGACGCGCCTGTGCATTATCATCTTCGAACAAGATACTCATCTTGTATTCGATCGCGCCTTCCCACACTTCGTCGATATGCAGCCCCAAATCGAAGTTGGCACGCGCGAGCCGGATCAGCGCTTTGGCCAGTTCCATCTCACCCTGAGCCTGTGCCACTTCGGACTTCAGATAAGGCACAACGACATGATAACCGCTCTTGGCAAGATGGCGGTCACCAAGCTTTTCTTCGGCCTGATCGAGCAATGCTGCAGCTTTGTCGTATTCGCCGTTATGCATCGCGATCTGAGCCTGACCTGCCAAACCGGCAACGGCATCTTCACCATTCTCCGATTCGCTCATGGTCGCAAGCAGCCCCGATGCCCCCGCAATATCGCCGCGATCAAGCGCTTCCTGGGGTGTCTCGGCCATAGCCACGCCACCGAATCCAACACTCATCGATATCAAAGCTATCCAGAATAGTCTCATAGCCGGGCCTCCAAAAAGGATTCCAAAGGGCATTGCCCTTTGGCGGGGTCTGGGGCAGAGCCCCAGAATCATTCATTTGCGACACCTGCATCCCATGCTCGTTTATGGCGGAATGGGGAAGGGGCCCCATTTCGTCCTTTGCAGGCCATAGCAGTATCTAAACTAAGGAAGCACTTATCACGTAAAGGATTCCAAAGGGCAATGCCCTTTGGCGGGGTCTGGGGCAGAGCCCCAGATGAGCAGAGCCCCAGATAAAATTATTCATTCGCCTTTGAAGCGCGTCGCGCCGCTTCTTTTGCGAAATAAGATTCGTTCAGCGAGAAATCCTTGTTCTGAATCGCCTGATCTACCTTCTGCTGAATCCACAGTCCATAAGGTCCGCTCAAATCCAGCACTTTGGAAGGATCGCCGATGAGCTGCTGCGTTTTGGCTGCGATTGCCTGTTCGCGCAAAAGCTCTTTGTTTGCATCAAAGACCTCGCGATTTGGCTCATTCTGAGTCACCACGCGCGCAATCAAAGTATCCTCGCCAACCAGATACGGTTTGTCGAGCAGCGTATTATTAGCCGCATTGCGAATATCGCGGGCCAAATCATCGCTCAAGCCCCCGCCCACCATCGAGGCCGAACCTGTACCAACGCCATCGAGCGCCTTGGCCTTGATGCGATCGGCAGGCAGAACCACAGGAACCGCTGCGACTTCAGGTGCATCGTCAGCATCTGCAGCAGCATCAGCGTTATCAGCATCTGCAGCAGCAGCATCTGCAGCAGCAGCATCTGCAGCATCTGCATTATCCGAATCTGTGGCTGCGGCCACGGGCTCGGTATCGGCCACGCCGGTATAAAGCGCTTCATCAAGGGCTTCCTGCATGGATTTGCCGCTCTTCACGAGCGCGATGATGTTGGCAGCGACTTCATCGGTTTTGGTCTTCACACGGCTGTTCTCGAGCAATTTGGCTGCGATTCCGAACTGTGCTTCATCAAGCGGCGTCACGACCTGATCGGCTTTGTCGAGCAGTTTAACGATTACGAAGGTATCTGCTTCTTCTGCGGTCACCACATCACCGACGTTCTTATCAGCCAGAGCGCTCTGAATGGCGAACGAATACGACGAAATCGGGCGCATCTCCATCACGCCCTTGCTGTCTTTGTTCAGCGATTCATCGTAATCATCAAATGCCGCAGCGAAATCCGCCCCATTCTCCATAATCTGCGCACGTGCGATCGCAAAACGCTCGCTGGCCTGATAGGTCTTGACCGTCTTGAGTCCGGGATTCGTCAGCATCGACATATCTTTCTGAATGCGAATCGCCTGAATCTTTGCCTGTGCCGGCGTCGTAAATTCAAAGGAATGACTGTCGTAATACGACTTCACATCATCCGCATGGTCGGTCACGAACGCAAGGATTTCGTCGGCTGTCACCGGCGCAAGCGTCGCATTCACAGCACTCGGGGTCAGCCTCACGAGTTCAATGTTCGCCGAGGCATTTGCGCTCTTGTATTCCTGCCAAATCGTCTCATCCGAAACATTAATCGACGCAGCCAGCATCATCAGATAACGTCTGGCGAGCAGCTCTTCGCGCTTGTAATTCTCATAATCGCGCGCAGAAATCATGATGCGGTTCAAGCCGTTTTCATAGCTGCGCCTGTCGAACTTGTTGTGCTGCATAAACCCAAGCTGGAAAACATCGGGATTTCCCGCTTCCCAGTCCTTGAGGTAGTAATTGAGCTCATCGTCGCTCACGCGCAGACCGGCTTTCCGCGCCTCATCTGCGAGCAGATAAACAACGCCGATGCCATAGCTCACCTGCCGCGCAGTCGCCGCATAATTCACCGAGCTAAAGACATTATCGTCGTAATGCCGATAAATCATGCTGCGAGTGAGTTCAGACGTAATGTTATGCGACCCGACATGACCCATGTCGCTCTGTCGTTTGGATGCGCACGATTCGCCCCCGGGCAGTCCAAACATGAAAATAAATACAATAATAATGATGCCAAAAAGGACTACGATAAACAGCGAGTCCTTCTGTTCCCGCATTTTCTGAAGCATGGTGCGCTTCTCCAACTAAATGTAAAAAAACAACCGACGCATCACCGCCGATTTAGAGCGCTCTAAATTAATGAGGTGCGAAAAAAAACTCAAGTATTTTGGACATGCGCGGCTATGGCCTTGTTACGACTCAGTCATCCTATTGGCTTTCCCCACATAACAAACCTGCCATGCTGGCTTTGAGCGGAATGGGGAAGGGGCCCCATTTCGTCATTTGCAGGCCATGGCACATAGTAAATAGTTGGCAGTATCCAAACATATTGTGGATTCCAAAGGCCAATGGCCTTTGGCGGGGTCCGGGGCAAAGCCCCGGCAAAATCGTAACATGGCCTTGCGGCCATACGCAGCGCCATTATGCGTCGAGCACGAGATTCCCGTCGCGCATGGCAAGCGCGGCAACCGGTGCCGTACATTGCGTGCCGCTGTTCATATCCTTCAGCGTGACGGTGCCTGCGGCGAGTTCATCCTGTGCAAAGACAGCGACATAGCGCGCATGCCGTTCGTTGGCGTACTTAAACTGCTTGGCCAGTTTATCGAACCCCGGATAGAGTTCGCATGCGCACCCGAGAGAGCGCACCTGAGCCGCAAAAGAAGTGGCCGCTTGCAATGCTTCGGGAACCGCCATTGCGACGACGACATCGACATCGTTGCCCAAATCGGCGAACATGCCGCGTTCCTCCATAATCACGCAGATGCGTTCAAACCCAAGGCTGATGCCCACGGCCGGAATATCGCGTCCCGAAAACATGCCAATGAGGTGATCGTATCGGCCGCCGCCAGCGATGCTCGAAGCCAGACCTTCGGCCTGTATCTCGAAAATCGCACCGGTGTAGTAATTCAGACCGCGTGCAAGTTCAGGGCTGATGCGGATTTGCGGTTTATTTGCGAATCCCTCGGCAGCCGAAATGATCACGCGCAGTTCAGACACGGCCTGGCAGGCATCGGCATGATTGGCAAACAGCGATTCAAGGGTCTGCAGCGTTGCTTCGTTGGAGTCTTTTGCCTGAATATTGGCGAGCAGTTTTTGAGCGCTGTCGCTTTCGATGCCGCGTTCGGTGAGTTCTTTGAGCACGCCGTCGACGCCGATTTTATCGAGTTTGTCGATCGCGGTGATGGCGGTCGTCTCGAGATCGACGGGAATGTTGCTCACATCGATGAGGGCGCGCAAAATGCGGCGATCGTTCAGATGAATGCAGATGCGGTCAAAGCTGAGTGCAGCAAAAACATCGGCAACGGCATTGAGCAGCGCGATTTCGGGCAATGGCGCTGCAGCGCCAATCATATCGATATCGCACTGGTAAAATTCGCGGAACCGGCCATGTCCCGGTCTATCGGCGCGATAGACGGGCTGAATCTGATAACGTTTAAAAATGCGTCCGATATCGTTCTGGTGCATAGCGACGAACCGGGCCAGAGGCACAGTCAAATCATAGCGCAGGCCCAGATCACACTGTCCCGATGCGGCTTTTGCACCGCGCATCAGGATCTTGAACAGCAGCTGGTCACCTTCTTCGCCATATTTTCCCATCAGCGTTTCGATATTTTCGATTGCCGGCGTCTCGATAGGTGCGAAGCCATGTTTTTCGTAAATGCGGCGGATCGTATCCAGCACGCGCTGGCGCTGCCGCATCTGTGCAGGCAGAAAGTCTCTTGTTCCCTTGGGTATTGCAGGTTTTATCGTTGGCATAGGTTTAATGTGTGGAGTGGGATTAAAAAAAGAGCGCATGTAAACACATGCGCTCCACAGACGCCCCGGTGTGGGGCAGCAAAATTGTGCAGAAGCGATTACACCTTACGCGAATAGAACTCGATGATGAGGTTGTCGCGCAGATCGGTGATGGGGACATCTTCACGCTCAGCAGGACCAGTGATGGTCACGCAGAATTTGTCTTTCGCATTTGCGAAGCTGGCATCGTCGATGTAGCTGGGCTTTGCCAATGCAGGAGCGGCCAGGGATTCGAGGATGGCGGTGATCTTCTTGGATTTTTCGGTCAAACCAACGACGTCGTTGGCCTTCACCTGGAAGCTGGGGATATCGACTTTGCGGCCGTTCACGAGGATGTGACCATGATTGACGAGCTGACGGGCAGCAGGAATCGTGGGGGCAAAACCGGCACGGAAGACGACATTATCGAGACGGCCTTCGAGCAACTGGATCAAACGCAGACCGGTATCCAATTTGCTGCTGATGGCGGCTTTCATATAGTTAACGAGCTGGCGTTCGCTGATACCATAATTCAGACGAACTTTCTGCTTTTCATCGAGGTGCTCGCGATATTCGCTTGCTTTACGGCGATGACCGGCACCATGCTCACCGGGAGGATTCACGCCTTCGGCGACTGTTTTACGAGTCAAACCGGGAAGGGACATACCAAAACGACGAAGAATTTTTACGCGTGGACCAGTGTAACGGCTCATGGGTGAGATTTCCTTTTTCTAAA
>JAEEGL010591402.1_pt1 | contig 11501 bp, 11 predicted proteins | sample 9134231 | NCBI WGS metagenome assembly JAEEGL01 (sample SAMN16246548, study PRJNA631951) | gut metagenome | biome: gut microbiome; feature: rumen; material: fiber-attached | host: Bos | place: Iran: Karaj | collected 2018-10
AATTGAAAGATCACCATTAACAACATCTAAATTTGTTGATGCTAAAGGTTCTAAGATTTTAGTAGTTGATGATAATGAATTGAATCTAAAAGTAGCAGGAGTTTTATTAAAGAAATATCATTTCGATATTGATACAGCTACTAATGGTGTAGAATGTTTAAATAAAATTAGAAATGGTAATGAATATGATATTATCTTCATGGATGATATGATGCCTAGAATGAATGGTCGTGAAGCCTTAGCCAAATTAAAAGAAAATGAAAACTTCCATACTCCAGTTATTGCCTTAACAGCTAATGCTATTACTGGTATGAAAGAAGAATATCTAAATTGTGGCTTTAATGACTATCTACCAAAACCAATTGAAACTAAAGAATTAGAACGTATTATAAAAGAATACATAAGTAAAAAAAGAAGTGATTATGTTAATACTAATATGTCTAGAGGTACTAATTCAATTATTGGTAGAGAATTTAATATTAATATTCAAACTTCATTAGCAGATGAACCTAAACAAGAAGAAAATAAAAACGAACACCCAAAAAGAGTATTAGTTGTTGATGATAATGAAATGAATCTAAAAATAGCTCTTAATGCCCTTAAAAACTATGATATTAATATTGATAAAGCTATGAGTGGTAGTGAAGCTATTTCGCTGGTTATTGAAAACAAATATGATTTAATTCTTTTAGATGAAATGATGCCAAAATTAGATGGCTGTAAAACCTTAGAAAACTTTAGAGATATCGAAGGATTTAATACACCAACCATCATGATGACAGCTTCATCAGAAGATGAAGTAAAAGATAAACTAGAAGAATATAAATTTGATGGCTATTTATCTAAACCATTCAACAAAGAAGAATTAGACAAAGTTATTCGAGATATATTGAAATAATAAATAGATTATGATAAAACTAAAATAGGGATGATGTAGATGAAAGATATAAAATATTTAAGAGATAATGGCGTAGATATTGGCCAAAGTTTAGAATTACTTGGAGATCTTGATACCTATAATGATATGATTAAAGATTTCAAAACAAGTATTAGAGAAAAGAAATCACAAATAGAAAAATACTTTAAAGATAATGATATGGCAAACTATGCTATTTATGTACATTCTCTAAAAAGTGATTGTAAGTATTTTGGCTTCCTAAAACTAGCTGAATTAGCTTACGAACATGAATTAAAGAGTAAAGCTAATGATTATAAATTTGTTAAAGATAATTATGATGCTTTAATGGAAGAAACCAATAAAGTTCAAGGAATTGTTGATTCTTATCTAGGAAATGCTGACGAAACAAATGATACTTATGGTAATAAAAGAGAAGAATTAGGTCCAGAAAAACCTAATGATATTATCGTTGTAGCTGATGATTCAGAAGTAATTCGTGTCTTTGTTAAAAAGATCTTCGAAGTAACATATGAATTAGCATTTGCTAAGGATGGTGAAGAAGCATTAAGTATCATTCAAGAACACGAAAATGATAATCGTATTAAAGCGATTCTTCTAGACTTAAATATGCCTCATAAAAATGGTTTTGCTGTTCTAGACTATATGAAAGAAAAAGATTTACTTGGTAAAATGCCAGTAACAATTATTAGTGGTGATTCATCAAGTGAAGCTATTAATAAAGCATTCGATTATAATATCGTTGATATGTTAAGTAAACCATTCAATGAAGCAAAAATAAAAGAAGTAGTAGAAAAAACAATAAATGCTGCTAGATAACCGGATATAATCCGGTTTTATTTTTGCCTAAAATATAATATAATAATTCATGAGTCAAAGGAGAATAATTATGTGGTTTATATTTACATTAATAACATTTGCTTGTTGGGGAATTGCCGATTTATTCTATAAAATAGGTAATAAACAAGAAGGGAAATACAATCATTTAAAAACCGGAGTTTTTGTTGGAATAGTAATGGGTATCCATGCTTTTATATACCTAATAATAAATAGAGTAGAAGTTAATATAATAGATGTTTTAAAATATCTTCCTATCTCATTTTGTTATATTTCTAGTATGGTAATAGGATACAAAGGATTAAAGTACTTAGAACTATCTATTTCTAGTCCTGTTCAAAACACTAGTGGTGTTATAACAGCAATTCTCTTACTAATATTCTTTAAAGAAACTTTAGCCATACCAGCATATATAGCTTTCTTCTTAATATTTATTGGTATCATTATCATTTCTATTTTAGAAGTTCAAGAAAACAAACAAAAAAGACTTGAATATCGTAAAAAGAATACTAAAGAAAAAGTTATTGTTTTAACAATCCTATTTCCTTTAGTATATTGTCTTTTAGATGGGTTAGGAACTTTCTTAGATGCTGTATACTTAGATAAATTAGAACTAATTAGTGAAGATGCTGCCTTAGTAGCATATGAACTAACTTTTGCTTTCTATGCCTTAATTTCAATGGTTTATTTAAAAAGAAAAGGAGAGACTATTCATATTGGTAAAGAAAAGAGTAAAATCTTTGCTGCTTTATTTGAAACAGCTGGTCAATTCTTTTATGTTTATGCTATGTCAGGTAATTCTGTTATCGCAGCGCCAATTGTTGGATCTTATTGTATCTTATCAATGATTCTTTCTCGTATCTTCTTAAAAGAAAAACTCACAAAAAAAGAATACCTTGGTATTCTCTTAGTAATCATTGGTATTATTATTCTAGGAATCCTAGATATCTAACATGCATTGCATGTTTTTTTATGCTGTAACAAACTTTTTAGAAATATAACTTTGAACAAAGTTATTTCTTACATTTAAGTATGCGCAAGCAATATTATATGTATTAACTTGTTTCTTATTTAATAATCTCTTAATATCATCAATTTCATTCATCATGCTTCTAAAAGCATCCTTACCCAAGATTGCATCGAATTCACGATATATATCACCATAATTGCCATCTATTAATTGCTTATTAAATAAATCTTTAATGAAATTGAACTTAAATAATGGTCTAAATAGATTAGTAATTGCATTATTACTATCAAAATGATATGTAGTAATATCTACATCATTAAATATCATTAATGCTCTTGTAATAGTATCATTTAATTGAACCATTTTAAGACTATATAAAGATTTAACAATTTCTTCAGTTTTTAAAGATTTAATAACTTCACTTACAATTTTTTCACTATTATCAAGATTATATGAATGAGATTGAATTTCTAATAAAAATTTGATCATCATTTCTAATGTATGTAATCCTTCATCTCTATATACAATATTAAAGTTTATATCTATATTATTTGTATCAAAATATAATTCTAAATCGTAATAAGTGTCTTCAATAAACTTAACTCTTTTTAAACTATTGAATACATCATCTACATAATTACTACCAAAATTAATCATTAATCCAGTCGTAGCTAAATATAGATAAGGTAAAGCACTATTAGGATAATTTTGACTTAATTTCAAATTATCTATAGCTATAATTACATTATCTGTAATAATTTTCAAAGATTCACTATTTGTCATGCTTTTTCCCCCTCTAGATGAGTTGTATACTAACACCAAAGGGCTTAAAAGGCAAATTTATCTATCATTTTTAAATACATTTATTTTACGCCTAAAAAGAGCAATTTTGCGATTTTAAACCCATCTTATAGTATAATTGTAGTAGGTGATATCAATGCGTATAATTGTATCTGCAGGGGGAACAGGGGGACATATCTATCCAGCCCTTGCAATTATTAATAAATTTATGGAAAAAGAACCAAAAACAGAGGTTTTATATATCGGTACTCATAACCGTATGGAAAAGGATATAGTACCTAAAAGAGGAATTAAATACGAAGAACTAGAAATATATGGTTTTTCTAAAACCAATATCAAACTAGATATAAAAAATATCTTTTTAATAAGTAAAGCTTATAAAAAGTGTTTAAAAATAATGCAAGAATTTAAACCTGATATTGTTTTAGGAATCGGTGGCTATGTAACATATCCCGTAATTAAAGCCGCTAATAAACTAGGAATTAAGACATTCATCCATGAACAAAACTCACATCCTGGTAAAACTAATATCATGTTACAAAAGAAAGCTGATTTGATTGGTGTTTCCTTTAAAGAATCAGCAAGTATTTTTAAACATCCTAAAGGAGAAGTATTCTACAGTGGTAATCCCTGTGGAGAAAACGCTTTATCCTTAGAACCAATGGATAAAAAAGAACTTGGTCTAGATCCTAAGAAAAAACTAGTAGTAATCGTTGCTGGTTCTCTAGGTTCAGCAACTGTTAATCACAAAATGGCTGAATTCTTGAATAAAGCTGGCAAAGAAGATTACGAAGTATTATATATAACTGGAAAAAGCTTATATGAAGACTTTATAAAAGATAAAAAGTTTGCTGATAATATCAAAGTAGTACCATATCTAGACAATTTACCAGCTTTACTAAAAAGAACAGATTTAATTGTTACTAGAGCCGGTGCATCTACAATGGCTGAAATCTTATCATTAAACTTACCAGCTATTTTTATACCATCTCCATTTGTTGCCAATAATCATCAATATTACAATGCTTTAGAGATTAAAAACAATGGTGGTGGTGAAATCATCGAAGAAAAAGATTTGACTTCTGACGAATTGGCAAGTAAAATTAAACTTGTGCTTAACAACGAGGAATTATATAACAGTATGAAAGACAGTTTAAAGAAGATGAGCATGAATAACTCAAGTGATGTTATATATAACAAAATAAAGGAAATGATCAAATGATTAATGAATTAAAAGAATTTGCAGAAGTACAAGAACATGCAAGTTTAAAAAAGTATAATACTTATCGTATTAATGCTAAAACAAGATATTTAATAAGACCAAATTCCATTAATGATTTAGTTAGTTGTTTAAGAATCTTACGTGATAACAAAATCAAGTATTATGTTTTAGGTAATGGTTCAAACGTTGTCTTAAATGATAAAGAATACGATGGCGCAACAATTATTCTAGATAAACTAAATGGAATTGATATTCAACATAATATGCATATGGTTTATGCCGAAGCAGGAGTTTTATTACCAGTTCTTGCTACTAAAACAATCAATAGTGCCTTAACAGGATTAGAATTCGCTGCTGGTATACCTGGTACAGTAGGTGGATCAATCCAAGGAAATGCTGGCGCATATAATTGTTGTCTTCTAGATTATGTTTCATCAGTAACAGTACTAGATGAAAATTTAGAAGTAAAGACAATTGAACATGAAGACTTAAAATATGGTTATCGTACTTCAATGTTTAAAGAAGATAAAAAATATATTATTTTAGGAGCAAAATTCTATTTAACAGATGGCGATAAAAAGATATCTAAAGAGACAATTGCAACAAGACAAGCTCGTCGTGCAGAAAGCCAACCTCTAGAATATCCATCTGCTGGTTCTGTATTTAGAAATCCAGAAGGAGATTTTGCGGGAAGATTAATTGAATCATGCAACTTAAAAGGTCACAAACTAGGTGGAGCAGCTGTTTCTGAAAAACATGCTAACTTCGTCATTAACGAAAACAATGCTTCAGGTAAAGATATTCATGATTTGATTCTATATATTCATGATGAAGTATACAAAAAAACCAATGTAGATTTGCAAATTGAACAAGAATTTATAGATTGGGAGTAAAAACAATGGAGAAAAAAGGGCAAGTAAAGAAAAAAAGACTAAAATTAAAAACTAAACCGCTAATAAAATTATTAGCTATAATTTTAGTATTCTTTGCGGCCTTTTTTTATATCTATAAATTAAGAGTAAAAAACATCTATATACTTGGTACCGAAAACATCAAAGATGTTGATGTAATTAAAGCCGCTGGTTTAGAAGACTATCCATATATTTATCATCTAAATTTAAAGAAATTATCAAACAATATTAAAACCCTTCCTTTTGTTGAAGAAGTTACAATAAAAAGAAATATTTTGGGTAAAATAACCATTGATATAAAAGAAACAAAAATCCTTTTATATTACAAATATGATAATAAATATATTACAACAAACGGTAGTAGAGTAGATGATAACAAAAGTTATAATGGCTATCCAACTTTAATTAATTTTACTCCTGATACAATTTTTGAAAAATTAATTAAAGGTTTAAATAATGTTGACTATAACATTATTAAAATGATTAACGAAATAGAGTACAGTCCTTATAAATCTAAAGAAGGAAATATCATCGACAATAATCGTTTCGTTTTGAAAATGAACGATCAAAATACCGTTTATATCGATACACCTAATATTAAGAATCTAAATAAATACTTAACAGTTATTGCAACTCCGGATATGGAGAAAACTAAGGGTGTAATCTATTTTGATACAATGAATGATCAAATTGTATTTAGAAGTTACGATGCTATTAAACAAGAAGAAGATGAACAAACTAAAAAAGCGGAAGAACTAGAAAAAGAAAAACAAGATAAAGATAAAAAAGAAGAAAAGAAAACTGAAACAGGGGATTAAAATGAATTACAATAACAAAATGTGGGAAATGATTGAAGAAATAAAAAGCTCTGGTAAAATACCAAAGCTTCTTTTGCATTCATGTTGTGCACCTTGTTCATCTCATGTAATAAGTACATTAACTCCATATTTTGATATTACAATTCTTTATTATAATCCTAATATCGAGCCAAAAGAAGAATATGAAAAACGCAAAAAAGAAGAAATAAGATTTATTGATGAATTTCCTAATCAAAACAAATTAGATATTCTTGATTGTGACTATGATAATGATTTATTTCATGAAATGGCTAAAGGTAAAGAAATGATTCCCGAAGGTGGCGAAAGATGTTTTGAATGCTACGAACTACGTATGCGAAAAACTGCTAATGTAGCTAAAGAAAAAGGATATGATTATTTTGCTACAACTTTAACTGTAAGTCCTTTAAAAAATAGTAATAAATTAAATGAAATTGGAACAAAGTTAGAAGCAGAATTACAAATACCATACCTATATTCTGACTTTAAAAAAGAAAATGGTTATAAGCATAGTATTGAACTAGCTAAAGAGTATAACCTATATCGTCAAGATTATTGTGGCTGTGTGTATTCTAAACGCGATCGTGAAATCCAAAAGCAAAAGAAAAGTACTGATTAATCAGTACTTTTTTCATCACTATAAAAATTCTTTAAATATTCATGATAAGCTTTATACCAAACCAAATCTTCATCTGGTTTTTGATATTTAACTTTATTAATTTTACAAATCTCTTTTACTAAATAATCAGTAAAATATGGATTTCTTACTAAGATAGGTCCGAATAAATAGGTACCATAGAAATTGTTTTTATGAACGCCTTCATAACTACTGTTAGTACTACTATAACCACAACCACTAATTACCTTAAATAAATTATCATTACATCCTTCTAAAGAATGACTTCTATTTTGAAATCCCACTATTTTTTCTGGTATTAAATCTGTTTCATAGTATTGTTCTCCAACAATTCTTTCTTTTTCTAGTGGTGAATGATAATCAAAAATACTTAATCCTTCATAAGGTATCAAAGCTCCTGGATTATCAAAATCCTCACCAAAGATAACTGTACCAAATAATTCTATAGCATTTCCTGTAGCTAAGAAAAACTTCTTACTATCAATACATTTCTTAATATCCTTTTTATATTTTTTAATATCATCTAGAACTATAAGTAAGTTTTCATCAGTTCCACAGCCAATATAGTAAAAGTCATAAGCATCAAAATCGATTTTATCACCAATGGTTAAACTACTAACCTTAACATCAAAACCTTGATTATTTAAAATTGTTTTAAAGAATCTAATATTACCATTCTCACCATATAGATTCATTAAATCATAATATAAATGTGCTATCTTAATTGTTTTCATGTTCATCCTCCTTAATTAAAGCTTGGATATTAGCTGTCATATCAAAACATACCATCGTATAAATATCACCTTTGCTATCAGCTTTTACCATCTTAATTAGTTTAGATAAATCATCAACTAAAACTATTTTATCTTTACTTATATTAGCAAACTCTAATCTTGTAACCACATCATATCTAAAACGACCTATACAATAAATTTTATCTATTTTCTTATCATTTAATAACTCGAATTCAACATCCCATAGCCAAGATAAATCATTAAATCTATATCTTCTTGATACATTATCAAATCCTAAGATAATAGTCTTTTTCGTATCTTGATTCTTAATAAAACGAAGAGATTGATAATAACTTAAATTATTTTCATTCTTTGTTTCTAACATAGTAAGTTTACGACCATCTAGTTCATAAACTTTACCACGCTTGCTATCTAATTTATCACCATTAATAGCCTTACTTAAATCGCTTTCACTAATTCCAATATCTCTACACAAAGCATAAGCCGCAACTGTATAATAAACCGCATATATAACATCTTTATTTAAATAAATATTCTTATTATTAATCTTAATATTATGTTTACTAAAATCAACATCTGTTACTTCATAATCAACTTTTCCCCTAGAAAAATCTTTAGAAGGGCAGGCATAATTTCCAATATGTCCATAATGATAATAACTATACTTTAATGGTTTGTGACAAAGAGGGCAGTAAGCAAAATCAACACAATCAATAGCTGGTTTTGTATAACTATCTTCCATCTTAGCAACACCATAAGTAACTATTTCATTATCTTTAAATAAATAAGTTAATCTATTAACTAATGGATCATCAGCATTAACTATTAATTTAGTCTCTGGACCAATTGCTTTAATAATTTCGTTAAATACTAAAACAGGTTCACCATTACGAGCAGGTTGATCTCTTGTAACATTAGTTACAATTAAATGTGTCATTTTATTTTTACCAAATATTAACTTTAAATGTCTTTCATCACATTCTAAAAGTAATACATCGTGTTGGAATTCACCTTTCCAGTTACAGTTATTTAAAATCAATGTTGTAGCAGCAAGAACACCATTACTACCATTCTTGTTATAACAAACATCATAACCAGCATCTGTTAGTATGTGATTTAATAAATCAGTTGTTGAACCTTTACCAGATGAACCAGTAACAGCAATAACATACTTAGGATACTTAACTTTCTCTAATATTTTCTTTTGATGTAAATAATCATAAACAATACATCCTGGTAATACAGAACCATTTTTTCCAAATAGTTTACATACTTTCGTAACCAGTTTATTAATAAAAATCATCAGTCTTAACATAAAACCACCTACATAAATTATACCATTATAAGCATAAAAACTTAATAAAAGAAAGAACTTTTTGACACATTGTTATTTTATAATCATTTATTGTATAATGTTTTTGAGGTGAAAATATGAAAAAACTATTTATTTTATTATCATTTATACCTTGGTTATTATATTTCTTTTACCAAGGCCGTAACGCCTTAAAAGATTTAAAAAACAACAAAATAAGTAAAGAATGGTTTAAAACAAATTTCTTAAACATCTTTCACCTTGATAATTTAATTCTTTTAGGAATCTTTTTATATTTTTCTAATGTCTATCGTAGTAGTAATCAAATCTTTTTAACTAAATTACTGTTATTTAGTTGTATTAATCTATATTTATTTACTAATCGTTATTATGATAAGAATCGTAACAAAAACAGGATTGGTGCCGAAGACATCTCAACTGTCTTAATCATTACCATTTTGGCATTTGTTCCAATTAGTTTTTATAATCTGACAGGTAATTATACCGTTGCCTATTATATAATGTTCGGTTTTAGTTTCTTTAATTATCTAATTGTCTATCTTGCTAAAAAAATAAATGATTTAATCTTAAAAATAGTAGGTAGAGAAAAACGATGAAAAAGAATATTTATAATGATGAAAAAATCATTGAACAATTATATAACTATGGTCATACTAATTTTTTAACCCAAAAAGAATTAATATCTGTTAAAGGGAAACTAAACAAAAATGAATATAATGTTTATTATCCTTTCGAAGAATCTTCTAAAGTAATTCTCTATAAAAAAGAAGAACCAGTTCTTTCGCTTCTAAAAATCGAAGGATCTAATAATCTTCGTCATCAAGATATAATGGGAACAATCTTTAAAGAAGGATTAAAAGAAGATAGTTTTGGTGACATTGTTAAATATAACGGTGACTTTTATATCTTTTTATTACCACATCTTGTAAATGATATTAAATATCATATGCAAGAAATTCGTAATGAAAAGGTAAAAATAACTGAAGTTCCAATTGAAACAAAAGATAATTTCAAACAAGAATACCTAAAAAAAGAATATATTGTATCTTCTCTTAGGATTGATAATGTTGTCTCATCAATAACTAACGAAAGTAGAAATAGTGTTTTAGATAAATTTAAGAATAAAGAAATAATTTTAAATTACGAAGAAAATATTAAACCAACTAGAGTATTAAGAGAAGGGGATATCTTCAGTATAAGAAGATATGGTAAATATAAGTTTAATGCAATCTTAAAAAACACCAAAAAAGGTGGTTTTATAATCGAGATATTAATGTATAAGTAATATCTCTTTTTTTGGCAAAAATTGACACTAAAAGGCTTCTATAGTATCATATCTTCACGTAAAAAAGAGGGGGATTATTATGAACGAAGAAGAATTCCAAAATGTAAATGCCAATTCAAAGGAAAATGTAAGACCTAGAAGCCGCAGAAGAACAGGTGCTAAAAAAGGAACTGGTAAAAAAGTTGCTTTAACTATCCTAATATTAGGTGGTATGGCAGCTATATCTATCTTTGGTACTAAAGCTGTACATAGTATTCAAGAAACCAAAAGAGTCGATAAGTTAATTAATGCTTATACAATTGAAAACTATGTTGAATTACCAAATAGAATAGCTACTAATAGAGCATATGATGCAACTTATGCTGATGGTGAAAAAGTCGTTAAAGAATTAGAAAAGAATAACCTTGAATATATAAATATTAACGGAAAGTTCTACACAAGAGATGGAATTAATATCCAAATCTTAACTTATGACGTAACATATGAAGAACTAGCAAAAACAGAAGTAATTAATGGTAATGAAGTTACATTCTATATGACACCAAGTAAATATAGTTTCCATGATAATAGTTGGCGTGATTCAGTAAAATATAATCATGTAACTAGAACTGTTGTCGTTCCTGCTGACTTAGATTTAAGCCAAATAACATTTAATTATGCAACTAATTGGGAACTAATTGGAACACCAATTGTCCTAGGTACATTACCATTCAGTGTCATCGAAGATTCAACCCTAATATGTGATGTTCCAGACAATGCAACACTAAATGAATTTGATAAATGTGAAGGTACTTTAGAATTAGCACCAAAAAAACATTAATTATCATAAAAAACACTTGTTATAAGTGCTTTTTTTTGCTACAATATTCACGGTTTCGTATGTGGAACCAAATAAGCACAAATATTGGTTATATTGCCTAGTGGCCATAGGTTGGTAATATATAGGTATTTGGAAGTATTAACGAAAAGGAGAGTGAAAAAATATGGCAGTAGTTTCT
>JAEEGL010678112.1_pt1 | contig 11501 bp, 10 predicted proteins | sample 9134231 | NCBI WGS metagenome assembly JAEEGL01 (sample SAMN16246548, study PRJNA631951) | gut metagenome | biome: gut microbiome; feature: rumen; material: fiber-attached | host: Bos | place: Iran: Karaj | collected 2018-10
ATTTCTTTTCCTTCAGTATACTTTAATACATTTTCTACATTCATAGCTTTTTCTTTGATAGATTCTTCATCTTCTCCATTAGCTATTTCAATAGTACCACGTACTTTTCCATTTACTTGAACTCCAATAGTTATAGTATCATCAATAGTTTTACTCTCATCATACTTAGGCCAATCACTTTCACATATTGGTTTTCCTAATTTATATTTTTCATTTAATTCTTCAGTAATATGAGGAGCCATTGGATTTAATAATTTCAATAATACTAAATAATCATCTTTAGTAATAGATTCCTGTTTTTCATAAGCATTTAATAAAGTCATTAAAGTAGATACAGCTGTATTATATTTTAATCCTTTAATATCATCTTCAACTTTTTTAATTGATTTATGAACTATAGACTCACTAGTATATCCTTCTTTATCGTTTAACTTTTCTCCTAGTCTTTCAACTTTTCTTAAGAATCTATCGCATCCTCTTAATGAATCAGTATTCCATGGAGCATCTAATTGATAATCTCCCATAAACATTTCATAAACTCTTAATGTATCTGCACCATATTCATTAACTATATCATCTGGATTTATAACATTTCCTTTTGATTTAGACATTTTCTCATTATCAGAACCTAATACCATACCATGACTTACTCTTGTCCAAATCATTTCTTTACTTGGAACTAATCCAATATTATATAAGAATTGTACCCAGAATCTTGCATAAAGTAAGTGACGAGCTGTATGTTCCATACCACCATTATACCAATCCACTCTCTTCCAGTATTTCATCGCATCCATTGAAGCAAATTCTTTATCATTATGAGGATCCATATATCTTAAGAAATACCATGAACTACCAGCCCAGTTTGGCATTGTGTCAGTCTCTCTTTTAGCATCTTTTCCACACTTAGGGCACTTACAGTTAACCCAATCAGTAATATTCGCAAGTGGACTTTCTCCATCTTCAGTTGGTTCATATTCCGCAACATCAGGTAAAACTAATGGTAAGTCTTCCTCATTCATTGGAACCCAGCCGCAATCAGGGCAGTTAATCATTGGAATTGGTTCTCCCCAGAATCTTTGACGTGAGAAAATCCAGTCTCTCATCTTATAGTTATTAACTCTTCTACCAATACCCATTTTTTCTAACTTATCAGTTATCTTTTTACGAGCTTCTTCAACTACTAATCCATCAAATTCTTCACTATTAATTAACTTACAATTTTGACCTAAATATTCATGCTTTTCAAAGGCTTTTTCAGTAGTATCAGCTCCATCAATTACTTGAATCATCTCTAAGTTATGTTCAACTGCATACTCAAAGTCTCTTTGATCATGACTAGGTACAGCCATAACAGCACCAGTTCCATAATCACCTAAAACAAAGTCTCCTAAGAAGATTGGAACCTCTTTACCATTAACTGGATTAATTGCTTTAATTCCTTCTACTAAAACACCAGTTTTTCCTTTATTAAGTTCAGTTCTATCCATAGCTGATTTTAGAGATGTTTCTTTAATATAAGCTTCTACTTCTTTTTTATTCTTTACTCTAGGCATTAATTCTTTAATTAATTTTCCATCAGGAGCAATAACAAAGAATGTTATACCATAAATAGTTTCAATACAAGTAGTAAAGATTGAGAAATTTCCTCCACCTACTATATCTACATCTAATTCAACACCTTCAGATTTACCTATCCAGTTAATTTGACCTAATTTAACTCTTTCGGCAAAGTTGGTATCATCAAGTCCTTTAAGTAAATCTTCAGCATAATCACTCATTCTAAGCATCCATTGGCTTTTCTCTTTTTGTTCTACTTGAGAACCACATCTTTCACATACTCCACCAGCAGCATCTTCATTACTTAAAACACTCTTACAAGTAGGACACCAGTTAACTGGAATAGTATCTTTATAAGCCATACCATGCTTATAGAATTGTAAAAATTGCCATTGAGTCCATTTATAATAATCTGGATCTGTTGTAGAAAACTCTCTACTCCAATCAAATGAGAATCCTAAAGATTTCATTTGACTCTTAAAAGTAACAATGTTTTCCTTTACTGCTTCTCTTGGATGAATATGATTCTTTATCGCATATTGTTCAGCAGGAGCCCCAAAAGCATCCCATCCCATTGGATAAAGAACATTATATCCCATCATTCTCATCATTCTAGCATAAGAATCTAAAGCCGTATAACTTCTAACATGACCTACATGTAATCCTGATCCAGATGGATAAGGAAATTCTACCAATATATAATATGGTTTCTTCTTACTTCCATTAACTGCTTTAAATGATTCATGTTCATCCCAATAATCTTGCCATTTCTTTTCAATTTTACTATATTCACTCATTTTTTCATCTTCTTTCTATATTTATTGCCTATAAAACTATAAGATATTAACATCAAAGGTATCATCACTATAAACCCCGCAAGTATTTGTACCACGAGCACTTTAAACATAGACATAACTGCCGCAATTATAGCTATATCTAAAGATGATACTAAAGCTATAACTTGTAACATTTGATTATAATCTATCTTATTGATATTAATTCCATATTTCTTAACTAAATATCTAACCTCAACAGGTTTTTTAACACTATTATCATCTCTATACTTTTTAGCTCTTCTAACTATAAAGAGTTCATAAATAATTAAAATCATAATATAAGATACAACAAATATAATTACATTCTTCATATTTACCTCCAAAAAAAAGCACTCACCCCTATAAGGACGAGAGCTTTAAACACACGCGGTACCACCTTATTTTATAGAATAAATCTATACAACTTTAACTTCTTATCGCGAATACACGTATATATCTTCCATTAGTCAAGTTCATATTACATTTATACTTATTTCCACCACCCATAAGCTCTCTTCAATAAATAATAATATTACTACTACTAATAATATATAAATAAAACAATGTAGTTATTATAATAAATAATTTAAAAAATATCAAACATTTATTGTAGAAGTATAATAATCATCACTAATCTTTCTAATAGTCTCTTTAAAATCAAATAAATCTCCATTAACAAACTTACTTATTTGAGTTACTAATAATGGATTATCTTTTACTTCATCTGAAGTAATATCATCTTTAGCAACATAATTATATATAAAAGTAGCCACATCTATAATAGGTAGACTCTTATAAGTATTTCTATCTTTTATATAAAGTAATCCTAATGGATAATCATATAAAACACTTCTTCTTTCACAACTAAACATATCATAATATTTATTCTCAATAACCATTCTATTTAAACAATCTATTAATATATTATCATCAGAGAAATCTTCTCTTAATACTTCTATTACTGAATATCTATTTACTTCTAGATTATTTTCATATTTAGATAATTCTTCTAATATATCTTTATTAATCATATAAATCTTAAAGATAAAATCAAAATTCTCTAATATCTTTAAAAGAATTAAATCTCCATCATTAACATAAGAATTAACTGATTCATCAAATTTAGAATAATCGTTATATATTAAACATAGATGACTATATTTTTCACAATCTCTTAATACTGTTTTCTTATCTTCATCACTTAATTTTTCTAAGTATTCATTAGTATATTCATTATCTAAGTCACCACTAAATAAGTGTCTTAAAAGAACTTCATAAATAGAACTAGGACTATCAAGGTCTACTTCATCAAGATATCTTAAAAGAACTATATCTTTAAGTTTTTTAACTATTTTGAAGTCTTTCATATACCCTCCTATACCTCCATATACTCTAATAATTTTAAGAATGTATTAATATATTCTTTTGATAAACCTCTCTTTTTTAATTTTCTAATTTTAATTCTCTTTTCAGATACTTTACTCATAGAGAACATTATATCAGCAATCTCTTCTTTTAAATAAGTATCTATTTGTAAATCTAAAATAATACTATTAATATCATCATTAAGTATTCTTTGAGCATCTATCTCTATATCTTTACCCTTACAGTTAATAGTAACTTGTCCTATAGTAGGAACATCTTTTAATTCAACTACAAAGTCATTAATATCAACATAAGTTTTAACATTAGGGAATGGTTCATTGTTAAAGAATACTGTTACATCATCAGCTTCTCTAGTATTTCTAAATACCATTTTATAATTTCTCTTCTCAGGAACTATTCCACTCTTTCCTTCTAAACTTCTCATAATAACTGTGTAATTATTTCTTAAGTAATTATAATCTATAGAAGTTTTTAAGAAATATCCTTCTCTATATAAATTAGTTACTCCATCATCATCATATAATGTATAAGTATTACTAATTCCAGGGAAGATTTGAATCTCTAAGTCTGTTGCGATACCTGTATTATTATAATCACTCTTATTACTTAAAGGAATGATACTACCAGCGTGAGCAAACACTGGATAATCTGAATCTTTAAAGAATGAAATATATTTCTTATTACCAGGGAATTTCTTACCTGTAACGAAATCATACCAAGTACCTTCAGGTATAAAGAATCTATGGATTGTTCTATTCATAGTTGGATCTTTCTTATCTAATATTGGACATACTAGTAATTGAGATCCAAAATAATATTGATTTTTATAATTATCATCATCAAAAGTCCACATATAGTTATAGTAGAATGGTTGAATTAATGGTGTTCCAGTTCTAGTATAATTATATGCTTCAGTATAAATATAAGGTATTAATCTATGTCTTAATCTTAAGTAATGACGAGCTATTGTCTCTACCTTAGTATCCCATAACCATGGTTCTTTTTTATAATATGGACCACGAGCTCCATGGAATCTAAGAATTGGAGAGAATACTCCTAATTCTAAATGACGAACATATAAATCATCATCTTCTATACCACCATGGTTGCCACAGACATCAAAACTCCACCAACTAACACCCATATTCGCAGCATTTATATAACGAAGTGGTAATTCTTTTAGTACTTTCCAACTTATCTCACTACTTCCACCATATAATACTGGATATCTATGTGGTGCAACACAACCACTTCTAGATAATATCAATGAACGTTTATTATTAGCTCTTGATTCATCTAAATACATATAATGTTGTAGAGCCCATAATCTAGCTAAATCATAGTTTGCTAAAGAATCATTCCAAAAGAAATCAACCCCAGTTGCCTCTAATGGATGCAAAAAAATCTTAAAATACAAATCTAATAATTGTGGATTTAATGGATCAAATTGAATAATAGATGAATCAGATATTTTTAAAGCCTCACTAGCTTGTTTATAAAAAGCCTCATGTGGATAAAAACCTAACATCGGATCAACAACTAACCCAACTCTAATACCACGTTTATGAAATTCATTAATCATCTTCTTAGGATCTTTAATTAAATTATTATTAAAAGTAAATCCTGTTTTTAAATATTTATAATTAGGTGTATTTCTAATATGCCAATCATGATCAAATAACATAATACCTAAAGGTATTTTTTTCTTTTCAAAATTAGTAATCAAATCTTTTAAATCTTTATCACTATAATTATAATTTCTACTCCACCAATTACCTAAAGCATATCTAGGTATTAAAGATGGTGAACCAGTCAGTTTAAAGTAATCAACCAATAATTGTTTAAAATCTCTATCATACATCAAAACATATAAGTCAATATTACCTTCTTTAGGATCTGCCATAGTACCATCATCCATAATAATCTTTCCTAAAGAATCATCAAGTGTACAAAATCCATCAAGAGAATATAAACCTTTTTGAACATTCTTTGGAACATCAACATCAGTTGAAACAATATTTCCACCTAAATTTCTAGGTTCAGGCACTCCATAATACCAATCTTTTTGTCTATCTACTTCATGAGCATTTAAAGTTATTTTTAAGTTTTTAGCAGGATCCATACTTGTCCCAACAAATGGAGCGTCCTTTATATAATTCAAAGTAAAATACTTAGTACTTATAACCAAAGTTTTCTCATCTTGTTGCATTGAAACATCCGGTTCAGAGAAATTTCTCTTTCTAATTAATTGAGTAGGTCTATCATTAAATGCTCCAGAAGGAGAATATTCACATCTAACAATCATCTCAGATAAAACAGAAATGCGAAAATGTGCACCCTGGATAACATATCTTTTATCACATACAGCTGCACTACTATTAACACTGAATTGTTTCCCTAGTGGATACATACTAACACCTTCCCAATTTATCCTAATAACATATTATCATATTTTATAAACAAAATAAACCTATTATTTATAAATATTAACAGCATAATACTCTTCAAAAGACATATAATTTTTATGTATCGCAGTACTTATTTTTTTACCCACATAACGGAAATGCCATGCTTCTTGTCTAAAGCCAGTTATTTTCTCAAATCTAGCTGGATACCTAAGTATAAATCCATACTTATAAGCATTTTTAACCATCCAATCATATTCTTTACTAGTCACAAATATATTTTTATGTTTACTCGCAACATCGAAAGCTAAACCAGTCTCATGTTCAGAAAAACCAGGTCTAGCAACATACTTATTAACATATTCTTTTCCATATAATCTTTTATAGTAATTAGACAATTCTTGTTGATCTTTATGAGAACGATAAGCTGTATTAATATAAATATTACTATTATCATGATACATCTTTTTAAATGCCTCATAAGCTTCCCTATTCAATTTTAATTTTTCTCCATCAGTATAACTCTTATCAACCTCAACCAAATCTTCTGGAACAAAACTATCATCTAATTGAAAATGTTTATTAACTAACATATCTTTTTTAAATTCTTTAACAATAGTAGGATTCTTATAATCCGAATTATTATATCCCAAATTAACATAAACTACCGAAGTATAAGCATTATCCCCACTATCATCACTATACTTTTTATATTCATCATATAGTCTTAATTTAGCAAAATCATATTCTAAAAACTCTTCTAAATATAAAACTCTATCTCTTTTAGAAAATTCTTTTACTTCTTCTTGAGTACCTCGACTAAATAATAAATTAATATCTAAAATAGTATAACCCTTCTTTAATAAAGAGTTGATATTTTCAATTAATAAGTCACTATCATAATAATCAATTAATCCATATTTTTTTAAATACTTATCATTATAATCATCACTTTCAAATGCTTTATTTAAAGTTTTACTAAACTTAACATCTTCAACATAATTCTTCTTCCAACTAAATAGTATCGTATTAGAAGCCTTTTCACTATAGCCTAATACTTTAATAGTATGAATCTCATATCTATAAAACAAAAAAATCGCAAACAAAATAAGAAGTATCGTAAATAATACTCTTCCAATTGAATCAAATGGTTTTTTTAGTCTTAGTCTTTTCACTGTAGCCATACTATTCACCTATCATAATTATATCATTAAATAAAAATAATATATAAATATTTTATAAATTATATTATAATAATTATGGTGATTTTAATGAAAGCAATCGTATTATCAGGTGGTGGTTCTAAAGGAGCATACCAAATAGGTGTATGGAAAGCCCTAAGAGAATTACATGTAAAATATGATATCGTAACTGGTACTTCAGTAGGAGCTTTAAATGGAGCCTTTATGGTTCAAAAAGACTATAAAAAAGCTAAAAAAGTATGGGATACCATAAGTATGGATAAAATCTTTGGTAAAGAAATAAATACTAAGAATAATGTTGAATTATATAAGGTTTATGCCAAAGAATTTATAGAGAGTAATGGAATTGATCCAAAAGGATTAGAAGAGATAATCGCATCTTGTCTAGATAAAAAGAAATTCTATAAATCTAATATAGATTTTGGATTAATAACGCTAAATGTAAGTAATAAAAAACCTCTTCTTTTAAAGAAAAAAGACATTCCAGAAGATAAGTTAGAAGATTACTTAATTGCTTCAGCTTCTTGCTATCCAGCATTTAAGCCAAAAGAAATTAATGATAAGAAGTTTATTGATGGAGGTTATTATGATAATACTCCTATCAATTTAGCTATTGAATTAGGCGCAACTGAAGCCATCGTAGTAGATTTAAATGCACCAGGTATAACTAAAAAAACTAACAAAAATATTCCAATCACAAGAATAAAACCAAATAACGAATTAGCTAATTTTCTTGAATTTGATAAAAACTTAGCTAAAGCAGATATGAAGTATGGTTATAATGACACTATGAAAGTATTTAAAAAGTATGAAGGAAGAAAGTACACTTTTACCAAAAATACTATTACCAAATTAAAAAACAAATACCAAGATACTTTCGTTCATATCTTTAGAGAAGTTATTAGTTCTAAAACAGCACTTCAAGCTATAAATAAAATACTAAATATCGATGATATTGAAGAAAACCTAGATAAAATAATAGATAAAGTAATATTAAGATCAATGGAACATCTAGGTAGTAAATATCATTTAGATGATACTAGAATTTATACCCTAAAAAGTTTTAATAAATTACTAATCAGTAACTTTAAACACACTATTAAAGATGCAACAAATGATTCAAAAGAAGCTGAAATATATCACTTATTGAAAAAACAAGAGTATAAAAAAGTTAAACCAATTGCTCTTCAAAACCCATTAACGTTCTTAAGTATTCTATATATTTATACAGTATTGGAGAACTAATGAATAATTTTAAATATTCAGATACTAACAAAAGATATCACACTTTAGATTATTTTTATAAAAACAAATTTAATTCTAAGGTATTTAAAGTAAGTTTAAATGGTAATTTTACTTGTCCAAATATAGATGGAACTAAGGGTTATGGAGGATGTATCTATTGTCACAAAGGAAGTTCTGATTTCGGAGGAGATAAGACAAAATCTATAACAGAACAATTTAATACTATTAAGAATATGTTATTAAATAAATGGCCTAATGCTAAGTATATTGCTTATTTTCAATCAAATACAAATACTTATGGTCCATTAGATAAATTAAAGAGTTTATATGAAGAAGCCTTAAATCAAGATAATGTAATAGGTCTAAATATAGCTACAAGAGCGGATTCTATCACAAAAGAGTGTTATGACTACTTAGAAGAATTAACTAAGAGAACATATCTAACAGTAGAATTAGGTCTTCAAACTACTAATGAAAATACAGCTAAATTAATAAATAGATGTCACACTCTAATAGAATTTGAAGAAGCAGTTAAAGAGTTAAGAAAAAGAAAGATTAATGTAGTAGTACACATCATCAATGGATTACCTTATGAAACAAAAGAAGATATGTTAAATACAGTTAAATATCTAAATAAATTAGATATTCAAGGTATAAAAATACATATGTTATCAGTAGTTAAAGATACTCCATTAGAAGAACTATACAAAAAAGAAAAATTTCATATCTTAACTAAAGATGAATATATAGATATCGTAGTAGATCAACTAGAATTATTAAGACCAGAAATAGTAATCAATAGAATAACAGGAGATCCAAATAAAGATGATTTAATAGAACCAAATTGGTTATTAAAAAAATTCGTTGTTATGAATGACATTGATAAAGAAATGGTAAAAAGAGATACTTACCAAGGAGTAAAAGCATGAATATCTACTTGATTATAATAAATATCATTTCATTTATCACAATGGGTATAGATAAAAGAAATGCTATAGAAGATAAGTGGAGAATTAGTGAAAAAACACTCTTCGCTTTAGCTTTAATAGGAGGAGTATTAGGAATATACTTAGGTATGTATACTTTTCATCATAAAACTAAAAAAAGAGGTTTCATCATAGGAATACCTCTTATCTTACTAATATATATTTATATTTTTATAAAGTATTACTAGTTAATACTTTTTTTATTAATATCAACCTTTCTTTCTTAAACAAAAATCCTTAAAATTAAGATAATTTAAGTAATAAAAACACTCCTAATAAAGGTAAAAATAATACTATACTCATAACTCCAGTAACAATCTTAGCTACTTTCTTCCATCTAGTCTCTTTATCTTTAGCACTAAGTATTGAAAAAACAATAAAGAGAATTAAAGATATTAAGAATAAACAAGCTATAATAAATAATATCATTAAAATAGTATTAATAAGCAAAATCCCCATAAAAGCCATAACATCACACCTTACTTAATTATAACATAAAAAAAGTCAATTATTTATTGACTTTTTAATTATTTACCACCTTTTACAGTTTGTCCTAAGACTTCACCAATAGAAGCAACTCCTTGTAAATCAGCAGGTAAGAAAATCTTAGTAGCTTGTCCATCGGCCATTTTCATTAATGTTTCATAACCTTGATATTTAAGAACTTTATCATCCATTCCAGCTTCTTTTAACAGTTTTAAACCATCAGCAGTAGCCTTTCTTACTTCTAAAATAGCTTTTGCTTTACCTTCAGCTTCTCTAATTTGAGCTTCTTTCTTAGCGTCTGCTCTAAGGATAGTACTTTCTTTTTCTCCTTCAGCAATTAAGATTTGACTCTTCTTCTCTCCCTCAGCTCTTAAGATAGCTTCACGTCTTTCACGTTCAGCACGCATTTGTTTTTCCATTGATTCTTGAATATCTCTAGGAGGTAAGATGTTTTTAAGTTCAACTCTTGTAACTTTAACTCCCCATGGATCAGTAGCTTCATCTAATATAGCTCTCATCTTAGTATTAATAACATCTCTAGAAGTTAAAGTTTGATCTAATTCTAGTTCACCAATAATATTACGAAGTGTTGTAGCAGTTAAATTCTCAATCGCACTAACAGGATTTTCAACTCCATAAGTATACATTTTAGGATCAGTTATTTGATAATAAACTACAGTATCAATTTGCATAGTAACATTATCTTTAGTAATAACAGGTTGTGGAGCAAAGTCCTTAACAATCTCTTTTAAAGTAACATTACTAGTAACACGTTCAATAATAGGTATAACATAATGTGGACCATTATGAAGTGTTCTATGATATGATCCTAATCTTTCAACAACCAATGCTTTTGATTGAGGTACAATCTTTATTCCTGTAAAAAATAATACAACTAAAATTATAAGTATAACAACAAAATATTCCATTAATCATCATCCCTTTCTACAATTAATTTAACACCTTCAATATCAAGTACTTTTACTTTTTCATCTACTTTAATTTTTTTACTAGCTTTCGCAGTCCAAATGGTTCCATCTACTTTTACTTCACCATAGCTATTAGATGTAATCTCTTTAGTAACAATACCTGTTTTACCAATATATTTTCCATAGTTAGTAGCTTCACTCTTAAAAAACTTTGATTTAAATAACGGTCTACAAATAAAGATCAAAGCTAAACTGAATACTACAAATACTATTGATTGGATAATTATATTATCAGTAAAACATGTTGATAGTAATGCAAATAAAGAACCAAAACTGAACCAAATTGAAACTAATCCTACTGTTATGATTTCAATTACTAAAAACACAACAAACATAATGAACCAAAACATATTCATACTCTTCCTCTCCTTAACAAAAATATACAATATTTTACTTTATTTTTCAACAAAAATCTTGTAATAACTTA
>JAEEGL010722176.1_pt1 | contig 11501 bp, 12 predicted proteins | sample 9134231 | NCBI WGS metagenome assembly JAEEGL01 (sample SAMN16246548, study PRJNA631951) | gut metagenome | biome: gut microbiome; feature: rumen; material: fiber-attached | host: Bos | place: Iran: Karaj | collected 2018-10
AAACATCAGCCTGCCCGTCCTGAAAGACTATTTGGACTATATGCAGGATGCCTTTTTGACGTTTGCAATACCCAATTTGGCGTCGTCGCTCACGGAACGCGCCACGACAGTCAAGAGGTATTTCGCAGACAACGGATTGCTAAACGTATTTTTCACTTCGGAAGACGGCAAACTTTTGGAAAACATCGTCGCAATCACTCTCTATCAAAAATATTATTCCATCGAAGAGTGTCAGGTGTTCTATTACAACAAGAACTTTGAAGTAGATTTTTGTGTTCCGAAAGGAAAATTGGCGGTTCAGGTTACTCTAAGAATGGACAATGCCGCAACATTCGACAGGGAGGTTTCTGCGTTGGACAAGTTCATCGCCATCAATCCGCAATATAAGGGCGTCATAATCACCATCGACGAAGAACGCACCGTAAAATCCTCATCCGGCATCGACATCACAGTCATCCCGATTTGGAAATGGGTTTTGCTGTAATATTGTCTTTAAGCCGATATAATTCTCTGAGTTATATCGGCTTGAAGTTTTTTTTGGGAAAAATATCGAAAAAAATTTGGAAGATTTCAAAAAGATTTTTTAAATTAGCGGCGATAAAACTGATGGGCTATATAAAGCCCGCAGCCGAGAATAATTTTGACAATTATTCGGAAGTTGTGCTGATTCTCTCTATGTTGGGACGTAGGAACTTCTAAATTAAAGCGAGAGAACAGCACGGCGACCGGCTCGTATAATTATATGGGCGTGGTATGCTTTTGTTATATCTTTGCTTTTAGGTTTCCTACGACCTCCAACATAAAGGATGTAACAATAAAAGGCAGGCTACGCTTTCTTTTTATTCCTTCCTGATAGTTTTTTGAAGTTGTTTGAGGGTTAAAATGGTTATAATTTGAAAGAATTGTAAACTATGATAGAACTCAAAACGAACCAAAAAGTTCCGCTTGAAATTGGCGGAAGTTGCACCGTGAAGAAGGAACTCGGTCGCGGTGGTCAGGGCATTGTCTATCTTGTCGATTTGAACGGCAAGGATATGGCTCTCAAATGGTACACGTCAATCCCCGAGGAAAGTTTTTACAAAAACTTGAAAGCCAACGTGTCATCACAAGCACCGTCCGATGCCTTCATTTGGCCTCAGTATCTTACTAAGGTACACGACGGACAATTTGGCTACATTATGAAACTCCGTCCGCAAGGATACTATGAATTTGGAGATTTTTTGCTCGCAAAGCAAAAATTCACAAGTTTTTACGCAATGCTCAACGCAGCAATGAAAATTTGCGACGGATTCAAAAATCTCCATCGTCTTGGATTCAGTTACCAAGACCTGAACGATGGCAACTTCTTCATCCGTCCACAAGACGGCGACGTGTTGATTTGCGACAATGACAATGTAAGTCCATACGGCAAAAACTCAGGCATCAAGGGTAAAATGCGCTATATGGCGCCTGAAATTGTAACCGGTGGCAATCCCGACAAATACAGCGACAGATTTTCCCTTTCAGTAATATTGTTCTTGCTCTTTTTCGGCAACCACCCGTTTGAAGGTGCGAAAGTTGCAGGCTGTCCGTGCTTAACCGAAAAACACGAAAAACAGTTTTACGGCACTGCACCTGAATACATCTTTTCTCCCGAAGGCGGCAACCGCCCCGTCAAAGGCATCCACAAGAATGTCCTGATACGTTGGAAATTATTTCCCGAACTCCTGAGAAAGACCTTCTCTGAGCAGTTTGGCAACGACAAAATCAAGAATCCTCAGTCAAGGATTTTGGAAACAGAATGGCAGAAAATCCTTGCCGCTCTACGAGACGAAACCGGCGTCTGCCCTAACTGCAAGCGTGATACGTTCATTGACGCGGCAACTCAAAATTGTTGTGTCAATTGTGGGCACAAGATTGACATTTCACGTCAAATCAAACTTGGCAAACGCAACATCTATCTTGTTCCCAAGAGCAGTATTTATCTTGACTATGACAACAATGCTGACGGATTTGTTGATGTATATGCAAAAGATCCAAGCATATACACTCTCACCAACATCAGTACAGACGAATGGACTGTGGAAACAGCAAGTGGCAACGTCAAAAAACTTGCACCAAAAGAAACAATGCCGGTAAAAGCCGGAATGAAAATCTCCTTTGGTTCAAAATACGACACGGATAAAGGCGAAATAACAATATCATAAAACAATAAAACACAAGACAAATGGGCGTATTGGACTCAGCAGAAAGCGTACCGCGCAGGACGATGACGATGTTTTTTATGATTGACACGTCAGGCAGTATGGAAGGCAGCAAAATCGGTGCCGTCAATAGTGCGATGGAAGATGTTATGCCTATTATAGGTGACATTTCGGAAAACAATCCCGATGCGGAAATCAAAATTGCCGTGCTTGATTTTTCGAGCGAAGTCAAATGGCTTTACGACGAGCCAAAGACGGCTAACAATTTTCAATGGCGAGATGTAGATGCCGACGGTTTGACATCTTTGGGCGACGCTTGCCTGAAACTTGAAGAAAAACTGCATAAAAACAGCGGTTTTATGAAGTCGGCAAGCGGCAGTTTTGCACCTACAATCATTCTGATGTCAGACGGAGAACCAACCGACAACTATCAAGTTGGACTCAACAAACTAAAATCCAACAATTGGTTTAAGGCGGGGTTGAAATTCGCTATTGCCATTGGTGACGACGCCAACAAAGACGTTTTGGAGGAGTTCACCGGCAGCAAGGAGGCAATTCTCACTGTCCACAACACAGAAGCCTTGAAGAAAATCATCCGTATGGTTTCGGTTACATCTTCTCAAATTGCAAGCACAAGCACATCATCTGGCGACAAATCCAAGCAGGAGCAGATGAACGATACAATCCAAGACCAAGCCAATGGAATATCAGGTGTAGATGGTGTTGACACAACAAATCCTGATATTGATATATGGGATTAATTATGAAAGCATTCAACCATACCTGTATTGGCGAAAGCCATATCAAAAGCGGAAAGGTCTGTCAAGATTATTCACTGACGATTAATCTTGACGGACTTACAGCCGTCGTCGTTTGTGACGGACACGGCTCTCAGCGGTATTTTCGCAGTGATGTGGGTGCAAAATCCGCCGCTGAAACCACTGCCGATTTGATTAAGGAATTTGTTGCTGATTTCGACAAATCGCAAATCGTTGGCAAACGGTTTACGCAATGTTACGCAAAGACTGATGCTCAAAAATATCAAGAGAACGAACTTTCCCCGATATTTGAGCAGTTGTTCAAGGCTATTGTTACCACTTGGTATCAGAAAATAGAACAACACGCCAAGGATAATCCGCTTACAGAAAAGGAACGTGAACTCTGTGAGGCACAATGGATTGACGAATTTGAAAATGGCATCAAGATTGAAAAATCGTATGGATGTACATTGATGGCGGCGGTCTTTGCGCCGGAATATTGGTTTGCGTTCCACATAGGTGATGGCAAAATGATTTCGTTACAAGAAAATCCCATTTTTATGGAACCTGTACCGTGGGACGACAGATGTTTCCTCAATAAGACAACATCACTTTGCGATACAGAACCATTGAATGAGTTCCGCTATTGTTATTGTGGCGATGGCACTTTCCCCGATGCGGTATTTCTTGGCTCTGATGGCATCGACGATACTTTTGGCGATGGTGAAAACCTTGCAGAGTTTTACATTAAAATTGCCAAAGGCATTATTGAAAACGGAGAAGAAAAAACATCGGAAGAAGTTAAGAAACTACTGCCCGATTTAAGCCGACGCGGAAGTCAGGATGATATGTCATTGGCGGTGGTTTTCGACATAGACAGGATGTCTGCCACCATTCTCGCCTACAATTCTTTCATTGTGAAAAAGATTGATGGCGAGATTGCGGAAAAAAAAGAAAACGTCAAAAAGTTTGAAAACGAAAAAACGGCCAAGAATGTCGAATACAGAAAGGCATTGTTGACGAAAGATGCTGCCGAGAAATGGTTGTCATCAAAAAAAACTGAATACGAAAACGCTGTAAAAGAATGTAAGGAAACCGAAGAAAAAATCAATAAAATATTGGAATTTTTTACGGGAACTAAGCGTAAAGTAAATACTTTGGAAGAAGCGGTCAAAAAAGCGGAAACCAATCTTTCCAAAGCGGAAAAAGAGTTTTTATATTCTGAAAAAGCCCTCCAAATAGCACAAAACGAATTACAAGAGGCACAAACAGAATTGGACTCTCTACTGAAAAAGAAAATAAAACTGACAAACTAAAACAATAACGTTATGAGTGGCATAACACCTGTAAGCAAAAAAGCCTTCGTGGTAATGGCTGTTTGCGAGAAGACAAAAAAGCCATACGGAATAACGGTTGACCCGATAGGCAGAAACCGTTACAAATTCGTGTGGACATTCAAAATCGACAAGGACAAAGCCAAACGCGAACATTTTGACAAGACAAGTGTTCACGGCGGTATTGAAAATGACGACAACTATCCGGGATGCCCGTATTGCGGACGCGAAGGACACTTCTTTTGCAGTTGCGGAGCGATAGTTTGCAACGACAGCAACTACGGATATTGCCCGAATTGCGGTTGGCGAGGCGAACTATACGAAGGAACCGAGTTCGACCTGACCGGCGGCGGATATTAATGAACCTAAAAAACAACTCACAAAATGAAACTAAACGAAGCAGTACAGAAAGCAATCAACTATTGCGGAGTCGAAATCTTGAAAGAGGAACGGTTGGTAAGTATTCTCACTGACTTTCAAGCGTTTGATGAATTGCGTTTTGCAAAAAATATTCTCAAAAATATTTATGCAAACAAGTATGGCGAATACATCTACAACGCCTACACTCAACAAAACGGCGGAGAGAATATTGATAAAATGATTTATCAATTCTCAAACGACCTTGGATTCTCAGAGGATAAAATCCGTCTCGTACTATCAGAGATGGGGATTATCCACCAATCTGAGGATATTGAGGAAGAAGCCCCCGTTGTTGAACAGCCTACGCCTGAGTACAATACTCCGCCAATGGCATCGTATCCGCCTCCATACAATCCGCCAACTTATCAACCCCAAAAGTCTTATGGTTCGGAGATTGCAGCAAAAGTAAGGGCCATTGTTGTTGACAAACTCGGAGTGGACGAAGCAGAAGTAACCAATTATGCAAGTTTCGTAAACGATTTGGGTGCAGATTCCTTGGATGCTGTGGAACTCATAATGCAGTTTGAAAAGGAGTTCGGCGTTACAATCACTGATGACCAAGCCGAAAAACTTGTAACAGTAGGAGATGTAATTACGTTTCTTGAACAAAACGCTCGATAATGAAACTAAATGAAGCAATACAGAAAATAGTCAGCGACAACGGCGTTGAAATACTAAAAGAACGCCGTTTGGTCGCCCTATTGTCGGATTACAAAGCATTTGACGGCATGCAATATGCCAAAAACATATTGAAACAAGTCTATGCTGACAATTTCGGCGAGCAAATACTTGAAGTTTATCAATCTAACGACATCACAAAAGCCAACGCCCTAATATCCAACCTCTCTGACAATTTAGGCTACGACGAAGACAAATTGTCTGAAATCTTTTCGGGATTCTTCCCCGAAATGATTGCAGGCAACGATGAGGAATATGCTGATGACGATGACGATTCGGAGTATGATGACGATGATGATGCTGAGTATGATGATGATGACGATTCGGAGTATGATGATGACGATGCAGAGTATGACGTATCAGAATCTGATGCTGAAAATGCAGAGTTTGTAAAGCTTAGGGATCGAATGATGAAATTTTATCAGGTATTTCCTGAGCAGTGGCGCATTCTAAAAAGAGCAGGTCAAGGATACGAAATTCAACAATTGAAACAAATGTTTGTTGATTTTAATTCTGAATACGAACTGAATGTTTCTACACACAGATACACAAATTGGCAATTTGACGTATTGGATAAGTTGAAACAGAATCTTGACCTACTCGAACGTGAAGTAGATTCAAAACTGACCGCAATTTACAATTACGAAAAGCAGGAGGAACAAAAGGAATACAACAAGAGACTGTCTGAGGCAATCCGTGAATCAGAAGGAATACTTACATCATCGACATCCAAACGCTTTGCAACAGGTAGTTCTAATTTTTTCGCAATAAAATGGCAGATAGATAGAAATACTTCTATACTGAACAACAACTATCCTGATAATGACAATATCAAGAAGTTGGCAAATCTGCAAACACAATTGCTGAGACTAAAAGAACAAATAGAAACTTTTAGTGTAATGTTGCCTACAAGCACAAGAATAATCTTTATATTTCTTGTTTTGCTCTACAACTACTTGGCATTTATAACAGGATGGGGTTGGTTGTTTTTGACAATACCTTTGTCATTGACGTACTACGCACTATGTGTTGAAAATAAACTTCCAAAAGTTGTTCACATTGGAGGATTCATTGCACTATCAGTTATCATATTGACAATTATAGCCCCGTTCCCTTGGTGGACTGTAATAGTCGCCTTAATTGCGTCAGGAATTTACATCTATATGAATAGGGAATGTACAATTGAGTAATAACCATACATATTCGATTGTTTTTATTTTCAATCGAATATGTATTTTATTCCCAAAGTAAAACGATTAAATGGAACTAAGTAAAGCCATAAAAAAAGTAGTTGACACCAATGGTGTTGAAATTCTGAAAGACCAACAGAAACTAATTGGCATTTTATCTGATTACCAAGCGTTTGAAGATATGCCAAATGCTCGCTATATGCTCAAACAAATATACCAAAACGGTTATTCCGAGCAGATATTCAATGCATACCAAAGCAAGGATCTCACACAGATTAATGCCTTAAAAAGCACTATCGCAGAGAAAATGGGTTATGATTCTCATAAATTGACTCAAATATTCAACGGTTTCAATGTTGCTTTGGGAATCAAAACAAAAGAAGACAATCCAAAACCACCTCCATATCCGTCTAATAATGATTCAAAAAATTCTTTTTGGCTGAAAATAAAAAGGTTTTTCAAAAAGAATAGAGAATTATTGCTGAAAATTTTAAAAATATCAGGAATCGTCATTGGTATCGTATTACTTGCTGTTGGCGTAGGTTACGGACTGAAAGTCATTTTTGATTGGATTTGTGACAATCTATGTTTGATTTCAGTTATAGTGTTAGGTATCATATTTATCTGTTCCGTAGGCGGAGACAACTGAAAAATAGAATAGTTTTTGAGTCGCTCAGAAACGAAGACGCGCGGAAAAATATAAAACGGCGGAATTTAAGAGTTCCAATGTGTCGGGAAAGATTGTCTGAAATGATAGCATCTGTAATCCTCCTTTTTGGTGTGTGAAATTGTGCAGATGAACGACAGGCAGACGGGGTCGAGGGTGCGCATTTTTTTACATTCTTCAACGATTTTGTCAAGGCCGTAATAATGCCAAATGATGCGCCAATCGTCCATCTGTCCGTATTCCAAGGTACGTTGGATGATGTACGACGGATGCTTGTCCATTGACAAGTCCTTCGTATCAACGTCCCAAAACAGATTTTTGGTGAATTTCTGTAAACATTCGCTGTTGCTCATCGTCCAAAATTTTATGCAAATTAAAAACAATCAGCATTAATATCAAAAATTCCGTACTCTTTTTTTAATATAATTTACATTTTCACACAATATAAACGGTAATTTTACAGTACAGCATCCCAAAACCAACAGCGGCATCCCCGAATCAGCATTTCTCATTGTAAAAAACTTACAAATATTTGAAACAAAATAATTATATTTGCACCCAAAAATCACAAACTATAAAACCAATTGCAATGAAACATCTTCTAATCGCACTATTATTATTGCTGACCACCACCGCCGCCACAGCGCAGACGCGGTACGCAATCCCTGTGAAAATTTGGGCGTATGGAGTAAGCAACGCGCCGTCATACGACGACATCAAAAACACTCTCCAAAACCTCAACAAACTCAACGCGCAGACCGAAACAGGGTTCTCGTATTACCTTGTGGATTTGGAATTTGTGAAGAAAAAGAAATTCGACAATATGGGTTTTGGCGTTCAGATGCCTTGGCAGTCGCTCACCCGCCACGAAAAAAATCTCCTCAACATCTCCCTCGTCGGCGCGCTCCACAAGTCAGGTGACCAACAGAAGGGACAAGGCAGGACTGGCGTTTGTTTCAGTCCGACGGGCAGCGTGACGGTCACCAAAGGCGAAGATATGTCCGTTGTCACCCACGAGGTTGGGCATTTCCTTGGGTTGAAGCACCAATTTGACCTCCAAGACAACATTATGTCCTACAACCCCGACAAGACCAAACGCCGCGTCTTCACCCCCGAACAGAAACAACAGATGCTCGCCGAAGCCGCCAAGATGAAACATTCAAATCTTTGGCAACTCACTGACAACGAACCGATTGCAGACGAATTTGAACCCGACCTACAATACGAACTCGCCACGCCAATCCGCAGCGGCAAGACGCAACAGCACACCTTCCACCGCACTGTCAACGGCGACGGCGAAGTGTCATACGACGCAGAGGATTGGATGAGGTTTTCGTTTTCAAAAAAGACCACCCTCGACAATCCCCAAATCACCGTGCAATCCGAAAAAAACGTCAAGATTGCGCTCTTAGACAACAACCGCACCGTCGTAAAATCAGCAAACGGCGCAACCCTCGACCTCAACGGCATCGCCCCGGGGTCGTACTACATCGTAGTCACCAACGAAAATAAATCAGCATTCACATATTCAATCACGCTGAAACTCAACAACGATTAATAATGGAGTTTCACCCTTTTAATCGAAATATTATGAAAAAAATTTTGCTGACATTCGCGTTTGCCGCCGCTGTGATGACGGCAGGCGCACAGGTAAAGGAATTGGAGCCGGAAAATTCGTACACAATCCCCGACTATGCTCAATTCTTGAAAAACAAACAAGCCGCGGCAGAAGAATGTGACGGCTGCCCCGAAGACGGCGAAGGCGACAACGAACAGGATTGCTTCCCCGTCACCAACATCAAAGCCACGAGCCGCCTCGCGCCGCAGGGCAACAACAACTACGACGAGAAAAACCTCTATGACTACAACAACTACACACCGTGGGTGGAGGGCACAAAAGGCTATGGCATAGGCGAAAAGATTACATTCACCCTCGAAGATGTCAACGCAGGCTTCACAGGAATCTATATCACCAATGGCTATCCCAAGAGCAAGACGGCGTGGCAAAACAATTCGCGCGTCAAGAAACTGAAACTCAGTTATGACGGCACACCAATGTACATCCTCAACCTCAAAGACGAGATGGGCAGGCAAATTTTCAATTGGGAAAAAGCACTCAACATAGACGGCGACGAATTGGTGAGGACATTCACCGTAACGCTCGAAATCTTGGACGTTTACAAAGGCGACAAATACGACGACACCGCCATTTCGGAAATAACATTCGGCGGTTGCTACTAATGGATTATTTTCAACCAACTACAAAAAGCCCAAACTGCATTTAGATGTGGTTTGGGCTTTTTCGATTAAATTATTATTTTACGGTTCTGTCAATATCTTTGGAATCAAAGAAATTGCATATAGCGGCAAATCCGTTATTTTTGTCCCCTGTTCGTATTTCGACATTGACAACCGCAATACTCGTTGTGTATTGTACTTCTGCATAAAGACAGACAATGATTTAGCGCGCAGGTTACGTTCCGCCTTGACTTCAATTGGAACAACCATTCCCATTGTCTGCACAAGAAAGTCAACCTCAGCGATGCTGTTTTCGGGCGACCAATAGTATATTTGCTTATCCTCCAAAAGTTGCAACTCCTGCAAAACGAATTGCTCGGTCAACGCGCCTTTGTATTGCATAAAAAAATCATTGCCATCCAGCATTGTGCGGACGTCCAGTCCTGCCATCGCACCCAGCAAGCCAATATCAAGCAAATATAGTTTGAAAGCATCGGGATCTTCAAATCCCGCCAACGGCATTTCGCCACCAAAACAACGAGTCACCTTGTAAACCATCCCCGCATCACACAGCCATTGAATGGAAGTTTCAAAATCCCTTGCACGCGCACTTTGTTTCAACGCCGTATATACGTATTTCTTATTTTCTTTTGCCAATTGCGAAGGAACACTATTCCAGACCATCAACATTCTCTTGACAATTTCCTTCGGCGGATGTTTGGAAAAGTCGTCTTTATATGCTTTTAAAAGTTGATTGTGTATCTTCCGCACCTGAGAATAGTCTTTGGTGTCAATGTACGTCTTAACAGCCTCAGGCATACCGCCAACATAGTAATACTCACGCAGCCAGCCTGTCAGTCTTTCGTGAAATACGGTTATGCTCTGCCAGTCGCCAGTCTGCAACATCTGAGCCATTCCCTCCTTGCCGTCAGCCTCCAAAAACTCCTCAAACGACAAAGGATATACGGACAAAAATTCCACTTTGCCCACAGGGAACGAATCATTCTTGTGGTCCATAACACCCAACAACGACCCTGCGGCAAGGACGTGCAATTTAGGAATCTTGTCATAAAAATATTTCAGCGACAAAAGGCCGCGCCGTGCATATTGAATTTCGTCAAAAAACAGCAACGTTTTACCTGCGACAACAGGCACTCCTTTTGCTTGTTGTATGGTCAACAAAATGCGCTCTATATCAAAATTGAGCTCAAACAAATCTTGCAAATCATCGTCAGTCTCAAAATTGATTTCGATGAAATCCTTAAATTCAGCCCGCCCCAGTTCACGCGCCAACCACGTCTTGCCTGTTTGCCGTGCACCCTCCAAGATAAGCGGTTTGCGGTGCTGTGCATCGCGGTTTTTCCATTCTATCAACTGTGATAATACCTTCCTTTTCATACGATAATTATTTATCGCCACAAACATACTATTAATAAATGAATTATGCAAATATTTTCACATTTTTATGACGATCATTTGGCATTACTATCACATTTTCTTGACGAACTTTTGGCAATGTTCTCACATTTTCTTGACGAACTTATCACAACACTCTCACATTTTCTTGACGAACTTGTCACAATACTCTCACATTTTTGTGACGAAATTCCCCAACATTCTTTTTGCCACTTCACCCAAAAATCATTACCTTTGCGGCGGAAACATTTTTTCACTAACCTTAAATACTTATTATGAAAAAGTCATTATTATTTGCGGCTGCGGCGGTGGTGCTTGCATCGTGCGGCGGCAATGCACAGAAGCAAAATGCTAACACAACTCCCGAAGTGGCGCTCCCGACGGCGCAGAGGGTGCTTGAAAACGGCGGACAGGGCGACTTCAAGGCGGTGATGTTTGAAGACCCGTCGTTGAAAGCCCACACAATCTTCTGCCCCAAGGATCTCTCCAAGTTCTCTAAGGACAATCCTCTGCCCGTACTCGTATGGGGCAACGGCGCGTGCAACAATTCCCCGCACGAGCACGTCAATTTCCTCAACGAAATCGCCTCGCACGGCTACCTCGTAGTTGCAACCGGC
>JAEEGL010725284.1_pt1 | contig 11501 bp, 13 predicted proteins | sample 9134231 | NCBI WGS metagenome assembly JAEEGL01 (sample SAMN16246548, study PRJNA631951) | gut metagenome | biome: gut microbiome; feature: rumen; material: fiber-attached | host: Bos | place: Iran: Karaj | collected 2018-10
AGTTTGAATGTGGAGATAGTATTGACTTAATTAAAGAAATCCCCAATCATTCTGTTGATTTGTTGCTCACTGACCCGCCGTACAATGTGGGTCAGTATTCAACAGGCAATATAAGTATGCCCTGGAGAGCGACGGTCAACAATGATATTGCGGACTGGGACAAAAAAGATTTTGTCCCCCAGGATTGGGCCGATGAATTTATAAGAGTACTGAAGCCCACCGGGAATCTTGTCATTTTCACCACCTACAATCAAATTGGGAAATGGCACGACTGTCTAGATCGTAGATTTGATACGACACAGTTTGCAATTTGGCATAAAACTAATCCTGTCCCAAAACTATTCAAGGCGGGCTTTCTAAACAGTTGTGAAATGATTTATTGTTGCTGGAACAAGAAGCACACGTGGAATTTCAGCACACAAAAAGAAATGCACAATTTCTTTGAGTACCCTATCTGTATGGGCAAGGAGCGCTTAAAAAGTCCCAAACATCCAGCTCAAAAGCCGGTTGCTCTTTTGGAAAGATTGATAACAATAGCCTCTAACGAAGGAGACATTGTTTTTGATCCATTTATGGGAGTGGGCTCCACAGGCGTAGCTGCATTAAATATTGGAAGGCGATTCGTCGGATTTGAGATAGAAGAGTCTTACTACCTGGCGGCGCTAAATCGAATGAATAATCTTTTTTAGTATGTTGTTTGGTCCTCAAGTGTCTCAAGGTTTGGAACCCATCATTAAGTGGGCTGGAGGTAAAGAAAAGGAGTTAAAGTATATTATTCCGAATGCTCCAGACACATTTAACAACTATTATGAACCGTTTGTAGGCGGGGGCTCTGTCTTTGCAGCCTTTGAAGCAGATCATTTTTATATAAATGACAAATCTGATGAATTGATAGGTTTGTATCAGAGTATCCAAGCAGAATCCCCCTCTTTCTATCACTGGGTCAGCCGCATTATCAGTTCCTGGTCGCGAATGAGCGACTATGTAAAAGCTCACCCTGAACTATGTGCTCTTTACAAAGATTATCGAGAGGAGAGGCTATCAACAGAGACCGTTTTACAGCAACTTTCAAGTCATATAAACAATAATTGGGATTCTATCCTTCAGGTAATACCCAAGGATTTTAGATGGCACATTGACGTTTTCAAAGCCGAAGTTCATTCAAATCTCAAGCGAAAAGTTCTTCGGATGTACACGCTTGAAAAAGAAAAGTGGATTCTGCCAGATACAGATGTTTATGACAACATTGAGACCGCCTTTATGAGTGCCCTTTATATGTTCTTTAGGTGTTTGTACAACGATAAGCAACTGCTCTCTACGGACAAGGGCTTGGCCACAGCGCTATTCCTTTTCATAAGAAACTATTCTTATAGCGGGATGTTCCGTTACAACGATGATGGCGATTTTAATGTTCCTTATGGAGGAATAGCATACAACACAAAGAGCCTCTCAAAAAAGGTGTCATATTATAAGTCCAAAGCTTTGCTAGACCACTTTTCAAGGACGACTATCGACAATCTTGATTTTGAGGAGTTCTTTGAAAAAAGAAAGCCACAAAGCAATGATTTTATTTTCCTGGATCCTCCTTATGATAGTGATTTTAGCACATACGCACAGAATGAGTTTACTAAAAACGATCAAAAGCGTTTAGCTGACTACCTCTGTAATAAGTGTCTTGGACGGTGGATGATGGTCATAAAATACACACCCTTCATATATTCTCTCTATGATGGGAAAGGATTAAGAATCAGCACTTTTGATAAGAAGTATCTTGTTAGTTTTATGAATCGGAACGACAAAAAGGCGGAGCATCTTATCATAATGAATTATTAAAAGTATGGCGAACAGAATCCAAGAGCGGGATTTGATTATTCCTGCGCTCTTTCTGATGACCCTTCGAAGTGAAGGATACATATCGACGACCGATTTGATACGAGAGCTGACAACTATAATGAAACCAACCGGAATGGATGCCGAAATCCTATCCGGTCGAACAGACACCTATTTCTCACAGAAAGTACGAAACCTAAAGAGTCATAGTACATTAAGCAGGTCTGGTTATGCTGAAGAAAAGTTGGAAGGCTTCAAAATAACAGCGCTAGGTAGGGATATTGTCCGTAAAAACACGGATTTTTTACAATACTTGATGCTGGGTGTGTTCAAAATGGATGATGTCCTTTCTAGCTGCTCCAAAACGCTGGTTGAACCAGGGCGAAAGCTTATTCCTTACAATGAGATTATCAGTGAAGGTGGTCTTTCCTTTAGAACATCTAGAGCACGAGAGCGTTCAACTAGATTAAGAAATGTTGCTATTGAGCATTTTACTCACAACGGCATTATTCAATGTGAATGCTGCGGTTTTGTATTTTCAGATTTCTACCCAGATGTATATCAGGCGAATTGTATTGAAATACACCACCTAAGGCCAATCTATCAGTATGCCGACGAGAGCGAAGATAACACGATAGAAAATGCGCTAAAAAACCTACTCCCAGTTTGTCCTAACTGCCATAGGGTTATTCATAAGAATAACATCAAATTCAATGAAATTGACTCTTTCTCAAAGAGCGTAAAAGAGTTTAGAGCGGCATTGTAGCACCGTGTATGGTGCCATTTTTCAACCTACTGCTCGGGAATATAGACTAGAGAAAGGGGATGTGACCATAAGATCACATCCCCCCTTCAATTATGGATAGAATGAATTGTTCTCTTACTGTAGTTTATTGTCTATCAACTTTTTGAGTTCATCTTCCAAGCCAATAGCACCCACTACATATGAGTCATTCCTGAAGACATCGTCATTCCAGTGACAGATGAAAACCAGCAACCCGCTGAAATCATCGTTGTTAAATACGACCAGATAGATCGGTCCGGAGAAACCATCACCCGGAGAGTCTTGTGCCAAGTCCTCAAACTTGGCCTTGAATGGGTAAATCATAGAGCGTGACTGTGCTCCCGCCTTGTACAATTCATCTTGAATATAGCTCTTAAATTGCTCTTCATAGACGGTTACCATCACAGAATGAACTGACTGACCGAAGAAATGATTAGCAAGTATATCTACCTCCTTGGACTTGAGAACCTTGCTTGAATCCAGAACACTATCAAATAGCACCAACGTAGGTCTAGGGGTCTGTTTTGTCCCCTCTGGCGAATCGTTTGTCGTCATCGCCATCAATTCGCTCAACTTCTTCATTTCTTTCCCTGGTTTTCTTTGCTTATCTTGTCCAGAACATCCATTGTTACCTGATAGGCGAACAGTTTTCTGGCGGTCTTGATAACATTCTTATCGATCACTTTCATTCCGTTTATCTCGACCTTGAAGTCGTTCATATGCTCTTCTGCAATGCTGGAGACATATTCCTCCAGGTCTTTGTACTCTTCGTCCTGAACCACCTTCAGAATATCTTCCAGCTTCAGGCTGCCTGCTGCCCGCTCTATCTTGTTGAGCACATAGTCCTGGGTCTGACCATCATCCTGGGTCGTGATTCTTTGTACGCTTTCCTTAAGGAGCTTGGAGAATTTGCTATAACTTGCGACACGTCCTTCGCCACAATAGTCATCAAATTCATAGGGGTCTTCTATATAAACCTTTGCGACGGTGTTTGGCGCTTCCGGTTCTGGTACAGTTTCTTCTCCTGTTTCCTGTTTCACCTGGTGGAGAATCTCATCAGACAGCGTTGATAATACAAGCGCCTTACTACCAAGTTCCGCCGTAGAATAACTATAGGTCGCATCTCCGTCGACCCAGGCATCTCCATAATCCTGGAATAGCCTGTCGGCGATATATGCTAGCACTAGACGAGTGTCATCTTCTGGAAGCTCCCTACCAGTGATGATGAATTTTGTTTTGATATACTCTACCAGGCGTTCCCAAGACACTGGCTCTCCTGCGATGCCGTGAATGTGTCCAAGAAGACTATTGATGGCGTCATCCCAAAACGGGACATCTATCGCAACCTGGCTGTTTTCATTGATAGTTTTTGTTTGCTTGGATTTGCAATAATCAGCAAATGATCCGATTGGTTTAGAAATAGTGTTTTTCATTTCACATTAGATTTTATTTGTATCTGCGGAGCGACCAAGAACATTGATAGCTCCAATAGTATTTATGGGGTTGGGGACAGAGGAGTGGGGTTTTGGCCTCCAAAAATGAATTTCCGGGAAAGTTGTTATATTTGTTATCAGAGGGGTGAATCTTCTACACCTCAATTACCTAGATAAATATTACAACGATGCAATTTTCAACGATCGCAGGGAATCCCCCCTTTGGGAACCTGCACCTAAAAATTATTGATAATGTCCTTCCCCTTATTGATGATGGTGGAACAGGATGTTTTATTCACCCCGCCAGATGGTATGAAGACCCACAGGCGAAGTATAAGAGAGGCTCTGACCTGGTCAAGTTCAACGGGATTGTAGAGAGACTGGAAGATGTTAAGATTATGGACACAATGACGGTGGAGAAGCTGTTCGGTATCACCAGAAACGGGGACCTGATGATTTCCACAGTGGGGTCAAAACCCGCTGGAGAAAAGATAGAGATATATGATGATATAGTCAAGTCTGCCCTTGATGTCATATTACCTTATTCTACGAAGCACAATCTGGAAGAGCACATAGATGAGAACCAGGTGGATGGATGGAGAGTCCAGATAAAGGCGTTGACGGCGATAGACCCCCATATCCATAGTATGAGTGAAACTGATAGGAAAGGCCAATGTAACGTGTTTGGAATGAACCAGCACAACGTGTTTTTCAATGGCTTTGAGGGGGATGTAGAGTGGATGAATACCAGAAGACAGACCACGGGGAAGAAGGCACCAGGATCGCCAATACCCTTCTCTATCAAGTTCTCTTCAGAGATTGAAGCCAGGAACTTTGAGAAGAGTTGTAACACAAACTTCTATCAGAACATAATGTACTTGATGAAGTGTGATATGCACTCTCCGCTGAAGTATCTCCCCTGGATGGGAGATTACTCTCACCCCTGGACAGATGGGGACTATTGCCTGTTCTTTGGAACGCTGGGGATGAGCCCAGAATGTCAGAGATGGATGTGCAGGGATGTTTTTGATTATAGGATAAAGGATTTCATCAAGGAGAATCATAAATATTTTTAGTTGATATAACACGCTGGTTGTAGAGATGTCTCACCCGATAGTCGATACGGCCACTTCATAAGAAAGATACATAAAAGCATTGTAACCGAACGGAAGGGTGAGTCCTAGTAGGTTGCAGTGCTTAATTTGTTTTATGAGTATGGATAGCAAGAAAGCGTTGGCGCTAGTTGGAAAGAGCGTTAAAGAGACACGTAGGTATGGGAAGATGATACCGCATCTGGAGGGTGAATATTCTCCCCAGCTGACTGTAAAATCAGGGAAGTTTGATGATATAGAATACCTGGTCAGGCCAGAGTTTGGCGTCTTGAAGATGTATGTGTTTATGGACTGGGGTGGATGGAAACCGATTCCCGCCTCATCCTTTGATAGAATCCTGTACGAAGGATTCCGTGACGAATACAATGAGCTGGCAGATATTGTTAAGGCGGTGAATGAAGATATAAAACGAACCGAGATGTGAAATGGAACTGGATAGGAAGGTAAGGTGGAAAAACTTGAGGGATGAGTTATATGTTAAGATCGCAGGTGACCCGCATTCCCTTGACAATGATGACGATATAATAACCCGGGTCAATGCGTATATACAGCATAAGGGATTGTACGAAACTCCAAAGGTGTATAAGGATGGCTATGCCGTCAATGATGGTTCTTGGATTAAGTACTATTACAATGGCAGATTCAGGTGCAAGAACAAGGAGGAGATTGGAAGATATATATATGGCTATGTCTGCTTCTTGATAAAGGTTGGTATAGAAGACTTGGATGAGTTTTGGTATTACAGCATTTGTTTCTTGATAGATAGGTTGGAGTACAGGGAAGGACTATTTGGTTGCTCTTTTGAGAATAAAAAAAGAATAGAATCAACGATTCTGAAAGCGCTTAAGAAGAGACCGCAGGAAGTCTGGACAGCCAAGAAAGACAAAAGGGAGATTTGTCTTGATCCGCAGATGATTAAGGGAATGAGCGTTGGCGAAAAGACACGTCTTCAAAAAAAGAAATATAAAGAGATAACGGATGCGAGAATCGCAGAGAGGTATGACCCCAGTTTGGCTAGCATAAGGAAGAATGCTGTTATATGTGAGGTGAGCCCCGCCAGGCTGTGCCAGTGGTTAAAAGAGAATAGGCAGAAGTAAAAGTGTTCGGTATGGATTTTTGGACAGAAATAGCACATTGCTAGTAAATGAGTGATTATCAGGCAAATGGGTGTTCGGTATGGATTTTTGGATGATAAAAAAAAGAAAATATGAGTTTCTGTAAAGTATTATTTATCAGGGCTTTGTGATTTCTATGGGTGTTCGGTATGGATCCCAATATATTATTACCTATACTTACCTTTTCTTGCCTTTCTCTTATAACAGCACAAAGATAGACTTGACTGTATTGTTACCTTACCGTTATTGAAGATGATACGTTGTTCTTGAAGCATAGCTGAAAGAACTACGTCCATTCAACCCTGGTTGATAACAGAGACTGATAGAACTTATGTTTCCGAGCTACGCTCGTTAAGGCAATCTTCTATCCTGCGGCTAGAAGATTGGTTTATAGCATATCACGGATAAGGAGGGGTGACCTCTCTTTTGTCTTATTCTATTTCTCTATCACCCTTATTGGGCTTATCCCTATCAGGTAACCCCTTGTCTCCTGACACCCCTTATTCTTACCTGGATAGAGAACACCTCCTGGCTGGCGGGTCACTTCGTTCCCCACCACCCATCCTTACCTGGAATGACCTTTCTGGTCTGGCCGTTCTCCCATATACCATACCCCTAGGAAGACTGACCTTATCCTGGTCTTACTGTCCCGTGCCGGCTCCGTTAAACTCCGCCAGCACCCATAAATACTATATACAATAAAACTAATGTGAAAATGATGATTTATCTAGTTAAACTAAGCCGTCCTTTACTTATATATAGCGACGCTGAAGAAGAAAGAAAACTAACCCCGCTTTATGGCTTTTACTATCAACAAGACTTGAACGATAAACACCATCCATCAATCGATGATTTATGTTATTATCTAGGGCATCTTGCGGTGGTTCACGAATGGAACACCAATAGTTCTTTAACTGATTTCTCGGTGGAGAGCGAAAACATCTGGATAGATAATAAAACTGGAGAGAGACATCCTGTGGTCGGCGACATATGGTCTCTTGTGCTGGGAGAACAATGTCGCAGGAAACTAAATCTTGGAGGTACTCTATATGTGGTAGATATTGATGAGGTGACAGGGTCACTTCTTGATAAGGGCTGCTCCGATCATTTTATCATTGATGAATCCCTTATGGAATATTTGGTTGACCTTGCTCAGCGGCAGCAGAAGATAGTGCATACGGTTTGTCTCTTCAATCGCCCTATCTGGTTACCAAAGGAAGTCATCTGGGACGGAGATGGATATGTCTCCATATTTGGCACTGTTTCCGATAGAGACCTTGATTATGCGGTCAAATCGGACATCAATTACTACCTTGGATATCTAGCGCTCTGCGAAGAGTACTATCTTACTGGAACAACGCCGTCCGGGTACTCTACCAATGACTTCATCACTTGGTACAGGAATGGGAAAGCCTATGATGCCAAAAGAAGAGAGATTCTGGAGGAGGGGCTTATATGCAAAGACAAGCACAATCTGAAGGTTTTCACTGCGAAACTGCGAATTCCCGCATATGGCTTGGCGAGTGGTGTCCGTGACGGAATAATAACAGACCAGGAATTATATGAGAAACTGATAGGAGCAGCTAGGAAGTGGCTAAAACTGGATGTCGAAAAATAGCCCCTTTAGAACAGGATAGCCCCCCTATGCATCTATAAAGCAAACTCCCCCTATCATCACCAGAAGTGCCTAAAACGCACATTTCATTTTCACATTACCTTCACCAGGCCGAGAGATTGAAGATTTCATCTCTCGGCTGTTTTCTTCCTCTGGACGTTTGACTTAGCCCCTGGAAATCGACCAAACTCCCCGGGAGATAGCTAATTTGAATACAGTTTTCTTACCGCGATTTCTGCGATACGATTTCGTGCGATTTTGCGAAAGCACACTACATCTATCCACAGGGCATTATTTACTTGCGATCTTATTTCGCACGAATCCCTATGTGCTGAATACGCTTATGAAACCCAATGAGGTCTCCCAATATTGGTTCAATGGCTTTCCGTAGATAGCCTTCGTAACTTTGCCTTGGCATTCGGGGGAATGGGTCCGAATGATATTGTTTTACATTAAATGAATGAATTATGATAGTCAGGACAATGAACATGGAGGAAGTTCTTAAGCAGCTTCAGAAGGATCATTCTTGTGTATTGGAGAGAATGAATGGACTCCGCATCAAGAACAACAAGAAACTTAACAACAAGTTCGTCGGACACAAAGATATCCTGTCCAAATCCACATATATTGTCAAAGAGACAAATGATACCATAGTGGCATATGCGTTCAAATATATTCAGGTGGTAAAGAATAAGGAGTATGCATCAATGAAAGTGGCGTACTATATCAAGACCTGTTACGGCACATATATTATCCCCCATGTGGTAGACTATCGTGCAACCGGGTATCTTGAGTTTTCTTGTCACGCGATTATCAGGATGAGAGAGCGGCTCGGAAAAGATTTTGACGACTTCTTCAAGGAAGATTTTCTGAAGAAGAACGATCTGGTTCTCTACCCCGTGAAGTATGACAAGAATGGTGACGAGGACGAATATTTTGCGCATATGGGTGATGCTGCCCTCATCTTGAGATATGAGAACTCTGGAAATAAGAGAGTTGTCAAAACGCTTCTCTCCACATCAGACCTTTATACCAATCAGTGTAATAACAAATTGAATAGTAAGATGAAAGGAGAGGCTTTTCGCGCTGAAAGAAACGAGTACGCCAAGGCGGAATATGAGGATAATCTCAAAATGTTCAAGAAGAGTGGAATCTTGAGAAAACCTGCGTAACTGTAATGCCTCTGGGGGCTAGCCATCACCCAATATTGGTTCTTTGGCTATCCCTAGATATCCATTGTATCTTTGTATTAAGAAATTAAAACAGAATACTTTAAGTTAAATTAGAACCTCTCACTGTATAGGTCAAGTGTCTTTAGAATATGGATAAAAAACTTGAGCAGACCCTCAAAAACTGCATTGCTGGAAAATCTATGCTGGTGTTCATTGGTGAAAAACCCATTGAGATTCAGAAGGATGGTCCAGAGAAGATCACCTTTGATGAAATGGTTTACAACCTTGTATGTACAGGAGTAGCCAACTATGGTGATAATGTGACCTGTGATTCCTTGGAGGAAGGTCTTACTATGGTGTATAACTGTGGACATGAGTGTATTGCTATTGTCCATAAGGATATATGGTCTTCATAAGGGAATATGAACTTTTTTAAACTCATCACCCTGGTCTGCAGTGATGCACACCAGGGTTTTTCTATCATAAGCCTGACGGAACGACAAAACGAACTGACGTACACCATATCGGCGCAATAGCTGTATTTATCAAAGTAACAGATTAAACTGACAGAGTTATGACATATATCATTAAGTACAAGGAGTTTGGAAGAGACTGGAGTTCTACATCCTACACATCTCCAGAGCCAGTCACAGAAGACTATTTGATAGAGTTCTTTGGTTTGCACGAATGCGAGGCCTTCGTCATTGAGAAAGGAAACGACTAAAAGCACTATTATATGGAAGAACAAATCACCCAACCCCTCTCCACCCGAGACCAGCTCTTATTTCTTGCCTCATCTATCATCCTTGCAGGCATATGCTCCAACTATTCCACCCTAGGTCCGAGTTCATCTCACATCCTAGTTGCCAGGTGTGCTGCCAAAGATCTTCTGGACTCTATTCTGAAGAAGTAGCACCCCGTATTCGTTTATATCAAAGATTATAACGACAGACCTTTTCCAGCACACCATCCCAACCCTATCAACCTGTATCCACCCCAAGATCAATTTTTTGAATACGCCAAAATTATGAATACATCTATCAAGACCGCTATCATCTGGGCACGTACTTCTTCTTCAGGAGCACTAGAGACCAGACAATCCACCACCAGACAGGTAGAGGATCTCCAAGACTTTGCATCCAGGAACCACTATCAGGTAGAGAAGACCTTTGAAGAGCACATATCAGGAAGGACAGCTTATGAGCATCGTGCTATCCTTTCCTCTGCAATCTCATACGCCAAGGAGAACCATATCCACACCATCCTCACCACAGAGTTATCCAGAATAGGCAGATCGGATGACGTGTTGTTTATCGTCAAGGAGTGTAAGGATGCCGGTATCAACATCTATTTCCAGAAGGAGAACCTCAATATCTTCCAGCCTGACGGTAAGCCCAACCCCTTCCTGAACATCTTCATATCCTGTCTCCAATTCAGTGCTAGCGCAGAGTTAGAGGCCATACAGATGCGCTTAAAATCTGGTAGGGATAAATGGCTGCGTGATGGCGGAAAACCAGGGAAGCCAAAGGGGTCAGGAGTAAAGACCAAGGAGATGAAGGAGATCGAGTACAAGTCAGTCATCAAGAACCTCAAACTTGGTCAGTCAGTGCGCAATACTGCCAAGATTTGTGGTGTATCGCAGAGCACAGTACAAAGAATTAAGAAGTGTTTCTCTTTGTAGTAGCACATTGATAGGGGAATCCCCAGGATCTTTCCATCAGGAAATCTTCTGGGGACTCTTGACCGTGTGATCGATAACGATTATATTCGTGCTTGGTTGCACATATATGCGACCAATTGACATACTGGACATATAGGTCGCACTTTTTGTGACTGGATAGATCGCACTACAAGTGATTGTAGGGGGTATTTGATAGGCTATATAGAGATGATCGTGTTTGCGGGCAGGTGACCCACTCCCGCTACAAAACATCACATATAAGTCTTGGCTCGACTACGATCGGCCAAACAGACTAAGCTCTCTATATACCCGTCACAACCCCTTGTGATGGTTTTTTGTTTATAGGGGATGGTGATGGAATTGAATACGATCACCCACCTCTATGACAAGAGCAAACTATCCAAAAACTTGCAAAATTTGTGACCATATATGCGACCAGCCTGGTTTAAAAAGCATAAATTGGACGAATTGAATACCCTGCTTCACGACCAGCATACGAAACTTCTGTTTCCTCGTCCAAATTACTATCAAACCAGAACTCCCTTGCTAAACTAGTCTCTGAATAAAAATTTCTTGTACAGTATTGACCGGCTGTCTGGTAAGCAGAAAAATAAGTGGCAGGAAGAAAGATTGAATTAGACGTATAACCTGCAACTTTGCTGGTTATTATTACCCCTTTCGTTCCAGTACCTTGATAATTATTTGTCCAAGTTAATTCACATTTATTTAATAGCTCGCCAAAATCGCTAGATGAGGGCA
>JAEEGL011300033.1_pt1 | contig 11501 bp, 8 predicted proteins | sample 9134231 | NCBI WGS metagenome assembly JAEEGL01 (sample SAMN16246548, study PRJNA631951) | gut metagenome | biome: gut microbiome; feature: rumen; material: fiber-attached | host: Bos | place: Iran: Karaj | collected 2018-10
AATATTGTGAATCGTTATGATTTTCTCGGAATTTGTGCTATAATAAACCCGTAAAAAATTCGGAAGGAAATATCATGAGCAGATTAATCAAATTCACCAACTTAGAGAATTCAGATCATTCAATGTCGCCTGTCATGAAAGCGGTTAAAACAATACACTCCGTTTCATCCTCAGGCAATTCCATTCTGCTCGAAGATATCAAAAAACAGCGTGCGGGCCAGGATTTGTTCGGCGGCCTTTCTTCACATTCACCTAACATTGATACCGATCCGCTAAGTGTCAAGGGAATCCCGTGCGAATGGGTAAGACCTGATTACAAGCATGACAAACGCCGTGTTATTCTTTACTGTCACGGAGGCGGATATACATGCGGCAGTCTTAAATATGCAAGAGTTGTCGCTTCCAAATTATGTGCTTTTACATCAATACCGGTAATGTCTTTCGAATACAGACTTGCTCCCGAAAACCCCTATCCCGCTGCAATAGAAGATGCCCTCACGATATGGAATTATCTTATGCATATGGGATTCGGTGCCAGAGAAGTTATTTTAGTCGGCGATTCGGCCGGCGGAAACCTTGCTCTCGAGCTTGCACTAAAGCTTAAATCCCAGGGAAGACTTCTTCCGAAAGGAATCGTTCTTATGAGTCCCTGGACCGATATGACAATGTCCGGCGAATCATACAAGACATGCAAGGAAGCCGATCCCATTCTTACGAAAGAATATATCGCTTCTGCAAGATATTCCTATGTCGGATTAAACACGCATTACAACGAGTCCGAAAAAGACAATCCCATTATCGAGGATTTCGATTTCGATTATTCCGATGTTAAATTCAGTCCGATAAATGCGGACTTTACGGATTTTCCTCCCTTTATGATACAGGTAGGTTCAAATGAAATTTTAAAATCCGACTCATATAATCTTTATGCAAAACTTATAGAAACCGGCGTCACGGTTACTCTCGAAGAGTACGAGGACGCATGGCATGTATTCCAGATGATGCCTTTTGCAAAAACATTCAAGGCGATGGAATCCATTTCCAAATTTATTGAAGAATTATACTGATAAAGATAAGCAAAAATTTTAACGCAGGTTAAAGACATGGCACACGACACATGGTACAGAATGGATAATGTCGCAAAAGTTTTCCTGGCAAGTGCCAACGAACGCGACACAAGATCCTTTCGAATGAGTTGTACCTTAAAGGAAGAAATTGAAGAAAGTGTTTTAAAAGAAGCTGTTAATGCGGCCGCAAAAGAAAGACCGCAGTACCAGGTTACTATTTTGCGCGGACTCTTCTGGCATTACATGGAACAGACCGACGACACGCCTGTTGTGTGTGAGGAAAACGACCGTCCCTGCCCCATGCTTATCGACTACAAAACATTCGGCAAACTTCATTACCGTGTGACATATTATCACAACAGAATTAATCTTGACTTCTTCCATGCGATTGCCGACGGCAACGGTGCAATCGAATTTTTAAATCTGATTGTTTATCATTATCTCAAATTAAAACATCCCAAAAAGATTCCCGATCTCACCATGACAAGCGGTGCTTCGGAAGCCGATCTTTCACAGGACAGTTTCAAACATTATTATTCCAAGAAAAACGTTTCCACAAAAAAGAAAAGAAAAAGAAACGCATATCACTTAAAAGGCGGAAAACTTCCTTACAATCAGATTCAGTTCATGGAAGTTCACATGAGTGTCAGCGATATTTTAAACAAGGCACATGAAGCAAATGTTTCATTAACTTCATATATCGCCTCGAGACTGATGATGAGTATATATAAGGACATGCCGGTATTAAAACGAATCAAACCCGTTACAATAAGCATGCCCGTCAATTTAAGAAACTACTTTCCTTCAAATACATCCAGAAACTTCTTTAATTCGGTTACGGTCAGTCACAATTTCAAAAACGGTGACACTTTCGAAAACGTAGCAACCGAATTCAATGAGAATTTAAAGAAGGAACTTTTACCCGAAGCGGTCGAAGAAAGAATGATCGATTACGAAAAACTCGAGAATTTCTTCTTCATAAGACTGGTACCGCTTTTCATAAAGAATCCCGTAGTTAACATGGTTACCAAAAAAACAAACCGTAAGGTTACTGCCGTTCTCTCCAATCTGGGACGTCTGAAGGTACCTGACGAACTTACCGAATATATCGATTCCTACTGTGCTTTCTGCTCGACATCCGCATTGTTTGTTGTCTGCAGCACGTATAACGACAAACTTACACTCGGAATCAGCAGCGCATACAAAAGCACGCAGGTTTTAAGAGACTTTATAAAAGGTCTCGCCGATGAAGGCGTGGATATAACTCTTTATTCCACGGAACTTTATGATTAATTTACTTCGAATATATAATTTGTAAGAAGGTAGAAAATGAAATACTGTCCTCACTGCAAAATTAATATAGGCGGAAATCATGAAAAATGCCCTCTCTGCCAGAATCTTCTGACAGGCGAAGGCGAAAAGGAACACTGGCCCAAGATTGAAGACAAATACCGCAGAAGACACATCGCATTTAAGATCGTGTCATTCAGTGTAATAGCGGTATGCATCATCAATCTTGCCGTGGATTATCTGTTTCTGAACATTCCGCATCCTACCTGGAGCCCCATTGTAGTCGGATGGCTTCTTGTTTCCGGCTGGCTTTTGGAATTCATTTTAAGGAAGCATTACAACCTTTTGAAAACTTTGTTTTTATCGTTTGTAACGGTTTCGCTTCTGTCGATTTTTACGGAAACATTTATTTACCTGGCATGGGATGTCCCGTTCCTCGGAATTACGCCGGTTTACATCATCCCGATTCTATGCAGCGCAAACATGATCGCAAACTTTGTACTCTCTCTCGTAGACAAGCATTTCACCGATCATTCGCTGATATACATGTTCCTTAACATGTTCGCGGGCGTTGTTCCATGGCTGGTTATTCTGATTATCAATGACGGTGTTCCTCCAATTGCATGGTCGATATGTCTCGTTATAAACGGACTTGCATTCTTCGGTCTCGCAATCTTCAGAGGACGTACGGTTTTATCCGAATTCAAAAAAAGATTTCATATGTAACAAAATAAAAAAATCGGCCCTGAGGTCGATTTTTTTTATGTTTAGATTCTTTTTTGATCACTCTTTTATTTTCACAACCGTACCGTCAAGATGAATCCATTCCAAAGCTCCGGGCAGATACTTTATCCCCCATTAAAAACGCTTACTTCGAAATAATTATCTTTCCGTCTTTAACTTCGACTCTGACTTTGTTGGAATCGATGCCCGCCATCTCAAGCGCTTCCTGAGAAAGCTGAACTCTTCGTGCTTTGTCGAGGATCGAATATTCCTCGTGCGATTCAACTTCGGCAAGACTTTCCGTCGTAAGTTTGTCAAGCTGCTGACGATACTGTTCCTTCATGATCTTCTCGGTACTTATCTTTCCGTCGGCAATCATGATAACTCGGGAAACCTTGTTCGCAAGGCTTATATCATGCGTAACAATGATGATTGTGATTCCGGTTTCCTGATTTATCTTCCTGAAGATATCCTGGATCATGTTGGAAGTTTTCGAATCAACCGCACCGGTAGGCTCGTCCGCAAGCAGTATCTTCGGATCGTGTGCAAGCGCCACGGCAATGGCAACTCTCTGCTGTTCACCGCCGGACATCTGAGTCGGATAAGAATTTGCTTTATGATCTATTCCGATCATCTTCATAAGGCTTAAAGCTTTTTCTTTTCTCTTCTTCTGACTCATATTTTCAAAGTAAAGCGGCGCTTCAACATTCTGAAGTGCAGTCAGATACGGGAAGAGGTTCTGTCCGCTGTTCTGCCAGACAAAGCCGACAGTATGTCTTCTGTACTCAACGAGTCCTTTTTCAGGCATGGCAAACAGATCGTTTCCGTCAACGTAAAGCTTTCCGGTAGTGGGTTTTTCAAGTCCTCCGATCATGTTAAGAAGTGTGGATTTTCCGCTGCCGCTCTTTCCGATGATCGCAACAAGTTCTCCCCTTCCTATTTCAAGTTCGAGTCCCTGAAGAGCCATTACTTCAACATCTTTGGTTTTATAAAGTTTAACCAGTCCGTCGCAGACAAGGATATTGTCTTTTTTAACTTCTTCGATATTCTCGTTTTCAACTGTGGTATTATTCTCCGGGTACATATCTTAATTCTCCGTCTTCCATTTCATAAACAGCGTCGCCGAAACTCATAAGGTTGGGGTCATGCGTGGTCATAACTATGGTAATGCCTTCTTTTTCGATAAGTTTCTTGAAAAGAGAAATGATCCCGAGACCTGTAGCCGTATCAAGAGCACCTGTTGGTTCGTCCGCAAAAATAATCTTGGGCTTGTGCGCAACGGCTCTGGCAATTGCCACTCTCTGCTGCTCACCGCCGGACATCTGCGAAGGCATGTGGTTAATCCTTTTTTCAAGGCCGACTATGGACAGCACTTCCTTGATTCTTGCATCCCTGTCTCCCTTGTATTCCGCGAGTTTCAGTCCGAAATCCACGTTCTCGTACGCGCTCATGATGGGAACGAGTGCTACAGACTGAAAAATAAATCCCACGTTGTATCTTCTCATGAGTTCTCTTTTTCTCACACTCATGCTTCCCACATCGGTATTGTCTATAATGACTTTACCCGAAGTGGGATCGTCAAGCATGCTTAAGATATTTAAAAGCGTTGTTTTTCCGGAACCGGAACGGCCTTTTAAAATTGTAAGGCTCGCAGGCTGAACTTCAAAATCAACACCCTTTAAAACCTCAAGCATCTCGTGATTTCCGAGTGGGAAACTCTTATGAATATCGATTGTTTTGATTATACTTTCCATATTTTCACCGTCATCAGTCATCACCAAGCTTAATAGCCTTGGTAATATTCATGTTCTTAATAATTCTGTAAATTATCATAAAGCATACTAAGAATACAATTAATACAATTGCAACCATCTTGCCTGCATCCGCGGCTTTGAAGATAACTTCAAGAGGTATGTTGTGTTCTCTCGGAAGATAAACAATGGAAATAAGTTTCGTAAACAGGAACGTTGTAAGAATGCCGACTCCGAAACCGGCCGCACACGCAAACAGTGATGAAAACATCTGTTCAAGTGCAAGCATTCTGAACATTTCTCCCATTGTCATACCCATGGAACGGTAAATACCGTAAATGAGTTCTCTTTCTCTTATGGTAAGTATCCAGTAAATCAGGAATCCTACCGCACAAACGGTCAGCGAAATGACAAATCCTATCGAGAACATACCGTTTGTAATCTGAATAAGTGTCGAATCTCTCTGCTCCTGAATAAGTTTCGCTCTGCTTGTGGTCGAATCGGTCTTTATGTCATTTTCGCGCAAGAATGCATCGATTTCCTTATAGTCCGCATCGGGTGTTAATTTCATCCATATTTCATAGGGACGAAGCGCAAATGTCTCGACTTCGCTTGTATAATTTACAACAAGCAGATAATTGTCTTTTGTCTTATATGTTCCGTCATCCTGAAGAAGATATATCTTTGATTCAAAGCCCGGGAAGGAATCGACTATTCCGACTATTTCAGGCTTTGCGGATGCATAAAGCTTATTCGCTTCAACAGGCGAATATCTTCCGTACTCAATCTTGTCGCCGACGTTAAGTTCATATTTTTCGGCAAGGTTTCTGGAAATGATCACACCGTTGGGCTTTTGCGACAGATCGTTTAAGTAGTTATACCAGTGTTTGTCGTTAAGTCCGTCCTTAAGCGATGCCGTCTGACCGAATTCCCTGGTGTTGATCGCATAAAGAGTACATCCGAGTTCTTTCTGTCTTCCGACCGTCACTTCGGTATTTTTGTCTTTTACAACTCTCGTCATACTTTCGACGCCAAGAGCTTTGAGCGGCTCAAATCTGTTTATGTCGGGTTCCTTGTAACGCCAGTAGGTAGGTCCGCTCGAGCCGAGCTTCTTTAATATGATCTCCCATTTTTCTTCAAGAATGTAATCACATCCGACATTATAATCTATTCTTCTCTCCATATTCTCGTTAACGCTTCTGGCAAGATTGGAATTGAAAATTCCGAGTGCGATCGTCATTACAAGAAATACGGAAATGAATCCCTGTTTTTTGGTTGTTCTTATTATCTGCAAAAATGCAACGTATTCAGCGGGTTTCCATTTTTTCTTGCCGATCTTGTAAATAAGGTTGGTAAGAAGGTGAAGAATTCTTAATGCAAACAAACCGCATCCTAAAATGAAAAGCGAAGAATCCAGGAAAATGATCGGGTCGATCTGTCCTCCCGATACGATCGCCAGCGAGATTGCTTCTCTTTGTTTAAGATAGTTAAACAAAAGATAGATCGACAAACCGAGAAGAGGAATATCAAGGAAAAACTTTTCCCATAAAGGCTTGGCCTTGCCTTCATTTTTATGTGATTTTCTTTCAATGATCGTATATTTCGAAATGGGAATAACCGGAATGATCATAAAAAGCATTGATAGTCCGAATGCTATTCCCGCAAAAACAAGCATTGTAAGATTGGGAGAATAAATGCTTGTATCCTTAAGCGTAAATCCAAGGAATGAATCCGTTCCCGCTCCGAGTTTGCAGAAGAAATAACCCAGAGGAAGTCCGATGATCGAACCGACAAACGAAATGATCGCAGACTGTATGATATAAAGAATTATAATCTTTCCTCTGCTGACGCCGCGGCTCTTGAGCATTGCGATCTCGTTTGTTTCCATCTCAAGGATTCTGCCCGAAATCATGAAGATGAATAAAAGAAGCATTGCCACAATGGGAATTTCAAAAGTAAAGAGGATCGCACTTATGGTTTTCTTGCTTTCCATGTACGAACTTATTATATTTTTGAAATTGCTTCCAAACTCGGGATCTATATTCTGAAACTGTACGAGATATGAGTAAAAGTCCTCGGCATTGTTGTAATTGATATATGTATAATCAAGCGTGACATATTCCTGATAATACATCGTTCCGATACTGTAACTCTTCATAAGAAGCGAGTAATCGTCTTTACTGAAAAACAGGCTTCTGTTGTATTTTTCAAGCCTTTTCTGCCAGAAGGGAACACCGTCGTCTTTTTCTTCGATAATTCCGACAATGACCATTACAAATTCGTTTTTGTCATTGGATTTATTAAGAGTTGCCCTGAAAGTCTGACCGAGAGAAATGCTGTCTCTTTCATATGTGGCCGCTGAAACCACACAGGGAAGCGCACCTGCATTTAAAGCCTCTTTGACCATTTCGTTATCGGAAGATCCTGCCTCATCGGGCCAGACTCCGCAGACGATATCCGCATGATCTTTTAAATTATTGACATAATCAAGAGTTATCTGTCTGGATTTTCCGGTAAGACTTTCTTCTCCGTAACCTGCATTGATCTCGATTATCTGCTCCTTTTCCATCATCGGAATATCAAGATATCTGCCCCATGTGGCTGCAAGTTCGTCCATGAATGCAATAACGGAATCGACATCGGAATAACTCTCTCCCGTCACTTCGCCTCTTGTCCATGCGGCAGCCGGAAATTCTTTGTTTTTCTCAATGTATTCATGGAAAAGACTCTGCATTTTCCTGTTTAAGCTTCCTTCTTTAAACATGGGATAAACACAAAGGAATCCGGAAAGAAGAATAACTCCGGTAAGAAGACATAAATTCAGCCATCTTTTATTCAGTATTTTATATTTGATAAATCTTATCATTTTTATGTATCCTCTACTTTACTAGTACATCTCCTACCGATAATCCGTTGATCACAACAGGGTTTGTCGAACTTCCGACTTCATTGTCGCTTCCGAGCGTAACATATTTTTTATATGCCTCATCTCCGTTTTTAACCCAGACATAATTGTATTTCTGATTATCGAATGAAATTTCTTCGAAAACATAATCCAGAGGAATGCGGTAAACATTATCCACGATTATGCTTTCAAACTGATACTGAAGTTCGCCCATTGCACTCGATACATTAAAGAAACTGTCATCTTCCATTTCAAGATAAAATCCCGTGTCAAGTTGTGAGGGTTTTATGAGATAAACTCTCTCATTCTCAGTGAAGAGGATCGGAAACATGCTGTCATTTCCTTTGATAACATCCGCCTTAAACTCTGTTTCATCGGCTGTGATCGTCATTTTGAATCCGCGTCTTTCCTGAATTTTGGTTGAAAGTTTGATTATCTTTTCAAATCTGTCAGCGGTCTCAACAAGCGAATCGCCTGCATTAACTTTGTGTCCCACTTCTTTTTTGACCTGGGTAACCTCGCCGTCATATCTGGCATATATCGTTTTGTAACCTGTTCCGTCATTCTCTTTTCGCGCAACTTCAAGAGACTTGTTAAGCGAGTTTATCGTACTTTCATGCGATGCTTTTTTGAACTCTTTCTCGGCATCCATTTTTTCAAGTTCGATTTCCGCATATGCCTTTGTATAGCTGTCTGCATTAATGGCCGCTTCAAGTTCCGCTTTTTCTCTTGAAAGCGTGATCATTTCTGCTTCGGAAATATCCGGAGAGCTTAACTGCTTCTTTAAACTGTTAAGAAGATCTGTTTTTATATCTATCGCATGACCGCTGTCATACGCTTCTTTGTATTTGCTCTCGCGATTCTTGTCAAAATCTTTTAAATAAGCCTCATAATCGGTATTCTCGTTTTTAATCCTGTTCTGAATCTCAACAAGTCTTCCTTTCTGGGAATCAACTGCGATTTTCATAAGAGGATCGCCCTTCTGGATCTTCTGTGCCGAATGAACATATACTTCCACTACCTCGCCTTTGTCGGGAGAATAATAATTGTATGTCGCTCTGTCGGTCTTTTTGATTCCTTTTGCCGATTCGATATTCTTAAACTGATTCAAAACCACTTCATATTCACCGGTCATGGCAGGAAGTGCTGCAGACTGAGTATAAAGAACTTCTTCGCCTTCCTCAATTCCGCTTAAAACCTCTGCGTACCAGTCATCCAGATCGCCCATTTCAAAATATCTTTTTTCAAGGCTTCCGTCGTCTTTCTTTATATATACGAAATTTCCGCTTTCATCGGTGGAATATGAATCCTTTCCGACTACAAGAACATTGTTTTTATCCTTAAGAAAGAATTCAAGCACAACGTAATCGCCAAGTTTGAAATCTGTTTCCTCAGTAAAGCGGAATCTCTGTTCCGCATAAAGATTCTGTGCCTTTGCAAAAGCCATTTCGGCATCCGTATAAGGTATTTCCTCTATGGGAACCTTTTTGCCGCCCCAAAGAGCTACCTTGATCTTATAATTCTTGTATGCGTAAGATCTTGTATCCACTCCGCCGCCGATGTATGTCTCGTTATCATCCGTAACGGTAACTATATTCTCACAGTCTCCGGTGTAAAGCCCGTTTCTTAAATCCTTTACGTATGTAACGTATCCGTCATGTTTTGCCTTAATATATCCTTCGTTGATAAGCTTTCCGGTTTCGGAAATACTCTCATTAAGTTTTCTTTTGTTGAATTCATAAAGTTCATTATTATAGGAAAAAGATTCCTCTTCCACATCAATGGATTTCTGAACATCCGCCGCTTTCTGCATTACAAAAGCGCCCATGTTTTCAAGGTACTGTGCTTCTTCCTTCTGAATATTGAGTTTCTTAATCGCAAAATCATGATTCTTTACGTCAAATTCGTGCTGTCTGTTAAGCGATGTCAGGGAAGTCTGCAATTCGGAATATTCATTCTGAAGAGCTTCAAGGTCGGCCTCAACGAGGACGTCGCCTTCGTGTACATACTGACCTACTTCAACATTCACTTTGTCAATTTTAAGATTCTTTTCAAAAAAATGAGCATACTCTTTTCCCTGAATTCTGCCTATAAGCACCTTTGGTGCACCGATATCCGTCCTGAAAGCGGGGCGATATGTCGGCTGAGAACCAACCGGCTCCAGAAGTTCGGGAGCTTTTTGTGCGGGAGTACATGCCGTCAGCGCAAAAAGAACGGCAAGCCCGAACGTTAATTTTTTAATTACGGATTTTTTAACCATTTATGCACACCTCTTCTCCGCCTTCAAGCCCGCTTTTGATTATTATCATATCTCCTACGATTTCACCGACTTCCACATACTTCGGAATCCTGAAACCGTTTTCATCCATAATGTAAACATAGGATTTGTTTCTGCTCTGGGAGTAATAAACCGTTTCGCTGTTCACATATACAACATCTTTTATGGGATCCTTGAGAATAAGAACTTCAAATCTTTCATTTCCCACGGATACAACATCATCGTTTGCCGGTTTTAAATAAACAGTCTTACTGCCCGAATCGTTTAATTTGATATCCGTTACCTCCACATCCATTTCCATGGAAGGCGACGTGGCTTTAAATACCTGACCGACCTCAAAATCATAGTCCTCCGTCACTTCCGCCCAGAAACCGATATCACCGGAAGCTTCCGTAATAAGGTCTGTTCCAGCAACAACAATTCCGTTTTTAAGAGCGGTATTGATAAAGGTAATCGTTCCGTCTTCCTTTGCGCGGATTATGCATTTATCCAGCGCTCTCTGTTTCTCCTGAACAAGAATTTCCTTCAACTTTATATCATCCTGAATCATTGCAATCTGTCTGTCGTAAGATTCTGCCAGTGCCTTATTGTTTTCATCATCCGGCTTGTCGGGATCGACCATAATGTCCTTGATCCTTTTCGTATGTTCAAGAAGAAGCCTGTCGCTTGCCAGATCGTCCTGAGCCTTTTCGAGTTCTTTGGAAATGGCTTCGGATTTGAACACAACAAGAACCTGGCCGGCTTTAACATAGTCGCCGACCGACACATTCAGTTCAGAAAACTCAAGTTTTTCCGCATCAACGGAATAATTATGATAAACCATCGCATTCTGAACCAGACTCATCTGTATTTCGGGCTGAACATCACCCTTCTGGACCTCTACCGTTTCAGATAAAGTTGTCTTTGTAAGTTCTTTGGGAATTTCTTCGATCTCGTGAATGTCGGTTGTCTGACAACCGCCTAAGATTAATACAAAACCTGCTGCAAAAGATGCAGCCAAATAATATTTCGGTCGCATTTTATACTCCTGTTACTCTCAATGCCTTATGTCCAAAAAGGATTTTATCATATAGAAATTAAAGAATCTACATGATAAATTTTAGACAATTGCCCTATTTTTTAGTGAATTATTTTGTAGTAAATTTCTGATCTTTATGCTATAATCTGTAAAGACGCGCCCTTCAGACAGTGAGGGGAGCAATAAATTTCTTATTTCAGGAGGTTTTAAAATGGCTTTAGTTACCACAACAGAAATGTTTAAGAAAGCCTATAACGGCGGTTATGCTGTAGGTGCTTTCAACGTAAACAATATGGAAATCGTTCAGGGAATCACAGAAGCTGCAGATGAATTAAAGAGCCCTGTAATCCTTCAGGTATCCAAGGGAGCACGTGCTTACGCTAACCACACTTTCCTTGTAAAGCTTGTTGAGGCTGCTGTTATCGAGCATCCCGACATTCCCATCGCACTTCACCTTGATCACGGCGAT
>JAEEGL011448197.1_pt1 | contig 11501 bp, 9 predicted proteins | sample 9134231 | NCBI WGS metagenome assembly JAEEGL01 (sample SAMN16246548, study PRJNA631951) | gut metagenome | biome: gut microbiome; feature: rumen; material: fiber-attached | host: Bos | place: Iran: Karaj | collected 2018-10
CACTCAATCTTTAAGCTATAGAGTGCCGGACACTCAGCCGACCAAAACTTCGCATCTCTTACTGAAAGTCTGGTTTCTTCTGAGTCCTTGGTATCTTCTTCACGGATGACGTTTCCCTTAGGGTCATAGAGAGTAATATGTGCGTCACTGCCATAAGGGGTAAAAGAAAGCTCTGCAGAGCCTTTACCTGTATCTATATCAGTAACGATCCTATAGTCAAGTAGTCTTTTCTTTGGACGACTCAGCACGTATACATCCCTGAATATTCCGGACAGACGGATCTTGTCCTGATCCTCAAGATAGGTACCGTCACACCATTTGAGTACTGCAACGGTTATGAGGTTTTCACCTTCTTTTAGGAAATGTGTGATATCGAATTCTGATGTACAATGAGATACCTGTGAATAGCCTACAAAGTCATTGTTTACATACAGGTACATACAGCTGTCTACGCCTTCAAAGACAAGGATACGGTCAAGTCCGTCATTGCTGTATTCATAGGTCTTACTATATACACCCACAGGAACTTCATCCGGCACATAAGGAGGCTCAAAGGTGATAGGATATAATACGTTTGTATATTGCGGGATGTCATAACCGTGAAGCTGCCAGTTTGATGGAACAGGAATTGTATTGTCCGTATCTTGCCCGACAAACTCATCCTCAAGATCGATCACGCTGTCAAAGTATCTGAACTTCCAGTCTCCGTTCAATAATTCAAATCTTTTTGAGGATTCTCTGTCAGCAAAGGGATCCTCGCCCTTTTCAAATGGTATAAAATAGCAATGCTTGTCCAGTGTCCCAATATGAAGATTGTCCATGTCTTCATGATAGATCATCTTGCTTTTGGGGCTGCCTGGCTTTGCAATCTTACTTAGATCCATAATAGTACCGCCTTTCCGATTGTCACTTATTGAGCAGCCATGCTCAATTATCTGATACGCTCTCAATATACTATTTATTGACTTTCATGTCATGAAACAATATTCTTTAAATATAACAATATGAATATGAGGATGAAATTTTGATATATTTTGATTACCCTATCATAGGATTTGAAAAAGAACTTCCACTATACCTTTTAAATATGGGTTTACATGAATGTCAGGGATATGTAGAAAGAGAAGAAGGATTTTCTTCTCCGCAGATATTGTTTTGCACAAAAGGAAGCGGGACCCTGATAGTAGGCGGCAGACGATACCGGATACTTGCGCACATGGCTATTTTTCTGCCTGAAAACGTACCTCACAAATATTACCCAAACGAAGATGTATGGGACATCCACTGGGTGGTACCGGGCGGCTCTGCTCTTCCGGCGCTGCTACAGCATTTTCAGTTGACAGAACCTGCTGTTTACAAGTTAGCTAAGACAGCCAGGCTTGAGACCATCTTCAGGTCCATGCACGAAGCACTTCACTCGGGCGATATTATGGGCAATTATCGCTGTGCCGGATATCTTTATGAATTTCTTTTGGAATTCTACCGTCTGATAACGCTCAAAGAATCCGGGAATTATTATAGTCCTGCTCTTCACAAAGCATTAGACTATATCAATCAGCATTTTCTTGAAAACGTCACCATGGAAGATCTCTGCGGTGTCAGCAACGTTTCAAAGCAGCACCTTTGTCATCTCTTCCGGAAGTCTCTTCATATGCGCCCTATGGAATATATAACAAGAAAACGCCTTCAGACTGCAAAAGAAATGCTTTCAACTACCGACTATTCCATAGAAAAAATAGCTGAAGATACAGGATTCTGCACCGCCAGCTATTTTTGTAAAAATTTTAAGAGACTTGAAGGGATCACCGCTGGTGAATTCAGGAAAAACAACACATAAATACAGCTATAACCATTGGCAAGATTTTATGACGATGTAGATAAATTCATAGCCAAGTAATTTAATTAAGTATGAAGGAGTCAGTACACTAGCAAAGCCTTGCATCCCTTAACACGCAGTAAGTAAAGCCGTCTTCTTCATAGGTGTCGAATGTACCCACTACGCAGATATCTCCGCCATCCTCAGGATAATCATCAGGATATACATAATCATCAGTAAGCTCGAATTCAATTCCCTGAGAGCAGCATGCTGTGGCATCCATAATAATGCAGGCAAAGTAGTACTTGTCCATGGCTTCATCATAGTAATAGGTGAATAGTCCGTCCATCTTTATGGTTTTGCCCACATAGTTCTCCGGGAAGTACATCATGTCATATACTTCAGAATACACTACTGTAGCTGAGGCATTTGTCAGATCTATATCGATGCCTTCTTCGCTATTTCCAAGCACTGCAGAATCATCCACCGATTCAGGTAAAGGAGCATTTTCATTCACACCGCTGGATCTGCCGCTTGCAGAATTATCAGACGATGCTATATCCTGAGAGTCCATATTGCTTGCGGCATTGTCTGATGCAGCATCTTGAAAAGAGGTACTGTTTTCACTTTCATAAGTGTTTTTCTCTGAAGTGGTATTCTTACTGTCTTCTGCTTCTATTCCTGCTTCAAGTACGTCTCCAACAGTTGGCGACAGACTTGTAGTTCTAGATGACGGCGCAATATCTCCGCAGCCTGATACTATACACATTAGCGATATAATATACAATAAGCATATGTTCTTTTTCATGATGATCTATTACTCCTTCGGGTGCTTCATTATCTTACTTTTCTTCTTTATATTACTTATCATCTTTATCTTCTGCCTGATATAAATCCGATAATGCTGCATATGGCAAAAGCTGCTACGTCCACTGCAACTATCGTTGATCCAACTGGTGTACCTGCAAGAATAGATATGACCATACCGCCAAAAGCACATATCACCGACAATATTGCAGAGAATATCGTAACGCTCTTAAAGCTTCTGAATATCCTCATGGCTGACAGCGCAGGGAATATCACAAGTGCGGATATAAGAAGTGAACCCACAAGGTTCATTGCAAGTACTATGATAACTGCTATGACTATCGCTATAAGAAGGTTATAGGTATCAGCGCTGGTGCCTGCTGCCTTTGCAAAATTTTCATCAAAAGTTACTGCAAATATCTTGTTATAAAAAAGTACAAAGATAATAACAACTGCAATCGACAATACTATGCAGACCCATACCTCTTTCTGCGTAAGAGTAAGTATTGAAGTTGATCCAAACAAAGTACTGCATACATCACCGGATAAGTTCGATGATGTCGAAAATATGTTCATGATAAGGTAACCAAATGCAAGAGCTCCAACTGATATCATAGCTATCGCAGCGTCGCCTTTTATCTTAGCGTTCTGACCTGTACGAAGCAAAAGAACCGCACTTATGATAGTTACCGGCAGTACCAGAAGCATCTTATTGGTCAGATTAAAAACTGACGCTATGGCTATAGCACCAAAAGCTACATGGGATAATCCATCTCCGATAAATGAAAATCTCTTAAGTACCAGCGTCACCCCAAGAAGTGATGAACAAAGGGCAATAAGTATACCAACTATAAGTGCATAACGTACAAATGGATATTGAAGATACATCATAAATTTATCAAATATCATGCCAGGCCTCCTTGTACCTTCATATTTTGAGATTCTGGATTTGAATCACTCCTACTTGCATTATCCAGCGCGATTTTATTCTGCATTAAGAAGAGCTTACCAACTTCACTCTTCTTATATTCATCCCTTGTTCCAAAGAAAATATCATCGCCTATGTGAAGTATATGGCTTGCATATGAAACAGCAGCTGCAATATCATGCGAGATCATAATAATGGTTATTCCATCTTTGTTTAGTTTTTGTATAAGTTCATACATCTGTGCCGTAACCTTGGGGTCAAGACCTGATACAGGCTCATCCAGAAGAAGAACTTTTCTTGTGGCACACAGCGCTCTTGCAAGCAGGACGCGTTGCTGCTGGCCTCCTGAGAGCTCGCGATAACATCTTTTTTCAAGGTCAAGTATCTCCATACGCTCCATATTGATCCTTGCAAGCTTTTTATCTTCCTTGCTATAGAAAGGTCTTAAGAGGCTTCGCCCCTGACATCCGGAGAGAACTATCTCTCTTACGGATGCGGGGAAGTCTTTTTGAACTATGGTCTGCTGTGGCAGATATCCTATTTCATTTTTCTTAAGGCCATCACCAGTCAGAATCTGACCACTGATCGGTTCCTGAAGATGTAACAGTGTCTTCATAAGAGTTGATTTACCTGAACCGTTCTCTCCAACTATGCACAGATAATCTCCTGTATTTACTGTAAAATTTAGATTCTCTACAATTGCATGTGAATCATATCCCAGGGACAGATTCTGAACTTTAAGTAATGCCATATTTAACCTCATGTCGCGAGCAAAGAAAGTGACTGATGATTCAAACTGGCGGAGCTCGCGACACCAATTTGTGGAGTTAATTTCTAATTTAACTCCTCCTTATTTCAAATAATCCGTCAGCTAAGAGCCTTGGTCAGTACATCGAGATTGTCTTCCATAATAGATAGATATGATGCACCATTTTCTACATCTTTGGATGTTGTGGACTGCATGGAATCCATAGTTAGGATCTGCTGATTGCCGGACGATGTATTACCAACTATAGTCTCAGCTATACGATGGTCATTACCTTCAATAGTAAGTACTGCAGGAAGTCCAAGTTCATCGACTTTCTGCGAAAGGAAGGTTATCGTCTCAAAACTTGCTTCTGTCTCTGCAGAGCATCCAACGAAAGCTGCATAGTAGTCAAGACCATAATCATCCACAAGATATCTGAAGGGGAACCTGTCACCAAATAGAACTGTGTTATAAGTAGCGCTGTTAACAGCTTCTTCATAGCGAGCATCAAGGGCATTTAGGCTATCTATATATGTTGACGCATTGGTTTTGTAAGTATCTGCATTGTCAGGATCTATAGTCTCAAGCGCATCTGCTATACTCTGCACCAGTACTGATGCATTCTTAAGTGAGAGCCATACATGCTCGTCGTATTCTACTTCTCCCTCTTCGTGTTCATGACCGGATTCCTCATCGTGATCAGTATCTTCATCATGATCTGAATCTTCGTCATGGTCGTGTTCGTCTTCTTCCTGCATGCCCTCGACTACTTCCTCTTCCTTGACAGATTCACCCAGGACATCCAGAAGATCGATCACTACCATATCCTTGTTTGTAGCTTCAAGAAGAGCATCCTCAACCCATTCGTCTGACTCTCCTCCTACGTATATAAAGAGATCACAAGTTGAGATCTTAAGGATATCTTCAGCTGTAGGCTGATAGCTGTGAAGATCCACACCGTTATCAAGGAGCATTGTAACTTCTGCATTTGACGCATTGTCTCCAAGTACATTCATAACCCAGTCATATTCCGGGAAAATAGTTGTAACGATACTCATGGTATCTCCGCTGGCATTGTCAGCACCATTATCAGATACTGTTGCGTCCCCAGAAACTGCACTATTAGCGGAGTTTTCAGTCAAAGAGTTGCCAGAAGCGCATGCGCAAAGAAGGCTACCTGCCATAGCAGTAGCAATGATAGTAGATATATATTTTTTCATAAAAAACCTCCAGAAATCAAAATATGCCAAAAAGGCTTGGCTATTGCCAAACAGTAACAAATAACTATCTATACAATAGATATAGCTATCTAATATTTGATTTTCTGATATGCTGACTGATATAGCTAAAAAATACATGGATTATGATCAAAGAGAAAAATGATCTGTGCCGGATTTTTGACAACACAAATAAAGCCATGTACATACAGATCAGCACACCGGAGGTCTTTTTAATCATTCATACGGATTTTTCTAGAAACAGGTGTTGCCTGCAATAGATCATTGCCAGAAATATATATTAAAACACAAATAAGTAAAACAGGCAGTATGATAGAAACAGCCAATGCTATCCCGCCACCTATTTTATGAAGAACATTCTCACACTGCTGGATGCTTGCACATATCGGGCAATCTCCACCTGTACAGTTATGCTCAAGTTCTGAACTGATATAGAAAGAAAAAAACAGCACGCCAAGAATCATCAAAGCCGCAATCATGCCGGCAAAGATTCTGCTTGCCTTAGAACTGTTAATTCTTGTCATCGCTGTCTTCTCCTTTCTCATAGAATACATATAGCGTCAAAAACTTTTGATACTTACCTCAGAAAATGTTGATCTATCACATATTCATTGGCAATAAAAGAATATATCCAACTGAAAATCGTTATCAATTATACAACCAGTTAAGATCAATAGCAACATTGTTTTGAACATGCTTCATATGGTTCTACTCTTATGCATCTATAATTATGACGTAAGGGTCAAAAGGAACTTTTGACACCTACCTCATTATATACATAGTAAATCAAGGATGGTCAGCTGATATATTCATTTACTGATGATGGATGGGATGGCAAAGGCACTCTGAATTTTGTTTTTACCGATGATGAAATAGACTTAAATGTGACAGACTATGTTATGTCAAAGGACAATCTCTCAGGATGGGGAATTAGTGGAAGCTATGTATTTCTTGAAGCAAAAGCCAGTAAAAACACCTCCCAAAATAACTGTTCTTTCTATCCTGAAATAATCGATTATTTGGAAGCTCACGGACGTACTGATACTTCAAATACTAGTGAACCGCTTTTTAATACTGATACAGAGTATTATACTTCTGAGGATTTTGCAGACGCTCCAAAATCAGTTATACGAATAGCCAAAAATGAAATCTATGCCAGGCATGGATATATTTTCACTGATCCGGATTTAAGCAGCTATTTTAATGGGATGGATTGGTATACTCCTTCCACTTATCCGGAAGATTTTTCTATTACTGTTTTCAATGACTATGAAAGAGCAAATTTAGAATTACTGAACAGTTTGCAATAAGGGCACCTGCATTTTGCAAGCGCCCTAGTGTACTGACTATTGTTTCTTACCTGCTAAGTATATTGCAATTTTCGCTTCCGGTTCAAAGCTTTACAACCTGCTTCTTTCCATTTACTTCGACTTCAATTTCTTTGTCCGCATCATCATAAGATGTATTTTCCCTGCGCTTTATCTCATAGCTTGTGACCTTTTGATCTTTCCATTCCATAGAAAGCTCGTATCCGCCTCTTAGACACAATCCGCTTACAGATCCTGTAGAGAACTGTTTTGGAAGTGCCGGAAGGAGTCGGAATCTCTCTCCATCGCCTTGAACCAGCATCTCAAGCATCGCTGCAGCAGCGCCGAAGTTTCCATCAATCTGGAATATCGCGCCTGCTCCATATGGATGTGAATCCATAAGATTATTGAACATACTCTGGCACAAAAGGGCATTCAAGTTCTCATAAACCTTATCCCCATCCATGAAATGAGCATACAATCCGATGATCCATGCTCTGGACCAGCCTGTATGGCCGCCGCCATAAGACAGTCTTCTCTCAAGAGTCTTCCTTGCAGCCTTCATAAGATCTGGTGTCTTGTCTATGCTGATAGAAGTTCCGGGATATACTCCGTAGAGGTGGGATATATGCCTGTGACCAGGTTCCTGCTCATCGTAGTCTTCAAGCCATTCCTGAATCTGACCATATCTGCCGATCTTAATCTCAGGAAGATCTGCAAGTATATCTTTTGCATCTTTTATCTTCTTTTCATCAATATCAAGTATCTGTCCTGCTTTAATATAATCAGTAAGCAGCTCAGTAAGTATCTCGATATCCATAGTCGGAGCTTCGCACATGCAGCCTCTTACGCCGTTGTTCATTATATAGACATTCTCAGGTGATATTGACGGCGATGTGACGAGCTTTCCTTCTTCATTCCTTATAAGGAAGTCTTTGAAGAAAGCCACGCACTCATCAAGTATATAGAAATGCTCATTCAAAAACTTCCTGTCGCCCGTATACAGATAGTGCTCCCAGATATGGGTTGCCATCCACGCTTCACCCATGATCCAGAAGGTCGATGATATGCAATGATCCTGAGGAGCGGTATCTGCATATATATCAGTATTGTGGTGAGCAACCGAGCCTCTGCAGCCATACATCTTCTCGGCAGTCTTTTTGCCATTTTCACATACTCTTTTTAGAAGCTCAAAGAAAGGCATATGACAATCTGATAAGTTACCACTCTCTGCAATCCAGTAGTTCATCTGGGTATTAATGTTAATAGTATACTTACTCTCCCATGGCGGAGTCATGCTGTTATTCCATACTCCCTGAAGATTTGCCGGAAGGCATGTTCCCCTACTGGATGCAAAAAGAAGATAACGACCATACATAAAATATACTTCAAAAAGTTCAGGATCTTCTTCGCCCTTTTTCAACGCTTCAAGTCTTTCATCAGTTGGAAGTTCTCTTTTGGAGATACCACCGTGCGCATTATCTTTAGCGTTATCATTACTCAATTTCAGGGACATGGTATTAAAGTGATCTTCAAAATCCTTGATATTATTCTCAAGTATCTTGTCCCAACCGGAGGCTGCAGCTCTGTCAAGATTGTCGCTTCCGGCTTTGAGATAGTCTTTGTCATAAAAGCTTGTATGTATATCAATAAAAATAGTTGCAGCCCTGGCTCCTTCTATCACAAGATGCTCACCTATAGATGTGATGCTGCCGCCATCTGTCACAGCCCTTGCCTTTACAGCAAAGGGATGTCCTTCATCAGATGTCACATGGAATCCGATCTCATCATCATCGTATATGATCTCATCCTGTCTGTTATGGCATCTTTCAAGTCTCATAGAGAAGTTCAAAAGGCCGCTATCATCGCCGCTACCAGATCTTCCAGCTTCAATGTGATATGCGATAACCTGATAGTCTGCAGAAGCTATGCACTTCCTTGTATACTCAGTGCTGCCTATCTTATACGAAGCCGTCACAATTCCTGTACCAAGATCAAGTTCACGTCTGTAATCAGTATATTCACCTTCATTGTCAAAAAAGATAGCAAGGTTACCTGCTGTTTCGTATGACCTTTCAGAATTAGGAGTGCCTGAAAGCGCCATCATAGACAGCTTCTCAGCTTCAGAGATCTTGCCTTCTCTTATAAGCTGCCTGATCCTTCCTAGATACTTCTTGGCATCTTTATTGATCCTGTCTGTAGGCTTGCCGCTCCAGATGCTATCCTCATTAAGGAATATATCATCTCTGGATACGCCGCCCATCACCATGGCTCCAAGTCTTCCGCATCCAAGAGGCAGTGCCTCTTCCCATCTTCTTGCAGGCTGTTTGTACCATAAGTTTGTTTTTGTATTATTATTAGTTGCCATTATATGCCCCCACTTAATGTATTGATTTTATTAGCCACTCGCTTTGCTCATGATATGAAGTTAAGTTTGAGTTTTTCCATACACTAATTTTGCAATATATAAAACCTTTATTCTTCTCAAAACATGCGACAAATCTCGCAATAATTATCGTAGTCTATAGTTTTTTATTAATCTTCTGAACAAAGCTTTCTTGTGACAGAATATCACCAGGTTTGAGCAGATGATATCTGTATCAATAGTACCTTTTGGCGCAAATAAATGTACCTGTGAACTATTTATGCCGATCTTCTGTAAGAGCCCGGCGTCATCCCATAATACTTCTTGAATGTATTGGTGAAGTGCTCAGGAGAAGAGAATCCCAGCTCTTCAGAAATCTGACCTATACTTTTAGTAGTGCCCTTTAAAAGAAGGAGCGCCGCTGACATCCTTGCCTCTGCCTTCTTCTGTGAGAAAGTCAGGTTGTAGTGCTTGTTGAGAAGTCGCTGGGTCTGACGGGTTCCGAGGTTAACCCTCTTTGCAAGTTCCGGAAGCGTAAGATCCTTGTAGTCATATAGAAATGCCTCCTCTATAGTGAGATAGGTCATATCTGCAGGGCTTGCAAGCACTGCCTTTTGACGTCTTACAGTTCCGTTCTCGTAAAGCCTTGTAATAGTAAGCAGAAACTGCTGTATAAGAGCGTTGAGCATAAGCTCATAGCCGTATCTTGTATCTCTTAGCTCCTTAAATATCTCCTCCATGATGTAGGCAGGCTTCTGGCCGGCGTCACATATATAGAAAACAGTATTTAGAAAAAGAGACATAGTATTATCTTTAGATACCACCCCCGGAACAAAAGCCTGTAGATACATGCCATACTCAACCATTGGGTCATCCATATCTGATATTTGCTCATGAAGGACTCCCGGACCTGTTACAAAAAATGTCCCCGGGCCGACCTTGTATGTCACATTGTCTGCAATAAGGGTTCCATGCCCGCTCTTAATATAGTGAAGTTCATAGCTACTCTTACTGTGGCTATGCTTGGGGAAGGGCGTCAGAATCGTCTCTTCTCCAATACTTAAGATTGTGAATTCTATATCTGATAACTCAAAAGAAATCCTTAGATCTCGATACTTCATAGTGATACCTCCCCTATATACTACTTTGAAACTTCCCTTCTTTAAATACAATTCTAAAATGTCCGGCTTAAAAAGCATATAGGTAAAACTGTAATTATACGTCATATTTTATTAATCTACGTCATTCTATGACATTGTTAAGCATATATTACCTGTCTTATTCTAAAAATAAAGCGCTAGGATTTTAGCGCAAGAGTAAAAGGGTTCTTTGGGCACCTGCCCCTAACTATAGACCTCATCTACATCTATAAATCAACCACTACCAAACTAAATAAAAAAGATTAATCACATAAACACAAAAACGGGAGGTACAAATGATCGTAAAAGGCACTTATTTTCAAAATGATGCCAATAGGCCTTTGGTCTACGGCGATGTAGAGATCGAGAACACCAAAAGGCAGCGTCTTAAGGGGGAGCCGCTTCTTGACAGCGTACTATGCGAGCCTGTCATGGTGGGATTCTGCGGCACAGACAATGAGCTCATGAACATGGGACAAAGGGGAGAACTATCTGCCAAATTCCCTGAAGGCAAGAACAGGCTTGTCAACGGCCACGAAGGCATCGTATGGGTTCCTTCACAAAACCGCTTCGCAATAGTTCTGATAAGGGGCGGCGATTCCATAGATCCTACAAGATACACAGAAGATGAGACTTATTTCGAATACGGCTGTGATAAGGCTGATGGTCTTTTTGCAGACAAGGAATATTTCAATCCTGACATGCTGCTGCCCATCCCTGATGGATATGTCCATGACGGCAAGCTCGATCTGTCTTTTGCCAAAAAAATGGTATTCCCTGATCCATTCGCCTGCATGCTATTCCAGCTAGAGCGCATGGAAGACATGGGCAGCGCCCACAACTTCAGGCGTACTATGAGAGCACATAAGTGCGATGAGGCATCGGCCAGAGAGATTGCTAAAAAAGAGATCTTCGATAGAACCGTCATCTTCGGTCTTGGAACTACAGGTATGTTCATCGGCGACCTCATATCCAAGAAGTATCCAGAAGCTAAGATCCTGTTCATAGCAAGAAGCCCTGAAGATTCCAAGAAGGTAACTTTCTCTGTCAAGAATTCCGGCGCACAGTACCTTCGCAATACATATGATACTGAGAAAGAGCTTGCAGATGCCATTATCAAAAAGCTGGGCGGAAGAGCTACTACTTTCATCGG
>JAEEGL011505041.1_pt1 | contig 11501 bp, 9 predicted proteins | sample 9134231 | NCBI WGS metagenome assembly JAEEGL01 (sample SAMN16246548, study PRJNA631951) | gut metagenome | biome: gut microbiome; feature: rumen; material: fiber-attached | host: Bos | place: Iran: Karaj | collected 2018-10
AGAGGCTCATCCCGTTCTCCGGAATTGCAGTAAAGACGCTGGTTTACCAATGCCGAATAGACCCGTCCGGCCATATATGACATCCCGGGAATACGATTCCGTCCCCCGATGTCATTGGCGTTATGGCAAAGAACGGCGGCTATTCCGGCCTTTCTGGCGTTTTCGGCATCGGCTTTGGGATCATCCCCAACATGGACAATGCTGAGTCCTTTGCAGCTTTCCCTGAGATACTGAAACAAATCGCCCTTCTTTTTTGATTTTCCCAGTTCTGAGGAAACAAGAATCCTGTTCAGATTCCGATATCCCGCTTTTTCCAGAATGCCCGCAATCTGTTCCCGGGACAGGTACATATCCGAGGAGATCACAATTTCCCTGCGGGCTTTCTGGCACAGGGTCATTACCTTTTGAAAAAAGGGACTGGCGTAACAGTAAGCGCGCTCCAGTTCATATTCGAGTTCAGCGGTCTTACGGGCATCAAGACCGGTTTTACGGGCAATCAGACTGTGGATATCATCCAGCGAAACATTATCGTGATTGTCGCTGCGGAGCCGCTCCTCTCTGATCTCGTTCTCGGAATCCACTCTGATGCCGGAATACTTGTAAAAGCCAAGCCGCTGCTCCATTATGGAAAACAGCGCTCTGGGACTTGCGAACGGCCGGAGAATAAGGGTGCCGAATACATCAAAGGATATGACATCGTACCCCAGAAGCTGTTCTGCCAGTTCTTCCGGCGATATTCTGAGCTGCTCATAAGCATGGTTCATAACTGCAATTACCCCTTTGAAGGCGGGCCGCGGACTGACTTTGCAAGACCGGGAGCCTGATATAACAGACATCATCTGAGGTTCGCGCCATGATAGCAAACAGACTGTTCATGAGAAGGACACCAGGCAAGGAAAACAGGAGTGAACTGATTTTGCGGGAAAACAGAGCTGTTTCGGAGGATCGTAACCGGGGCATTTAAATTACTGTTTCAGAATGCGAAAAGAGCGGAACAGAAAGACGCGAATGACCTCAAAAACGGAGCGAGGCCTCCGGGAATTTCCCCGAATACGGCACATCGGCCGGGATAAATGGGAGAAAGATCAAAAAACAGTAATACACTTGCCCTCTTTCATGTACAATTCCTCTGTTGTATAGGCGAGCCTGCCGGGGCGGGCTCAAGTAACTTCTGCCTGTTTACGGAAGGCCTTATGTCAAAAAAAGTCAGAAAAATCGGGATATTCAGCAGAGTTCAGAATAAGTCAGTGGCCAAAACCCTGCTCAGTCTTATTGCATTTCTGGAGCGGCGGGGGGAGACGGTTTTCCTGGAAAAGGAAACCGCCCGGAAGCTGGAGCGCGATTTGCCTTCGCTGCCCTTTTCCGAGATCCCCAAAGCCGCCGAGCTTATTATTGTGGTGGGGGGCGACGGCGCCTTTCTGGGAGCCAGCCGGGCAGTGGGACTTTCCGGAATTCCCATGGTGGGCATCAACACCGGCCATCTGGGCTTCCTGACCGATATCGCGCCCGATGATTTCGAAGGCCCTCTGGACAAGATCATGGCCGGGGAATATTTTCTGGAGCAGCGGTTCATGCTGAATACCGGCATTCTGGAGGACGGCGTCATCACCAAGAGCTCTCTGGCTCTCAACGAAACCGTCATTCAGGGCAATCTGGCCGCGCACATGATCGACTTTTCCGTATTCATAGACGACAACCTCATGTACACCATCAAGGCTGACGGACTCATAATTTCCACCCCTACCGGCTCCACCGCGTATTCCCTGTCCGCCGGCGGCCCCATAGTGGATCCCTCTCTGAACGTCATGGTGCTGGTGCCCATGTTCCCCCACTCTCTTAACTGCCGTCCCTTTGTGTTCCGGGGGACTTCTGATGTAAAAATCAGGTTCGAGATCCAGGACTGCACCGAGGACATTATTGTGAGCTGCGACGGCCAGGTGGCCATGAAAACCAGCAGCACCGCCAGCATCCTGATAAGAAAGAGCCAGGAATCCATTCAGATCTGCCACCTGAAGAGCTATGACTTCTTCAACATTCTCAGGAGCAAAATCGGCTTCGGCGAACCCATCCGCCATCCAGGAGTGCGGGAGGAGATCCCGGACAAGACCCCGGCCGCAGCGCCGGAAAGGGATCCCGAGACCGCGCCGGATCCCGCGGAAATTCTTATCTGACCGGAATTTTCTGACCGGACATTACTGACAGAACAGCAATATCAAAGATCCCCCGGGAGTCAGGCTTTCGGGGGATTTCCTTTGCCGATTTCTCCGACAGCGCGGCAGCAATAAAAAAGGCCCTGAACCCAGAGCCTTTCATTCTTTCTTACCGAACCTTTCAGTCCGCGGTCAGCCGGGGTTCCTCCCGGGATCTCGCAGCGGATCTGCGGCGGCGGGAGCCTGCCTCCGTATTGGCGTCCACCTTGAAGACGCTGAAGGTCTCCAGCATGTCCTGAGCTCCGGCGGTAAGGTTGGAGCAAGCCTCCGTGCACTTGCTCATATCCAGGGCGATCTCCTGAGCGCTTTCCTTCATCTTCTCCACGCCTTCCTGAATCAGCGAGAAGGTCTGATCCTGCTCGGCGGTGGCGGAAGCAATCATGGTGGTCATGTCGGAAATCTCTCCGATATGAACATTCATCTCCCTGAGTTTGGTAACTATGGATTCCACATACTCGATGGTATGGCTGCAGCTCTCGGAGCTTCTGCTCATCATATCCACGGCATTGCCGGTTTCGGTCTTCAGAGACAGAATGGTCTTTTCGATCTCGGCAGTGGATTCCTTGGTGCGGGAAGACAGCGCGCGCACTTCGTCCGCCACCACGGCAAAGCCGCGGCCGTGTTCGCCGGCGCGGGCAGCCTCGATAGCGGCGTTAAGAGCCAGGAGGTTGGTCTGCTCCGCAATACCGCGAATGGTTTCCACCACTGAAGCGATGCCCACGGTGAGAGCATCGAGGTTCTGAATGGCAATGGAGGTCTTGTCGATGTCGCTCTTCAGAATATCCACGGAATTTCTGGCATTGCCGGCGATGGTTACCCCGTTTTCAGAAAGGTTGTGCACCGAGGTTACCTTGGTGGCGGTCTCGCTGGAGTTCCGGGAGATCTCGTCGGTGGCAAGATGCATTTCTCTGATGGAGTTGGCAAAGTCAGCGGTAACCTGCCCCTGATTGCGGATCTGTCCCTCGACGTTCAGGGTGGCATCATTGCAGGTATTGACGCCGTCCATAATGGAGCGGCTCATGCTCTTGGCCATGCCCACCACTTCCGCCTGCTTATTCAGGAACTCGCTCATGTTCCGGGACATGATGCCGATTTCATCGTTGGTATCGCTGCTGATCTTAACGGTAAAGTCATGATTCTGGTTCATGTCGCTGATGGCGCCGGTAACCTTGTCAATAGGATCGGTGACATAGCGTCTGGCGCAGATCTTCACGGCAAGGAAGATAAGAACCATGAGTATCAGCACGCCGATGAACTCAATGCGCTCGGTATTCTGCAGCCCCTTGAGGATGGCAGCCTCGTCCAGCAGAATGACGAATTTCCAGCCGGAATCGCCGATGGCGGAGGCCACCGCCACTCTTTCTATGCCGGATCTGCTGTTGTAGGAAACGAAGCCGTTCGGGGAATTTTTAAGCAGATTTTCTACGAATTCATCGCTGAAAACGGGATCGATTTCTGTGGCATGCTTGCCCCGGAGATCCTTTTCGCCCCAGGAAACCACGTTGTTCTTGCTGTCCAAAAGCAGAAGACGGCCGGAATGCGGCAGCGAAATGTCCTTGGCGGTAACGACAATGTCCTCGGTATGCACGTCAATGCCGAACACGCCGCCGTCTCTTCTGACCAACCAGGACACTACCCAGTCATCGATGGTCTCCTCGTAATCCATGTCATCCATGAAGACCTTGGAGGAGGCGTTTTTAAACCAGTCCTCTTCCAGAAAGCTGTAGGGATCCACATAAACGCCGTCGGAAAATTCCTTTTCGGTCATGTCGCTGGCGAATATTTTCCCGGAATTTTCGGCAAAGTAGACATCAGCCTTGTTTGCCCGGGCCACGGACATCATGAAATTCCTGTCGTGATAGTATTCCTTCTTCATCTTGGACAGGTAATGCACCAGTTCGGCATTATTATCCTGCCATTTCTTAAGCTCCCGGGTATTTTCCTTCAGCATGGAGTTTACCAGCTGATAGGTGTCGTTAATGGTTCTCTTTTTCTCAAAGAAGTGGCTGTTTACCACCACGGCAACAAAGAACACCACCAAAGGAGCAAGGGAAAGCGCGAACACTTTAGAACGGAGAGAGTTCAGCATATAGTTATATTCTCCCCATGAATTGAACAGACATACATCCTCACTTACCTGACAGACCTGTCACTGTTTTTCAGTCACTGCTTCTCAGAGTGACCGCAATCTCTGAAATTCTATCATACAGGTTGATCCTGCTGTCCCGCATACGCAAATTTACCCCTGAGCAATTTGTATTTGTGTGACGTGGGCTGATAAATTTGGCAATCATTCCGGGGAGATGAAGACGTTTTCATGGCCGTTTTTCTGAAAATCAGCCTTGATAAACGCATGTTTTTGAACAGGCGGCCATAAGGGAAACAGCAAGGCCGCCGGGAGGAGACCTTAAAAGGAGGTTGCGGGATAGCCCTTTTCCCGATCCGTCATCAGGATGTCCAGGCACTTTTCGATCATGATGCCCTTGAACTTGTCGGTGTTGTTCTGATTTCTGAGCACCATTTCCCGAACCAGTCTCATGGCTATTCCGGTGGCCTTCGGAAAGCTTTTGCCGTTAAGGATAGAGCCCATGAGCACGGACAGAAAAATGTCCCCGGTGCCCGGAAAGAATACCGGAATCTTGGTATAGGGGATGGTGAAGTAGGTGCCGGTGGCGGCATCATAGCCTCCCACCATGTCCGTATTGTCTATTCTTAAACTGGTTACAGCCACGGATTTGGCCCCCAGGCTCCGGAGGTCGTCAATGAGGTTCCGGAGCTCCTCCCGGGTGATATAGTGCTGAAAGCTGCGTTCCGTGAGGAATGCGGCTTCGGTGTAGTTGGGAACCGCATAATCTGCGACCTTCAGGAGTCTCCGGAATCCGGCCACGGTTTTTTCAGTCATGCCGTTATAGAGGGAGCCGTTGTCTGCCATAATGGGATCCACAAAGATCTTCACTCCCGCGGCGGACTCCCCGGAACAGAAGTCCATGAGGAGATCCACCTGCTCCTCGTTGGCCAGAAGCCCGGTGGAAATCGCGTCAAAGGAAAAGCCCAGCTTTTTCCAGACGGCAATGGTGTCCTTCATGTAGGGAGTGGTGTCCTGGATCCGAAAGAGTCCGTAATCCAGCGTATTGGAGACAATGGCGGTGGGAAGATTGTAAACATCGTGTCCCAGCCCGGTGAGCACCGGAATCATGGCGGAAAGAGCCACCTTGCCGTAGCCGGCGATGTCATTAATCAGTAATACCTTTTTGCCCATAGAACGATCTTTGTCATAAGGAGCCGGATGTCAGCAAGTCCGAGCCGGAGAAGCGGAGCCCGCTCCCGGAGCATGGCTGACCTGATTCCGGGAGGGATGATAACGGAGCCATTTTAATGAAAATAAGGCTTCGCGCAATACTAATCTTCTCTTTCACCTTATCTTTCGTTATCTTTCGTTATTTTTCCTTCTCCGGGCTGCTTTTCAGTCATCTCCCCAAAATCTCCCCTTTCTTCCTTCGCTCCCCGCTCTTGCTTCCTTCTCTTTGCCGGCGCAAAAAAAAATGCCGGAGCTTAAGGCAGCGGCATTATTCAGAAGAGGCTTAACGTCCGGGCTATTTAATGCTGACCCAGACAGCCGGACGGACGGTATTGTTCTCGTAGTCGGCAAAATGACCGATTTCTCCCAGAGTGCCGGTGGAAAGCACATAGGAGGCATAGCCCTGGAAAAAGCCCGGGGAACGTGTCCACCAGCCGGTATTGCCGTTATCCCGGTCTTTGCGGGCGCCGTGATTTACCGCCGCAGGAGACGGAGCGCAGGCCCGGGATGCTTCGTCCGGAAAATATCGGAGCACCTCGTCATTGCTGAGCAGGAACACCCGATCCTCCGTGGCATTGCCGCCAAAGGTGGGATACTGTCTGCTGTCGGGGTTGTCCAGAACTGCCGGCATGATAAGCTCCCGTTCTTCAGGAGAAAAGGATCCCTCCAGGAAAGAGGTATTCAGCCATTGTCTGACGTCGCTTTCCTCCCAGGTCAGATCCTTAAGGGTGTCGTTATAGGGCTTGGCATCAATGCAGGACGAGGTGATAAGGAGAGCCTGATCCCCCTGCACCTCCAGCACCTGCCAGGAGAGATCCTCCGGAACCAGGGGATTTCCTGCGGGATAGGAACCCAGATGCACCGTTTCCCCGGGGACAAACGGAGCTTCCTCTGCCGCTCCGGTCAGGGACAGCGGCAGCGCCAGTGCCGGAATCAGGACTGCGGCAAAGAGCAGCTTAGCGATTTTTGAAGATTTCAGCGGTGTCATATTTTCCCCCCGTATGAGCTGCGGCGTTTCTGACCATGGCCAGGAGCGTCCGGCGCCTGAGACAGCAACGGAATGCGGACAGCGTCAGAGCAGCTTCTGTGACCATAAAGTACCCTTCCGATTGTGCTGAAACAATCAGGAATTTTATCCTTTGTGATATCGCTCAGAACTGCATTTGGTTACAGCAGCAGGTCTCATGTAACTGGTTTCATGATTGCCGGAGGAAAATGAACAAGGGGACGAGCAAAGCAATGAATAAGAGGAAAAATGCCGCCGGGAGGAGCAAGCCCCGGAAAGAACTTCCCGGAAAGCGGAAATCCGGAGCGCAAGAACAGTCTCCGGGAAAAACTTGCCGGAGACCTTGCCGGGGCGTTTCCGGATCAGTCTCTGTAATGCCAGACCCGCCACTCATCAGCATCCATGACCTTCCGGGCCCGGTTCTTGATGCTGGTCAGGGTCATATCCATTGACAGGATCGCGCTTAAATCGCTCCCGGCATCGTCGCTGTCCTTGCTCCTGAGACAATAGTTCGTGAACATGTGGCAGTTGTTAAGCGCAATATTGTAGTCTCCCAGATTGCGCCCCACCATGTCCAGGGCTCTCCGGGCCGCCCTCTTTTTGCCGACGGCATGGCCATGATGGCTGGAGACGTAAATGCTGAAGCCGGTGCCGCCAGCGATAAACTCATCGGGAGAGACCAGATTTATGATGCATTTTCCCTCCTCATTGGTGAGCTCGACAATGCACTTTTCTCCGCCGCCCACGTAAATGCCGGAGTGCTCCGCGCTGCCAAAGGCCAGATCAACGTACAGCACCGAACCGAACACCGGAGTCACCGGATCCCGGAGCACGTTGTCAATAAAGGATTCAGTCAGGGAACTTCCGGGAGTGGGAATGCGCCCGATGCCTTCCTTGGGAAGATCATCAGGAAACCCGGGAAAAGGATGGTGATCCGGCAACTGGTGATCTATGACTGCCTTTGCTGCTGAATAAAGCGCTTTTTCGGCAATTTTAAAAAATCCCATGATAGTTCTCCTTTAACAATTTCAGTCATTCATATGATGAGCTCTGTCCGCGCGGCCGGAATAAGCATCCAGTCTCCGGAAACCCTGCTGCCGGAGACATGGCCGGCTCCTCAGTCTCTGTAATGCCAGACTCGCCACTCATCAGCATCCATGACCTTGCGGGCCCGGTTCTTGATGCTGGTCAGGGTCATTTCCATGTCCAGGAACGCGCTGAAACCGCCGGAATCGTCATCACAGCCCTTTTTGCGGAGACAGTAGTTCGTGAACATATGGCAGTTATTAAGCGCAATGTTGTACGTTCCCAGATTGCATCCCACCATGCTCAGGGCTCTCCGGGCCGCTCTCTTTTTGCCCACGGCATAGCCATGATGGCTGGAAACGTAAATGCTGAAGCCGGTGCCGCCGCTGATAAACTCGCTGGGAGATACCAGATTTATGATGCACTGGCCGCCTTGGTTGGTGAGCTCGACAATGCACTTCTCCCCGCCGCCGACGTAAATGCCGGAGTGCTCCGCATAGCCTGAGGCCAGATCAACGTACAGCACCGAACCGAACACCGGAGTCACCGGATCCCTGACAACATTGTCAATAAAGGATTCAACCGGGGCCATCAAAGGACCTAAAGCAGGGTTTGCCAGCTTCATCATCACCGGCACGTACTGGGTAGCGTTATCCGCGAAGTCAGCAGCCCTGGAAACCGGTTTATCGATTGCATCAATGGTGTCGCAAACGAGGTTTATGCCTTTTTCGGCAGCATCGCAGGCAGCGTTGCCGGCTGCGCACACGGTATCGCCGACAAACTCCGCGGCGCCGGAGACTGCCTTGCCGGCAGAGGAGACGGCGCCGCCGGCAGCCTCAGCAACGCCGGAGACCGTCTTTTCGGCGACGGAAACGGTGCCGGAAATTACACCGCATACAGAACCAAAAGCGCTTTCAGCAATATCAAAGAATCCCATGATCATTCTCCTTATAACAATTTAAGATATTCAGGCAAAGGTCTGATGACAAAGAAGCTGAAAAACTATCCCCGCCTCTTTGGCATCCGTTTTTTCAATTGTCCGATGTTCTGAGATGAGAACCGGAAAAATAAAGTGCATCTTTAAGGAACCCCCGGATATTCCTGACCTTTAAAAGCTCGGGTAGCATCAGCAGCCAAGGCGCCGGAAAACCGGACTCCGTTAAACCGAAACCGCCTTCAGAGGTACCGGCGCATGCGAATGGTCTCCGGAAAACCCGGAGACACTGCCGCTGTTTCGGGATCAGTCTTTGTAATGCCAGACCCGCCACTCGTCCGCATCCATGACCTTGCGGGCCCGGTTCTTGATGCTGGCAAGGGTCATTTTCATATCCAGGATGGCGCTTAACCCTCTGGAATCGTCATCACTGTCCTTTTTGCGCAGGCAGTAGTTCGTGAACATGTGGCAGTTGTTGGACACAAGGCTGTACCTTCCCAGATTGCATCCCACCATATTCAGGGCTCTCCGGGCCGCTCTCTTTTTGCCCACGGCATAGCCATTGTGGCTGGAAACGTAAATGCTGAAGCCGGTGCCGCCATTGACAAATTCATCGGGAGATACCAGATTTATGATGCACTGGCCGTCCTCGTTGGAGAGCTCGACAATGCACTTCTCCCCGCCGCCGACGTAAATGCCGGAGTGCTCCGCATAGCCGCAGGCCAGATCAACATACAGCACCGAACCCATTACCGGAGTCACCGAATCCCGGAGCACGTTGTCAATAAAGGATGCAACCGGGGCCATCATAGGACCGGCCAGCGGACAGGCATGCCTGATAACCTCCGGCATGTACCCGAGAGCGTCATCCGCAAAATCAAGAGCCCGGGAGACCGGTTTGTCGATTACATCAATGGTGTCAGAAAAGAGGTTCATTCCTTTCTCGGCAACATCGCAGGCAGCGTTACCGGCATAACGGACGGTATCTCCGGCAAAGGAAGCGGCGCCGGAGGCAGCCTTCCCGGCAAAGGAAGCGGTCTCAGAAACAACGTCGCAAACGGAACCAAAGGCGCTTTCAGCAAAATCAAATAATCCCATGATATTTCTCCTTCAACAGTTTCAGATGCTGCGTACGAGAGGCGGTAAAGAGCCGATCTGGAATGATTAGCATCCTGTGTTTGGCTTATCCCGCAGATCTCGCTCATTCCTCATCAGTCTTTTCTGATTTTCCGCCAGGATGAAGCGCGTTCCGGAAATAAAAAGTGCAACGTGAATGCGTTAAGTTAAAGCACCGGATGAAGCATCCTGAAAAACAGATTTTCAGGTGAAGAAGAGCCGTTATGATGCAAGGCTTACGTGAAACTCGGAAATCCCCGGGGCAGCACTCCCGGAAATTTCTGATCAGGCCGGAAATATCTGATTTTTGACTGGGGCTTAAGTATTCGGGCGGAAAGAGAGCTATGCTTAACGCATATGAGATAAGTTTTAGAATCAGGAATCAATCGAGAAGGAACCAAAGGAGCAACCTATGCCGCTAAAAGAAGGAACCCCGGCGCCGGATTTCAATCTGCCGGATCAGAACGGGAACATGCATTCTCTGGCTCAGTACCGCGGCCGGAAGGTCGTGCTCTACTTCTATCCCCGGGACAATACTCCGGGCTGCACGAAACAGGCCTGCGGGTTTGCCGAGCGCCATTCCCGGTTCAGCGAGCTTGATGCGGTGATTCTGGGAGTAAGCCGGGACAGCGCCGCATCCCATCTCCGGTTTCAGGAAAAGTTCAGCCTCCCCTTTATGCTGCTTTCGGATCCCGAGCTTGCTGCGCACCGGGCCTATGATGTCATTCAGCCCAAAAAGACTCCGCAGGGGATCCGGGAAGGTACTCTGCGATCGGCTTTTCTCATTGATGAAAACGGCATTCTGGTTAAAGCCCTGCCGGGAGTAAAGGCAGCGGATAATCCGGAGGAAATGCTGGAGCTTGTTAAAGGGCTCGCTGATAAACAGGTCCGGAAGCCGCTTTAAGGGACCGGACTATTCATCAGTAAAGGGGCTTCTTTACTGCTTCTTCATCTTCACCGCTCAATCACCGTGATCTCATCACCGGGAAATGCTTAAAGAGCTTTTGCCCAGAGGTAAAAATCAAGCTTCTTGACCGCGCTTATTCCGCGGTACTGTTCCGGAATAAGCCGGTCAAACTCCGCAATGAAAGCCCGGCTTTTTCCGATCCCAGAAAGCTGTCATAGGTGTCCCTGACCTCTTGGTAGACCCGCTTCGCATCTGCCAGCCTTTCTTCCCGGGAGGAGCCTTTAATCTTGAGGTTAAGACTCCGGCCGACCCTCCTGTCCCAAATCGGCATGTCCTTGTCGACCGAGGCCAGAAGCTTGCTGGCGAAGGAGGCCTCCACATTTCCAGTGGCCTGGTACAAGTCAGTGACCACAGCATCGAATGACGGTAACGGATTGCTGTTCCGCACGGTTTCGAAGAGATCATAAAACTTCTTCCGCCAGACTTCGTTTCTGCGTACCTTGTAGTAGCCGTTGAAAATCCGCTGAAATTCCGGATCGCCGGATACATCGCTCTTCTGAACGGCGTCCATGAGGTACTCGTACTTCTTTAAACCAAAACCGTCAATGCTGGCTGCCAGAACATTTTTTAAATCACCGGTATCAATCTTAATCATGGCGCAAATTCCTCTGCTTGGTTATTGATATTTTATGTTGATCATTCTATTATATTTATACCCGTATTGTCAAGTTAAAATATACACGTCTTGCATATTTTTAATTCTGATTATGAACAACGCTGCTGTCATAAGGAGTTCTGCAGAGTACCGTCCCGGCAAAACAGGAAAAATCGCCTGCATGGCGAGACCGGGAAAATGCCGTTCTTGTGGTTGGTTAATTTAGTTTGTCCAACAAAAGTTCAATTTAGTTTGTCCAAGCATGGTTTAATTTAATTTGTCCATAATGTCGAATAACGCTGTATCAAATGAGGAGTTTCAACGTCACAATGGAGTAAACATGGACAAA
>JAEEGL012090749.1_pt1 | contig 11501 bp, 10 predicted proteins | sample 9134231 | NCBI WGS metagenome assembly JAEEGL01 (sample SAMN16246548, study PRJNA631951) | gut metagenome | biome: gut microbiome; feature: rumen; material: fiber-attached | host: Bos | place: Iran: Karaj | collected 2018-10
AAACATTACAATTATTTTAGGATTAGCATCTGGTGTATTATCATTCTTCCAAAGAATGTTATCAAATCCAAGTTCTACAGATTGCAGTATAAATGTAGGATTAATACTACCTGGAATATTTATATTACTTGGGACAATATTCCTATTTTTGGATAAAAAAATAATAAATAAATATGCGTAAAATAACGCATTGTTAAGCAAAAAAACAAAGGGATAGATCAAACTCTATCCCTATTTTTTATTTTCTCTTATAAACAGATTTTGGAGCAACACTGTTTTGTGTTGGCATATTACCTGATTGCATCTTTCTTTGCATTTCTTGCATATCAGATTCACTCATACCAGCCATTTGTTTTGCTACTTGTTTTTGGCGTTCTAAAGTCTTACGAAGGTTATTTACTTCTGTAACACTTCTACCAGAACCTTTAGCAATTCTTTCTCTACGCTTAGATGATTTTTCAATTAGATCTGGATTCTTTCTTTCTTCATCAGTCATTGAACCAATAATAGCTTCCATATATTCGAATTGCTTATCATCCATATTCTTAGCTGCTTCTCTTACTTGCTTCATACCTGGAAGTAATCCTAAGATCTTAGATGAACCAATTTTCTTAATCATTTTGAATTGCTTTAATAAGTCATAATAATTGAATTTATTACTCATTAATTTCTCAACCATAGACATAGCTTCATCTTCATCGATATTTTCAGTAACCTTTTCAATTAATGTTAAAGTATCACCCATACCTAAGATTCTTTGAGCCATTCTGTCAGGATGGAAAATATCCAAAGCATCCATTTTTTCGCCTGTACCTATGAACTTAATAGGTACTCCTGTGATATGTCTAATAGATAGTGCAGCACCACCACGAGTATCACCATCTAGTTTAGTTAAAATACATCCTGTAGCATTTAATTTGTCATGGAATGTTTTAGCAACATTTACAGCATCTTGACCAGTCATGGCATCTACTACTAATAGTACTTCATCTGGTTTAGATACTTGTTTAACCTTAACTAATTCATCCATCATTTCTTCATCGATATGTAGACGACCTGCAGTATCTATGATAACTACATCATAGCCATTATCTTTAGCATAAGTTAAACCACGTTGAACTATATCCCAAGCTTTTTTATTTACACCTTCTTGGTATACAAACACATTTAATTGCTTACCAATTTGCACTAATTGATCTACGGCAGCTGGTCTATAAATATCGGCTGCAATAAGCATAGGATTCTTCTTCTCATATTTTCTTAAATAATTAGCAAGCTTACCAATTGCTGTAGTTTTACCAGCACCTTGTAGACCCATTGTCATAATAACTGACATTCCTTGCATCTTTAAGTTAATACCTGAAGCATCATCACCCATGATACGCTTTAATTCATCAAATACAATTTTAACTACTTGTTGTCCTGGATTTAATCCATGTAAGATTTTTTCTCCTAAAGCTTGTTCCTTAACATTTTGTGTAAATTCTTTTACTACTCTATAGTTAACGTCTGCTTCTAGTAATGATAATCTTACATCACGCATCATTTCGTCTATATCTTTTTCATTTAGCTTTCCACGACCAGTTACTCTACGTAATGCCATTTGTAATCTGTCGCTTAAGTTTTCAAACGCCATAAAATCACCCTTAATCTATATTTTTTAACTTCTCAATTAATTCATCGCTGTATTTCTTTTCTAACTCACTAATGATTTCTAATCTCTTTTCATACTTCTCTAATAAATGTAATTTATTCTCATAATCAACAAGTATTTTACAAGTCTTTTTTATGTTATCATAAATAGCATTTCTACTTAAATTATTGTCATTAGCAATCTCACCTAGTGAGTTATCATAGAAATAATACATTTCAAAATAATCTCTTTGTTTTTCAGTTAACAAATCTTTGTAGAAATCGTATAACTGACTCATTTTCTCTTTCTCTAATAAATCAACCATATACTAGTCCTCATCAAAGAAATCAGCAAATAAACCATAGATATATTGTTCAATATCAAATGTTTCCATATCCTCTAAATGTTCACCCATACATACTAATTTAATAGGTAGTCCCATTTCACTTCTAATAGCTAAAACTATACCACCTTTAGCGGTACCATCTAGCTTAGTTAGAACTATACCAGAAACATCTGTTGTTTCACTAAATATCTTAGCTTGGCTCATACCATTTTGGCCTGTAGTAGCATCTATTACAAGTAATGTCTCATGAGGAGCATCTGGCATTTCTCTTGAAATAACCTTCTTGATTTTCTCTAATTCCTTCATTAGATTTACTTTATTTTGTAGACGCCCTGCAGTATCACAGATTAAAACATCATAGTTTTCTTTCTTAGCCTTAGTCATAGCATCAAACATAACACTTGATGGATCACTTCCAGCTTCTTTTGTTACGATGTCTACTCCTACTCTTTTTGCCCATACTTCTAGTTGTTCAATAGCACCTGCTCTAAAAGTATCACCAGCAGCAAGTAGGACTTTTTTCTTTTCGCTTTTTAATTTATAAGCTAATTTAGCTATTGTTGTAGTTTTACCTACACCATTAACTCCAACGAATAAATATACTGTTAAACCATTTGGATTAGTTTTAAGGTTTGCATTAACAACTTCACCATTTAAGTATATTTCAAACATCTTATCTACAATTATTTCTTGTAATAAAGATGGATCTTTTATATTTTGTCTTTCAACTTCCATTTTAATGTCATCCATGAACTTAATAACAGTATCAACACCGATATCAGCCATGATAAACATTTCTTCTAGTTCATCGAATAATTCATCATCAATCATCTTTTTAGAGCTTAATAATTTTTTTAAGTTTCCTAGAACACCTGTTCTAGTCTTATTCATACCAAGCTTATATTTTTTATCTTTCTTTTTACTTCCGAACAATCTAGAAAATAATCCCATAGTATCAAAACCTTTCCTAATATATAATATCATACTTTTTACTATAAGTAAAAGAAAAAATAAAAATAAGCAGATGAGGCATCATCTACTTATTAAAAAACTAGTACAATTCTTTGAAAAACCAAGCAATCCATAGAATAAATATGACAATAAAAGCTATAAAGAAAATAATTAAAATTTTCTTTGAATTTTCTAATAGGATTGCTACTGCATTTGAATCATATGGTTCATCTTTTGCCTTCCTGCTATGGACAATGTAATTGATTATAGATAGTCCAATAAATGTTGCAAATATTATAGCATTAAATAAAATTATCCATTTAACTTCGTTAAATAGTAAGAAGCTAATAACCGCTCCATATCCCCATAATATAAGTGTTGTAACTATAACTGAAATCCTATCAATCATAACACTTGCTCTTTTATGTATTCTCTTTTCTCTAATAAATATTATTGATAAGAAGTTATCTATTCCAAACAAAAATATGTATATGCCATATAACAAATTATATCTATTTCCTGCAGTTTTATCACCAGAAATATTGGCGTGTGTAATAGCTGGTATTAATGTGAATATAACTGTCCAAATCATTAGTGTTGCTGTTTTGGTAGCAAGTTTTCTAGTTATTTCTTTTGATACTACATCTTTTTTATTATAGTTAACAAAAACACAAACATAGACAGGAGAACTAATGAAAAGAAATAAAACAGACATTAAAATAGCACCAGCTAGATCTACTTGAAAACTTGATTGTAATAATACAAAGCCAGGCGCCATAATCAAAATAACTAAAGAAATAGCTATTGCTGCTATGGAATCATCACATCCCTCATCCATATCTATATAATCATATTCAGGAAGATTATCGTATTCAATTTCTTCAGGATAATCATTATAGTCTGGATCATTTTTATCTATTTCTTTTGTAACTATTCTACCCTGTATTTTAGATTCTTCTACATCTATCTTTCTTTTTTCTCCCATATGTATCTCTCCATTATTACTGAACTAAATATATAATACCACATTTAGAATATAAAAAAAATAGCTTGAAGCATCAAGCTATTTACAATCTTTATTTAAGCATTTTAATTCGCCATCTACTTCATATAAAAACTTACCACATTTAGGACAAGTTTTATTAGAAGGTTTATATTGACTAACGAATTTACACTTTGGATAATTACTACATCCGTAGAAAGAATTTCCCGATTTAGAGCCTTTTTTAGCAGTTCTAAGTATTAGAGTTCCACTCTTACATTCAGGACATTTAATAACTTCCTCTTCTCTGCCACAGTTTGGATTTGAACAGATAATATCATTATTGTCATCTATTACTAGTGGCTTACCACAGATAGGACATAATTCTCCATTTGGCTTATATTGACTTGTGAAAGTACACTTAGGGAAATTATTGCATGCGTAGAATTCTTTACCCTTAGTTCTACCTTTCTTACTCATTCTAACAACGATACTACCAGTCTTACATAATGGACATGGCATATCTTCAACTTCTTTTGTTGTAGTCATTTCATTAGTTACAACAAACTTACATTTAGGATATGCACTACATGCTTCAAATTCACCATATTTACTCTTTCTCATAACTAGTGGTGAACCACATATAGGGCAGAAATTACCTGTAGTAGGAACTACTGTATCCATATTTTCTTTTGCATAATCTATTTCACGTTCAAATGTAGGATAGAAATCACTAATAATCTTTTCACCAGAAACCTCATCACTAGCTACTCTATCTAGATCATGTTCCATATTTGCTGTAAATTCTACATTTATAATATCAGAGAAATATTCATCAAGCTTATTAATTGTAAGAATTCCTTTTTCAGTAGGTTCAATTAATCTCTTTTCAGTCTTAATATATTTCTTTGATTTATTCTTTCTAATAGTTTCAGCATATGTAGAAGGTCTACCAATACCTTTTTCTTCCATTTCTTTAATTAAAGTTGCTTCTGTATATCTTGTTGGTGGTTGAGTATAGTGTTGTACTCCACTAACTTCTTTTGCATGAAGTATAACTCCAACTTTAAGTGCTGGAAGCATTTCAAGTTTAGGTGAACCCATAACTTTTGTATAACCATCAAATAATTCTTTTTCACCTTTTGCTTTAAAGATTACACCATTATTATCTAATACAACTGAAGTAACTTCTACACTTAAAGGTGCCATTAATGAAGCTACTGCTCTATTATATATTAATGTATATAATTTATATTCATCTGGTGTTAAGAAGTCTTTAATTGATTCAGGTGTATTTTCAACATAAGTAGGTCTAATAGCTTCATGTGCATCTTGACTTAGAGCTACATTCTTATGTTTCTTAATACCTAAATATTGCTTACCATAAGTTTCTTCAATATGCTTATATGCATGTTCTACAAAGGCATCAGATAATCTATCTGAGTCAGTACGCATATAAGTAATTAATCCCTTTAATTGGCCATTTACTTCTTTTCCTTCATAAAGGATTTGCGCAATTCTCATTGTCTTTGTTGAATCAAAATTTAACTTGCTTGATGCATCTTGTTGAAGTGTTGAAGTAATGTATGGAGGTTTAGAATCCCTCTTTGATTCTTTAACATCTACACTCTTTACAACAAAATCATCAGTCATTAAATTTAAGTATTTATTACATTCTTCTTCAGTTTTAATTTCTAACTTTTTACCATTATATTCACTTGCTTGAATTTTAGTTTTTCCAAAATCAGCATCAATTGTATAATACTCTTCAGGATTAAATGCGTTGATTTCTTTTTCTCTATCTACAATTAGTTTTAAGGCAACGCTTTGAACACGTCCTGCAGATTCACTTTTAATCTTTGATTTCATTAAGCCAGATAATTCGAATCCAATAATTCTATCTAAGATTCTTCTTGTTTCTTGGCTTTCAGTTAATTCCATATCTATTTTTCTTGGCTTCTTTAAAGCTTCGATAATAGCATTTTTAGTAATTTCGTTAAATACAACTCTATTATCATCTTCTAAGCTTAAGCCTAGAACTTGAGCTAAATGCCAACTAATAGCTTCTCCCTCTCTATCGGGGTCGGTTGCAAGATAAACCATATTACCTTTACATTTGTCTTTTAATTCTTGAACTGTTTTTGCTTTTTCAGGAATAATTTCATAAATAGGTTTAAATTTATTCTCAATATCAACACCTAGACCCTTCTTGCCTTTTGTTGATAAATCTCTAATATGACCTACAGATGATAAGACTTGATATTCATTTTTTAGATATCCTTCAATTGTCTTTGCTTTTGAAGGTGATTCTACAATTAGTATTTTCTTCATATGGTCTCACCTTTTTCCTTATTTATTATATAATAGACTACCTAATGTTTGTCAACACTAATTTTAGGCAATAAAAAAACCTTATTTTATTTAAAATAAGGAAATTTTTGGAAAAATTTTTTGCTAAAAATCAAACTCTAATTGCTCAATTAGCATATTTTTTATAGGCTTAAATGTTTTTCTATGAATAGGTGTTATACCATATTTTTTAATAGCTTCTATATGATCTTTAGTAGGATATCCCTTATGCTTCTTAAAACCATAATTAGGGTATTTTAAATCCATTTCATCCATGAATCTATCACGAGAAACCTTAGCAATTATAGATGCTGCAGCTATTGATTCAGATAATGCATCACCTTTTATAATAGGTTTTACAGGAATATCTATATTCATTGGCATAGCATCTGATAATACATATTGAGGTTTAATTTTAAGCTTTTTAATAGCTTCCATCATTGCTAGTCTACTTGCTTCTAAAATGTTTATTTCATCTATTTTATTATTATCTATAAAACAAACGCCTACAGCAAGTGCCTTTTCATTTATTAAATCAAACAATTCTTCTCTTTTCTTTTCAGTTAATTGCTTACTATCATTTACACCAGTAATGATTAAGCCTTTAGGAAGAATTACAGCAGCAGCAACAACAGGACCCGCTAAAGGACCACGTCCAGCTTCATCAGTACCAGCAATATATTCTATACCCTCTTCATATAATTCTTTCTCATATGCTAGTAAATCTATCAATTGTAACACGTCCTAACTTTTCATGCCTTAAGTCATGCAAGAATATATTATTTATCTTTTCATAATCATCACTCTTACATCCTCTGGCTTTAGCAATATATTCATAATAATCATATATTGAATTTATGCATTCTATTTTATATCTACTATAGAAAGAATCTTTATAATAAGTATTCATAAATTCAAAGCCAACTTTAACAACTTCATCAATAGGCATAATATCATCTTTGATAGCTCCTGTTAGAGCAAGATTTATACCATTACCTTCAAGCTTCGGCCATAATACTCCTGGAGTATCAAGTAAATCTAGATTCTTATCTAGCTCAACCCATTGTTGGTTTTTAGTTACGCCTGGCTTATCACCAGTAACTGTTATTTTCTTTTTAACAAGTGAATTAATGATTGTAGATTTACCTACATTAGGTATACCTGTAATCATTGCTTTCATAGAAAGTTTTATTCCACGTTCTTTATTTTTATCTATCTTATCTTTTAATATTTCAAAAGTGTATGGAACTATTTTTTTCATGTTATAACCTGTAATAGCATCAACATCTAGGCAGAAATATCCTTGTGATTTATAATAGTCCATCCATTTCTTTGTTTCAGTACTATCAGCTAAATCAGCTTTATTTAAAAGTAGTAAAATAGGTCTATTTGAAGCGATTTCTTTAATTAATGGATTAAATGATGATTTAGGTATTCTACTATCTAAAACCATATAAATTATATTAACAAGTTTTATTTTTTCTTGCATTTCTCTTTTAGCTTTTTGCATATGCCCTGGGAACCAGTTAATATTAGTATCGCTCATAATTTCACCTCCTACTTTTTAATATGTGCTGTGATAATACAGTAATTATATGAATTGATTGTGATAATTATATTATCAATTTCAACATAATAATTTTTACCATTCTTATAGATATAAGCATTCTTATCTAACACTTTATTTTTAATATATTCAACTACATCATTACATTCTATTTTTAAATTCTTTTTGATTCTTATTACTCCAAGTTCTGTAGTATGTAATCTATCTATATTTTCTAGTAACATAACTACCTCCAGAATAATAAATTGAATAATGCTTTACCTACAATATCACTCTTTTTAACTGGGCCAAAACTTCTACTATCTGTTGAATTTCCTCTATTATCGCCCATAATAAAATATTCATTTTTACCAAGAGTTATTGTATTAGTTTTAAGCATCCACATATCACTATATGTTGTTTCTATGATTTCTCCATTTACACTAATAGTGTTATTCATTGAATCATAAGTTATAGTGTCATTTGGACCAGCAACAATTCTTTTAACATATAAGTCTTTTACTCTATAATTAGAAACATTGTATGCATAATCGTTATCAATATTGTTCATATAAACAATAACAATATCATTTTTCTTTGGCTTATAGCCTATAGATCTACATACCAATATATCATTACTTCTATATTTTGGTTTCATACTAGGACCTGAAACCCTAACAAATGAGAATAAGTATATCATTACAAGTAATAATACACAAATACATTCCATAAAGAAGTTATATAGATCAAAGAAATGAGCCCACCTTCTAAAATGGGTTTCTTTATCCTCTTTTATACCCTTAATAAACAGTATTACTATTAAGAAAACAGCTGATAAAACTAAATAAGCTATAACAATTATTTGAAAGAAAGGTAATCTAGTACTTAAGATTCTATACGCACCTGCTTTTACTATTACAGTTAGTAAGAAAGTAAGCGTCGCAATAATTGTACCTATTAAGAATTTCCTTTTCAAAAACCAATGAAGTTTATTTAATCTAACCTCAGTATCTTCTTCTTTAGTTATTTCATTAAGGGACATTTCTTTTCTTAACCTATTAAGAAACATAAATATCACCTTGCTTTTTAACTAATAATGCCTGTATAAAAACAGGCAATACTAATTATTTTATAATTTCTTCTAGTTGTTCTTGATCGACTAAAACTCTTCTTGCTTTACCTGGTGTTGCAGGAGATACTACTCCAGCACTTTCAAGTAAATCAATTAAGCTTTGAGCTCTATTAAATCCAATATTAAATCTCTTTTGTAAATTGTTGATTGATGCATTTTGCATTTCAACTACGTAACGTGCAACATCAGGGAATAATTCATCTGTGTTTTCTTTACGATATTGTTCTTCAACACTTTGGCTAAGCTTATCATGATTAAAGATATAATCAGGACCTGCTTGTTTTCTAATGAAATCACAAACAGCATTTATTTCATCATCATGGATAAATGCACCTTGGATTCTTGTAGTACCAAAGTCGTTCTTAAAGAACATATCACCACGTCCTAATAATTGCTCAGCTCCGCCATAATCAAGTATTGTCATAGAGTCAGTTGGACTACTTACTCTAAACGCAATACGTGTAGGAATGTTAGCTTTAATTGTACCCTTTACAACGTCAGTTGTAGGTCTTTGTGTAGCTACAATTAAATGCATACCTGCTGCTCTGGCTTTTTGAGTTATTCTTTGAATAGATTGTTCTACATCAGCTGAAGCTGTTTGCATTAAGTCAGCTAACTCATCAATTAAAATTAGAATATAAGGCATCTTTGGTTCAGAGTAACCTTCAGTTTCTAATTTAGTATTATAATCTTCAATATTTCTTACTCTTAATTGTGCGAATAATTTATATCTATTATCCATTTCATCACAAGCCCACTTTAATGCTTGACTTGCAAGTTTTGGATCACTAATAATTGGTGTAACTAAGTGAGGTAAATCCTCATAGAATACATATTCAACGCTCTTAGGGTCTACTAATAATAACTTTAATTCATCTGGTCTATTCTTTAATAATAAACTAATTATTAATGAGTGGCTACATACAGATTTACCTGAACCTGTTGTACCTGCGATAAGACCATGAGGCATCTTATTAATAGGTGTAACAATAGTATTACCATTTAAGTCAACACCTAAACCAAAGCTTAGCTTAGATGAGTTCTTAAATTCGTCTGAATGACAAATATTACCGAAGTTAACCATTTCAACAACTTTATTAGGTACTTCAATACCTACATAAGCTTTACCAGGAATTGGTGCTTCTATATGTAATGATTTTGCAGCTAAAGCAAGCTTTAAGTTATCACTAATTTGCGTAATCTTTTTAACACTTACACCTGCAGCAAGTTCTACTTCATAACGAGTAACAGCAGGGCCCTTAGTATAATTTACTACTGAACCATCAATATTAAATTCTGCTAAAGTTCTATTGATAATATCAAGTTGATCTTGAATCCAATCACATCTAACAGAATCATCAGTATCTATAGTTTTGAATATAGATAGTGGTGGAAGCTTATATTTAGAATAATCATTTTTCTTAGGTTTTGGCTTATCTGCTGGTTTTTCTTGTCTTACTGGTTCAACTGGTTTTGGTTTTTCGATAACTTCTTCATCAATAACTTTAACTTCTTTAAAGTCATTTTCGTTGAATTCTTCAACCTCTATGTCAGCTGGTTTGAATTCATCTTCAATCTCTAAATTAGAGATAAAATCATCAATATCATCACTAACTGGAGTTTGAATGATTTCTTCTTCTTTATCTAATTCTTCGATATATGCTGGATTGTTATCAAGTAAAGCTGAATCTATATCTAGATTTGCTTGATTATCAAATGTATATTCTTCTTTCTTTTCAATCTTCTTAGTAGGCTCTAATCTCTTAGATTCTTTTTCTAACTTAGACTTTCTAGCTTCATTTTGAATAGGTGAATTCATCTCTTCAAAATCATCCTTCTTATTTAAGTTAGTAATAGGTCTAGAACCTGGGAAGATTTTTTGTCTATCTTCATTATGGATAATGATAGATTCAAATTCGCTAATATCATCATTAGCTAATTTTCTCTTTTCTTTTGCTCTAAATGGATCAAGTGATCTATCAGTGTATTGTAGTGGTTCAGATGGTGGTGCTACTAATTCATCAATATTTGCTCTACCCCAAATTGCAGAGAATGCAGGTGTCATAGTAAACTTTCTATCCTTCCTCTTAATATGGACAGGTGTCTTACTTATTTGAGGAATGACAAAAGGAATAATTGATTCTGTACTTTCTTCTTGAATTTTCTTTTTCTTCTTCTTAAATAACATATTAATCACCTTCTACACTGCATTTTCTTTATTATATACATTTATATATAATAATGTATATTTCAACCACTATTCATATTATACCATAGTATAATATAGATTTCAAATAAGAATACTTTGAAAAATAAAGTGTTTTTTTAATTGTTTTTTGATATAATTATTTTTGGTGATAAAAATGAAATACATTTTTGCGGTTGATTTAGACGGAACACTACTTAATGATGAAGCTAAATTAACAAAAGAAACAATTGATTATGTAAGAAATTTAGATAAAGATAAATATAAGTTCGTCATAACTACAGGTAGACCTTATCTAGGTATGATAAAGTTCTATAAAGAGTTAGGCTTAGATACATATGTAATATGTAATAGTG